>Ga0129309_1000162_pt1 | contig 60433 bp, 57 predicted proteins | sample L1105metagenome_FD_94439 | JGI IMG/M metagenome (GOLD analysis project Ga0129309, IMG submission 94439) | Ring-tailed lemur group fecal microbial communities from Wisconsin, USA - L1105 metagenome | ecosystem: Host-associated > Mammals > Digestive system > Large intestine > Fecal | place: USA...
AACATCATTTTCGTTATCCTCAAAGAGAACAGACCTTACTTGCCTAACCCTCCTAAAAATCCTCAGAATTTATACTGATTTTTTTCATTTTGGGTATTGACTTTTTATAGCTGGTCTTTCATCTGTTTTGCTCATGATAATCATGAATAATATTCGCTTTTCAAATACCTGTTGTTATGATATACTTTTTTTGTGGATTTGTCAAGCAAAAACAAACAAAAGGAAGGAAAACGAAAAATGTTCTATGTGAGCGAAATTTATACAAAAAAGCCGGCAGGCTTCCAAACGCCCTTGCAGGAGAGAACGTATACGGCGCTTGAAAAACTCGGAATACCGTTTGAACGGGTAGAAACGGAAGAAGCGATAACAATGGAGGACTGCGCGGCAATAAACGAAAAGCTGAACATGAAAATGGTGAAAACGCTGTTCCTGTGCAACCGTCAGCAAACCGATTTTTATCTTTTTGTTACTCCCGGGGACAAGCCCTTCAGCTCGAAAAGCTTCTCTGCGGCGCTTGGCGTGCCGCGCGTGTCCTTCGCGCCCGCCGAGCTTATGGAAACAATGCTCGGAACTAAGATCGGCGCCGCGACAATTTTCAGCGCACTGCTTGAAACATCGGAAAAAGTTCGTTTTGTTTTTGACAGGGATATTCTTTCGGAACAGTTTTACGGGTGCAGCGACGGAACTACCACGGGATATATGAAGCTTGCGTCCGGGGACGTTGTCGGCAGGCTCATGGAATACGCGGGGCATACCGCGGAGATTGCGGAGGTTTAAAAATGCAGCTTTATCGTAACAGAATAGTCGTAAAAGTCGGCACCTCGACTCTTACCAACGAAAACGGGAAAAGCGACCTGCGGGCGTTTGACCGCCTTGCATGCGTGCTTTCCGATGTACATAATATGGGCTATGAGGTAATTCTCGTTTCATCGGGAGCTATCGCAGTCGGAACAAACTGTCTGAGAATGGAGAGCCGCCCGACTGCCATGCGCATGAAGCAGGCTGCCGCCGCTGTCGGACAGTGCAGAATAATGTTCCTGTACGACAAGTTTTTCGGAGATTATAACAAAACGATTGCACAGATACTTCTTAACGCTGATAATATAGAAAATGAAGAAAAAAAGGAAAATCTGATAAATACCTTCGACGCGCTGCTGGAAATGGGCATTATCCCCGTCGTAAATGAGAACGATTCGGTAAGCTATACAGAAATTGAATCGGAAGAAAGACTCTTCGGCGATAACGATATGCTTTCCGCGGTCGTTGCGGTGCTTTGCCGTGCGGGAAAGCTGATAATCCTGTCTGACATTGACGGGCTTTATGACAAAGATCCGCGTCTGCACAGCGACGCAAGGCTGATACAGAAAATAGAAAGGATCGACGATGAAGTGTTACGTTCAGCAGGCGGCGCAGGCTCTCGCAGAGGCACGGGAGGAATGAAAACTAAGCTGAAAGCGGCGGAGCTTGCCGCAGCGCAGGGCATTGACGCAATCATAACGAACGGAAAAAATCCCGCCGCAATCTACGATATTATCGGCGGAAAGAGTGCAGGAACACTGTTCTGCGGAAAAAAATAACGCGATTCTGAAAAACCAGCATATACCCATGAACAATGCTTTTTATTCGCCGGAAGCGAATAAGCAAATTCAACAAAACCCCTCCGCATATAAAATACGAAGGGGTTTTATTATAGGACAAATCAGCCCGATTGTTCTGTTATACTGCCGTTATGCCTTTATGGAAACAGCCGCCGAAGGGCTGCTCCACTTACCGTCGACAAGTGCGAGGATTCGGTACGAATAGCTTGTGCCGCCGGTTAAGCCCGTGTCCGTGTAGCTTGTTGACGTTGCCGTGCCGATTGTACCCCATGTCGTGCCGTTAAGTCTCTGGATTCGGTACTGTGTAGCATTTTCAACGGCGTCCCATGTGAGCTTTATTTGTACGGCCGCTTTTATATTCTGCGGAACGGAAGCCGCTGCGGGCGTTGCGGTAACCGCCGCCGAAGCGCTGCTCCATTTGCCGTCCACAAGCGCAAGTACGCGGTACGAATAGCTTGTGCCGTTCGTTAAGCCTGTGTTGGTGAAGCTTGTTGACGTAACCGTGCCGATTGTACCCCATGTCGTGTTGTTAAGACGCTGGATGCGGTACTGGGTTGCATTTTCAACGGCGCTCCATGTAAGCTTGACCTGCTTGTCGCCTGCCGTCGCCTTTACGTTCTGCGGAACTGAGGTCGCCGCGGGCTTTGCGGTAACCGCCGCCGAAGCGCTGCTCCACTTGCCGTCCACAAGCGCGAGCACGCGGTACGAATAGCTTGTGCCGTTCGTTAGGCCTGTGTTGGTGAAGCTTGTTGACGTAACCGTGCCGACAGTACTCCATGTCGTGTTGTTAAGACGCTGGATGCGGTACTGGGTTGCATTTTCAACAGCGCTCCATGTAAGCTTGACCTGCTTGTCGCCCGCTGTCGCCTTTACGTTCTGCGGGACAGCACCTGCTTTTGGAACTGCGGCAACAACTGCCGAAATAGCGCCCCAGTTCGTTCCGTCAAACGCGAGCACGCGGTACGAATAGCTTGTACCGTTCGTTAAGCCTGTGTTGGTGAAGCTTGTTGACGTAACCGTGCCGACCGTGCTCCATGTCGTGTTGTTAAGACGCTGCACGCGGTACTGGGTTGCTCCGTCAAGCTTATCCCATGTAATGGTTACCTGCTTGTCCCCTGCCGTTGCCTTGACATTTTCTGGTGCGGAGAGCTTATCCTTTGGAACTGCGGAAATCGTGTTTTCCTTGTCGATAAATTCAACGCCGTCGGTCAGCACGCCCACCGCGAATGTGTATTCCTTGCCGCTTTCGAGGTCCGATACAGCAAAGCTGTTGGTTTCTGCAGTTCCGCGCATTTCATACTCGCCGCTGTCGTCTATTACATAAACATTGTAGCAAACGTCGGGGTAATCAACTGCGTCCCATGTGAGCGTTACGGACTTGTTTGCCGCCGCCGCTTTGAAATTTTTGACGGTCTGCGGATTGATAATGTAGGTTTTGCCGACTTCTTCGCCGCGCATTTTCTCGTTTACAGCCTGAAGCTTGCCGTTTTCATTTTCTTCACGACGGGAAAGAATGAGTACGCCTGTTTGTTTAATGATATATTCGTCATAGCTGCCGTCAATAAAGTCGGTATACCACTCCGCAGATTTATTAAGCTCAAAGCTATCGGAAAGAATACCCTGCTCTCCGTCATCTGTTTCAACAACTATGATAAACAAAGCTGCATAATCCCCTGCGGAATAGCCCTCGGTATCCTTTATATAGGAAATTCCGTTGGTTGTGATTTTCTTGAAGGAATTTTTCAGCTCGGCGATTGTCTTGCCGACATATGCTGCGCTTACGGGAACTATTGTATTCGCATAGCTGCCTTCCGTATCGTCCTGCGTGCGGAACTCCATCTGGATCTGCTTCGTGGAATTTATTGTAATTTCCTCTTCCGCGCGGGTATCCTCCCGAAGCTCAAGCACAATGACAGAGCCTTCGGGGAGCGCCTGAACAGCTTCGCTTACCGCGCCGTTTTCTCCGTTTGTGGATTCAATAACAACATTTACGTTAACTACCTTGTAATCCTCGCGTCCTTCAAAAACAGAAGAATATGTCGAGAAGTTCAGTGTGTAATCCTTATCGAGAGCATTATTGTACCAGCCGAGAAACTGAGTATCGGTTCCGTCGTCGTTGTCGATTATCAGTTCAATGCGGTAGGAATAAGCGCTCGCATTTGCGCCTGCGGAATCCGTAAAGTACCCCGGAGCCGCCAGAGAAATCGACTTGTAATCAGCGAGAAGCTCGGAAACCGTCTTTCCGACAATTTCGCAGCCGTTATATCCGAAGTCTGCTCTCGCGGTCATTCCTCCTACGTCTTCATTGTTTGCGACGTACAGATATGCCGTATTCTGAGCGATAGGCTCAAGCTCAAAGTTTTGGCGCGTGTCCTCGCGGAATTCAAGCATGATATTGCTGCCGTCAGACAAATTGCGGATCGCGTCGCTTACCGCGTGGTTCTTGCCTGTGCTTTCATCATATTCGGTAGCGGAGTCTATGGAAATTTCAACTCTGTCTATAACATAAGCGTCCAAAGCTCCCGAAGAAACATCCTGTCCGTCAGCATTGAAGTCATCAACACGGAAGGTTCCGTCAGAAGTCAGCGCTGCGGCGCCATTCGCATAGAGATGCTTTTCGCTTCCGTCGGACGGGTCTGTCGTTATAAGCTTTATATTGTGAACAAAAGCGTCCGCACCCGCGTCAACGGAATCGGCATAATATGTCTGCGCCGCGATATTGAACGCCTTGTAGTTCTCGCGGAGATCCTTTACGGTCGTCTGTCCGCTTGTTATTCCGTCAATCTCAACGGGAATCAATACGTTTGCAGACACGCCGTCCAGCCAGCTGTCATCCGCAAAAACATGCAGCTCAGTAGAAACGGCGGAAACTGCGGGAACGCTGAGTTCGCCGCGCGCGTCCTCGGTAAGAACAACGGTAAATTCCTTATCCGCGCCGAGAGCCTTTATAGCCTCGTTTAAAGTATGATGCTTACCCGTTTCAGAGTTATATTCGCTTTTAGGTCTGATTAAGAAATCCATGCCCGAAATCACATAATCTTCGGGATTGCTTATTTCGTTCATAAGATTTTCGACGCAGACGTCAACGGACGCCTTTAAAGCGGCAAAGCTCTCTGCGTCATAGTATCCGTTGTGCCAATCGTCGCCGTTATGAACGAAAATTTCAAAGGTGTACTTAAAGTCGTCTGCGGTAATACCGTCAAGCGAGCAGCCGGAAAAGGGAACTTCGGGAATATTTAAGGTTTTATAGCCGTCCTTGAGCTGCTTTAAGGTTGTTTGTTCATAGGTTATTCCTTCGGGCGCAGCAACATTGGCTTTGCCTTCCGCGTTAATACCCTCGTACCAGTCGCTGTCGTCGTTGAACGTGTTTATGACAACCTCGCCGGATGCGCTCGGAATTTCCAGCGTGCCGCGCGTGTCCTCGGTAAGCTCAATTATGAATCTGTCGCCGCTGTTAAGCGCGCTTACATCAGAGTTTACGCTTACGTTAAGTTCCTTTTCCTGGTCATAATATGTGCTTACGTTTATGTCGATATTGATTTTTGATATGATTCTGTCGTCATAGTCGGAAATACTGCTGTCGTCATTCGGAATAAGCCCATACAGATTTCCGCCGCTTGTATCGTTCGAACGCAGACCGAGATATGAACCGTCGGAAAATTCAAACCCGATATTCTGGTTGAGCTGGTCAAGCGTAAGGCTTTCAATACTGCTTGCGAAGAACGGGAGATCCTGCATTCTGATATACTTGTATTTCTCGCGGAACTCCTTCATCGTAGTTGTTCCGTATGTAACCCCGTCAACGCTGTCAAGGGTGAACGCTCCGCCCGCCGACGAGCCGTAAAGCCATGAATTGCTTTCGTCGTTATAAGCGTTCATCGTTATTGTTCCCGAAGCTGCGGGAAGCTCAAGCGTTTCCTTGCCGTCATCGGTCGTTTCGATAAATATGTTATATCCCTTAGGAAGTGCATTTATCTCTTCGCTTATTGTACGGCAGCTCTGCAGATCGCCGTCCCACTCATACTTGACATCGAAATTTGTTCCTATCTCGTTTATAATAAGACTGTCATTGCTGTCGTCGGGGAACATACCGTCGATATACGTCGTTCCTTCTTCGTCAAGGGCAAAAGCCTGCTGTGCGTCGCCTGTGCCGAACCAGCCGTCGTCGCATTCAATATAAAGCTGCTTGACGAACGCTTCCTTGCCTGCTCCCGCAGTGTCGGAAACATAATTTACCGCAGGGGTATATACCTTTCCGACAGCCGCGCGGAATTCGCCGACCGTCTTACCCTTGAACTGCCCGGTAAGAACAGGGTCGGCAATCGAAGTACTCGCTATATTTCCGACAAGCCAGCTGCTGTTGTCGTCCCTGCTGATTTCCATTGCAATATCGTCGGTTATCGCAGCCGTTGACGGAGTTTCTCTTGAATCCTCCTCAAAATCAACCGCTTCGACAGTGACCTGAATATCGGAATTTGTGTGGTTCTGGATAATTATAACGCGTTTTCCCGAAAACTGGTCGTATGTGAGCGTATAGGTCGAAACGCCCGTTTCGCTGTCATAGGACACGGGTATCGAGTTGTCCCAATCATTGTCGAGAATAATTCCGCAGACTTCTTCGGGGGTTTTTGTTTCGCCCGTCTCGTTGCCGTCGTCGTCAAGAACGTCCTCTTTAAGCCCCGCAGGAGCCGTGCAGGTGATAAGGATTGTCGAGCTGCTGTTTGCAATTCCGCCGAGCGCAATAGTCTGCCCCTGCGAATCCCAGCCGCCGAGCGTTGTCTGCATGAGTTCATAGTTCTGCGCAACAGCGGGCAGTTCAAGCACAACCGATGATGAAACAGCCATTATACCCGCCATTACGCCGGACCAAAGTCTTTTGTTCATTTTTTAACCTCCCATTGTTTTTTGACATATGTGTATCACACATTATTAATTATAACATAACGCATACGCATTTTGGTGTGCATTTTTGCATTATTTTCCTTTAAAATAACATTTGGGAGGATGTCCGGCAGCTCTGAAACGCTGCCTATAGTCCTTTAAGACGTAATCAAATCATGTGTAAGCATAATAGCTATGAGATAAAAATCAATAAATAAAAACCGCTTTATTTACACTTTCTTTTTCCACTTCAAAAGCAGAGCGGAATTGATGATAACTGCCACGGAACCGGCGTTGTGTACCAACGCGCCGATAACCGGATTCAAAATTCCGGTGATAGCCAGCGCAATGGCAAGGAAATTCAGTGCCATGGAAAATGTCAGGTTCAGCTTGATCGTTGTCATCATCCGTTTCGAGAGCGCCAGCAGATGAGGAAGTTCCTTCACTTCGTCATCGACCAAAGCAATATCCGCCGCGTCCACGGCAATATCGCTGCCCACGCCGCCCATCGCAATGCCCACGTCCGCCGCTTTCAACGCCGGGGCGTCATTGACGCCGTCCCCGATCATGCAGACCGCTTCCTTTTGTTCCTGATAAGAGCCGATCCATTTCAGCTTATCCTCCGGCAGGCAATTCGCGTGTACTTTCTCAATGTGAAGCTGCTTCGCAATGGCAGCCGCCGCATTTTCATTATCACCGGTAAGAAGAACAGGCTGGACACCGATCTGTCCCAATTCATCAATCATTCCCCGGCTTTCTTCCCGGACGGTATCAGAAAGCACGATATATCCGGCAAGCATATCTTCCACCGCTACATAGATAACGGTACATCCTTCATTCAGATATTTTCCTGCCCCGGCAGCTAACGAATGGGACAGCTGTATTTCTTCATTTCTGGAAATCAATTTCAGATTGCCTGCTTTAATCTGCTTCCCGTCTACAAGCGCGGTAACACCTTCACCGGGAAGCATCTGAAATTCCTTCGCCGTCCGAAGTTTACCCTCATAGCATTTCACGATCGCTTTCCCAAGCGGGTGTTCCGAAAACTGCTCCGCAGCGGCAGTCAAAGCAAAAATATCGTCCTCACTGTAAGCAGAAACGCTCTCCACCGCCGTCACCTTCGGTGTTCCATAAGTCAGAGTCCCCGTCTTGTCAAAGGTGATCTTCGTTACTTTTGCCAGACGTTCCAGCGCGTCGCCCTCCCGGACGAGGAAACCGTGTTTCGTCGCATTGCCGATGGCTGCCATGATTGCCGTAGGCGTTGCCAGAACCAGCGCACAGGGGCAGAACACAACAAGGATCGTAACCGCACGGATAATCTCCCCTGAAATCAGCCATGTAAGAGCGGCAGCCGTCAGCGCGATCACAACGATCCAGGTCGCCCACCGGTCCGCAAGCCCTACAATTTTTGCCTTGCCCGCGTCGGCGGACTGCACCAACCTGATCATCCGCTGAATCGAGCTGTCCTCACCGACCTTCGTTGCCCTCATTTCAAAAGCGCCGAACTGATTGACCGTGCCGGAAGAAACCTCGTCGCCTGCCATTTTGTCCACCGGCAGGGATTCCCCTGTCATAACCGCCTGATTGACCGAAGTCTGTCCTGAAGTGATAACGCCGTCCACGGGAACCGTTTCACCGGGAAGGACACGCAGCATATCGTCCGCCTTCACCTGTTCTGCCGGTATGATTCTCTCTTCTCCGCCTGTGATCACCCTTGCCGTCTGCGGCGTAAGATGCACAAGCTTTTCAATTCCCGCACGGGCTTTCGCAACGGTCAGATCTTCCAGCAGCGCGCCAAGCTGCATGATGAACGCCACTTCTCCTGCGGCAAAATCCTCACCGATACAAACGGAAGCAATCAGAGCCAGAGATACCAGCACATCGGCTTTAATATCAAAAGCGGTTACAAGACCAATAATAGCCTCCAGAATAATCGGAATACCGCAGAGAATGACAGAGACCCATGCCGCATTGAAGGGCAGCGGCACCAAATCAAATAAACTGATAATCAGAGCAATACCGGAAATGACAAGCAAAGCAATGTCCTTCTTTGTCCCGCCAAGCTCCAATAATTGTTCCAATTTTTCCATGAACTTCTTCACAAAAATTCTCCTTTCTTTATACCATAAGGGGTATTGGTATTTATATTATACGCATAGGGGTATGGGTTGTCAAGAGGCGGCGGAGATATTTGTAAAAAATATACAAAAAACTCATGCACGGTAAAATACCGTGCATGAGTTTCATCCTATAAAATAGGCGAACATAAATTATGTCATATTTGAAAAACGTTCTACTGCTTTTGTAAAGCTTTCAATCGTTTTATCAGGGTCGCCATGCTCAATTCCATCTCTCACGCAATGCTTGATATGCCCCTCCAAAACCACTTTTCCGCAGCCGTGCAGAGCCGATTTCGCAGCATTGATCTGTGCCAGAATATCTTCGCAGGGAACATCTTCATCAATCATTCGGTCAATCGCCTGCACCTGACCGATTATTTTTTTCAGCCTGCGGTGCAGATTATCCGAATCCATACATTGTTTCATTTTCTCGCCTCCTATACCAAAGAGGTATATACATTTATTATAGCGATTTTTTTTATTTTGTCAATATCAAATAATTTCACGCCGCATAAACAAATTTAAAAATAACGTTATAACCTGTCGCGGCCGTCCCCCTGCCTCTATATTTAAGCTCCGCTGAACATATTTAAGCTTCGCTGAAATCGGCGGCAGCTGTTTCCCCGGATTAAAAGTAAACGGACATTTATTAACAAGCGCTTAATATCATCGTGTCATTACATACGGCAATATTGACTTTTCTTTAAATATATGATATACTTTATCCGACATGAAAAATGTCTAATCTAAATGAAAGGGGGAATTTTAATGATAATCTTAAAAACATTAAAACAGCTCGGAAGGATAGCAGATACTTGGGAGGAGTTTATCAAAACGTATTGAAAGCGTTCTTCTAAATACAATTAAATCCTTCCGCTACAAGAGGATTTATTATGAAAACGAACCACAAACAAGAGGACTCCGTCTATCAAATAATAAAAAAATATTTTCCTGCAGAAATCAAAAATATAAGCAAGGTTGAAAACGTCACAAACAACGCTGTATATTCGTTTGAAGCCGCAGAACGACAATATATCGTTAAGCTGTACAAGAGCAGATATTGGCCCGAAGACGGTAAGATTCCGTTCGTCTACCGATCGCTTTCGGAAAATAAAATACAATGCCCTGAGCTTATCGCCTTTAACCGCAGCGATGAAAATTTTCCTAACGGTTATCTTATCGAAAGCAAAATTCATGGGATTCCGGCAGACAAGATTGCGCTTGATACGGAACAGGAGGCTGCTCTTTACGCCAGGCTTGCGGAGCTTATGTCCTCCGTCCACAGAATACCGATTAAAAATTTCGGATATATAGCCGGCGGCGAAGCCGATTATGACAGCATGCTTTCGTTCTTTGAAGATGAATTTGACGAAAAGGTTTCCGAAATCGCCGAAGCAAATATCTTTTCAAAAGCAGAAATTTGCAGAATGCAGACATTGCTGTTCGATATGCTGTGCCGGTATAATGACTTGCCGCCAGTTCTTTGTCACGGAGATTTATCAAAGAAGAATATTATAGTTAAGGACAGCGGAGATATTGTGCTTATCGACTGGGATGACGCTATGTCATACAACTGGATGGCTGATGTTTCACGTCTTACATTCTGGATGAAATTGAACTATGGCGAACAACGCTGCGGCTTATTCAGAAATGCGTTTCTTGAAAATTACAGGACAGAATACCGCCGCGCGGAATTTGACGGTTTTGAAAAAGCATTTCATATTTACTGCGCTATGGACAGTCTTTCGTATTTTATAAGCATGGGAGATACGACTATGGCGGAGAATGTTAAAGGCTTTATTAAAGATATTATGACAGAAACGGAGGAAGAAAAATGAAAATCCTCCGCAAAAGCTCCGAAAACGAAATGCTCATCGAATTTTTAAAAGCGGAATATGATTCCGAAAGATTTACCGATCAAATAAAACAGGCATTAAATTCGCTGGGCTTTGATGAAAAAATCATCACGCTGCCGGATTTGAAAAACTCCGCTGAAAATATCCAAAGAAAACGGCTTATGGGAAAGTTCCGGGGCTACGGCTTGAACAAGGAGCTGTTTGAAAACTTTCCGTCAGTCTCCGAGTACAGACTATGCAGCTTTTCACAGGATGATATGGAGAAGATACGATACATAGACTACAGCTATTGGAACGAATTATCCCTCGGAACGCATTCCCCGCAGACTGCAGCTGAAACGATACGCAGAGGGATAAAGATCTACGGACAGGACAACGACGATTTCCTGCAGGCTGCCGAATATATCAAAATCGGCGGAAAGTTTCCGGCAATGTTTTTTCTTACCTGCGATTTTGAACTGTTTATCATTGCGGAGGGGCATCTCAGAATGACAGCATACGCTCTTGCTCCGGAATATTTCAGCGACGTTGAGGCTATTGTCGGAAAATGCAGCTTTGATGAATTGAATAAGTGGATGTAATATGAATATGATCCCTCGGAACAGATTCCCGAAAAAATTCGGGACTGCGCCGGGGGATTATTTATATCAAACAAAAATCATAAACAGATAAATATTCGCCAAACTTATATAAGTATTTATCTTCTCAGTCCTATCCTAAGCAAAAGATCCCGCCTTTCTCTATGAACGTCTTATTCCACACCCTCTAAAACGGCGGGCGGCAGCCATGCGCGGCGCCGTGCCGCCCGCGAAGCGGGCAGCACGATAAAGGCGGCGCATTGCCGCCGCCCTGCCGCATACGGCAAAGCCGTATGCGGCGCGCCGCGCAAGCGCGTGAAATAGCTGCTCGTGCGAATCGCGGCGTTTAGCAAAGCGTTGAATGGAAGGGCAAGTTGAAAGCCGCGGAGCGAAGATGCCGCAAAACGTAAGCCTTCAGATCGGCATGACACGGGCACATGAACGCCGCGCGCCCACACACTGAATTTCTTTTCATAACCTCTTGACAAACGTCCGAAATCGTACTATAATAAGCAATAGTACGATTTCGGACACGGAGGTGCGGTATGAAATATGATTTTCCAAAAATAAAACGCTTCAACTATATTATAAACGAAATGGACGCGGCTTATCACTACGCGGCACAGAAAATGGGACTTTCCGACAGCGCTATGTCCATACTCTATTCCGTCTGCGACAACGGCGGAAGCCGCGCGCTGAGCGACATCTGCCGTTCCTCAGGACTAAGCAAGCAAACAATAAGCACCTCGCTCCATAAGCTCGCGGCGGACGGCTATGTCATGCTTGACGAATCGCGCAGAAAAATGAAAACCGTCGTTTTGACCGAAAAAGGCGCGGCCTTCACCGAAGAAACGGTCATACCGATAATGCGGTTGGAAAATGAGATTTTCAGCGAATGGAGCAGCAGCGAACTGGAAAGCTATATTTCACTGACGCAGCGCTTTCTTGACTCGTTTAAGGAAAAAACCGCAAAGCTGCCGCAAAAAAATATTTCGGGAGGAAAATAAAATGGATATTAAGCTCTCGGAGAGCTTCACATATAGAAAGCTGCTCCGTTTTACACTGCCGTCAATAATAATGATGGTTTTCACGTCGGTTTACGGCGTCGTAGATGGTTTTTTCGTTTCAAATTTTGTAGGAAAAACGTCCTTTGCAGCGGTAAATTTTATAATGCCGTTCCTGATGATTCTCGGCGCGGTAGGCTTTATGTTCGGAACGGGCGGAAGCGCCCTTATTTCAAAAACAATGGGCGAAGGAAATCCGGAAAAAGCAAAGCGGATTTTCTCGCTCATTATCTATGTTTCAGCCGCCCTGGGGATAGTTATCGCCGCTGCGGGAATCGTCCTGCTCCGTCCTCTCGCTTCACTTCTGGGAGCGGATGGTGAAATGCTCGAAAACTGCGTACGCTACGGACGGATAATCCTGCTTGCTCTCCCCGCATACATTCTACAGTTTGAGTTTGAAAGCTTTTTCGTTACCGCCGAAAAACCGCAGCTAGGTCTTGCATTCACAATCGCGGCGGGCGTTACCAACATGGTTCTCGACGCGCTTCTCGTTGCGGCATTTTCGCTCGGACTTGAGGGCGCGGCGGCAGCTACCGCGATAAGCCAAGCTGTCGGCGGCATCGCCCCTCTTATTTATTTTTCACGCAAAAATTCCAGTCTGCTTCAGCTTACGAAAACCCGCTTTGACGGAAAAGTATTGCTTAGAACCTGCACAAACGGTTCGTCCGAGCTTATGAGCAACATTTCAATGTCGCTCGTGAGCATGCTGTATAACGTTCAGCTGATGAAATATGCCGACGAGGACGGCGTTGCCGCTTACGGTGTTCTGATGTATGTAAACATGATATTTCTCGCGGCTTTTATCGGCTATTCCGTCGGTACTGCACCCGTTATCGGCTATCACTACGGCGCACAGAATCACGCCGAACTGAAAAGCCTGCTCGGTAAGAGCACGCGCATAATCTCGGTTTTTGCCGTATGTATGTTTGCGCTTGCGGAAGTTCTCGCGCGTCCTCTTGCGTCAATTTTTGTAGGATACGACGCGGGGCTTACGGAACTTACCGTCCGCGCATTTTCGATATTCTCCTTTGCTTTCCTGTTCGCGGGATTTTCCATCTTCGGCTCGTCATTCTTCACGGCGCTTAACAACGGGCTTATCTCCGCAGCCATCTCTTTCCTGCGGACGCTCGTGTTCCAGATCGCCGCTGTGCTTACACTGCCGCTTATTTTCGACATTGACGGAATCTGGTATTCGATAGTCGTTGCGGAAGTTGTTTCGGTCATCGTTACAGCAATTTTCATCTTCGCAAAGCGAAAAAAATACGGATATATGTGATATTGGCATTTCAACTGCCCCGCTGTCAGAAGGCTGCGGGGCGGTTTCTCTATCAAAACTCTTGACCGCGCAGGTTTTTTGTAATATAATATGCATGAAAAGCTTTCCGCAATGAAAAAATGGGAGGAGGATGCGATGAATGAGCTGGTTTAATCTTTTCGGGTTAATTTTCATGGTCGTTATCCTTATTCCGAACATCATTTTCGGGATAATGCATCCCGAAGTCTTTGAAAACAAGTACAGCAGCAAGACTGTTGAGGCGCTTGAACAGGTCGGGCGGTTCTGCTGCTTCGGGTTCATGTTCATCTCGCCGCCGTTCGTCTGCCTCGGCTACCCGTTCGACGGCGCACAGACGGTATATATCATTCTCGGCGCGGCGCTTACTGCGCTTTATACTATTGGATGGGCGGTATTTTGGCACGAAAGCTCGGTCAGAAAGGCTCTTGCGCTGTCAATCCTGCCGTCGCTGCTGTTTCTCGAAAGCGGAATACTAACCCTGCATATCCCGCTTATAATATTTTCGGTAATATTCGCAATCTGCCATATTACCATAAGTTATAAAAACGCAGTTCTTTAATATAAAAATCAACCGTCCTCATATGAACTCAGGGCGGTTTTTTACAGCCGGTTTCTGCAATTTTTAACCTAGACTTATTCAGATTTTGCTTGTGCTGCGGTTTGAAAATATTTGTAACGGACTTATTTTTAAAGCGTTTTGAAACCGTTCATTTCATGCCGCGGTATAAATCACGCACAATAACTGTTGATTTTGGTAAAAATTATAGTGTTTCATGCACAATTATGTAAGATTTTTTAAAAAACGCTTGCACTGCGGCATTAAGTCTGCTATAATGAAGTCACAAAAGAAATTTGCAGGAATTTAATTTAAATATTTCAAAAAGCAGGCAATGGAGTCTTTAAACCCGTTGTCTGCTTTTTTGTATAGAAAGGAATGATCGATATGAGCAGCAACACGGAAATTATGCTGAAGGACATCGGCATGGTGTACAAAACAACGGACGGACGCGACGTTACCGCGCTTACAAGCGTATCTCTCGATATTCAGAGGGGAGAGTTCATTTCCCTGCTCGGACCGTCCGGCTGCGGAAAGACCACCCTTCTGCGGATTATCGCCGACCTGCTCCAGCCGACATCGGGAACAATAACCGTAGGCGGCGAATCTCCGAAAGCCGCGCGGCTTAAACAGCGCTACGGAATAGTTTTCCAGAGCGCGGTGCTTTACGACTGGCGCACCGTGAAGAAAAACGTTACGCTTCCGCTTGAAATAATGCACGTTCCAAAGTCGGAACGCAGCGAAAGAGCGGAAAAAATGCTTGAGCTTGTCGGACTTACGGACTTTGCAAACCACTACCCGAATCAGCTTTCGGGAGGTATGCAGCAGAGAGTCGGAATAGCGCGCGCCCTGGCGCTCCGCCCCGAAATTCTTCTTATGGACGAGCCTTTCTCGGCGCTGGACGAGTTTACGCGCGAAAAGCTGCATATTGATCTGCTGAGAATCTGGCGGAAAACGAATAAAACAATAATTTTTGTAACGCACAACATCTCGGAATCGGTTTTCCTCTCCGATCGCGTATGCGTCCTCTCACCTCACCCCGGACGGCTTTCCGCAGTCGTTGATATCGACCTTCCGAGACCGCGCACCATGGAAATGCGCGACACTCCGCACTTTACGGAGCTTGTCGCAAAGGTGCGGGGCAGCTTCGAGGGCGTTTAAGGAGGCGATAAAATGCGGGCTGTAAAGAAATTTCTGAAATCAAAGCAATTCGTAACGCTCGTGTGGGTTTTCGGAATATTCGTGGTCTGGGAAATATTCGCGTTTATCGTCGAGGGAACAAAGCGCACGCCGATAAACGTCCTGCCGCACACATGGCAGATCGTCGGGTCGCTTTTCAGCGACAGTAAGGTCAGCGGACAGCAGACAATGGCGCAGCTTATCGCTTCGAGCTGCGCGGAAACGCTGCTTCGGGCGGGAATAGGCTTCGTGATAGGTACGGTTCTCGGATATGCGCTCGCGCTGCTGATGAACCTCTCGTCGATAGTCGAAAAGATCGCTTTCCCCTACCTTATGATAATTCAGATGATACCGATACTCGGTATGGCGCCGATAATCCTCGCGATAACGAAAGACATAAACACTTCACGAATAGTTATCGCCGCGATACTGACGTTTTACCCCGTTTCGACAAACGTTCTGGCGGGATTTAAGGCGGTCGAAAAAGAAAAACATGAGCTTATGTATTCTTACGCGGCGAATAAGTTCCAGCTTTACACAAAAACGCTTATCCCCGCGTGTATCCCCTACTTTTTTACAGGGCTGAAAATATCCGCGCCGATGGCGATAACCGCCTCAATACTAGTAGATACGCTTCAGGGCGGAAACGGGCTGGGCTGTATGCTTTCACAGTCGCTCAAGGGCGGCATGACGCGTCTCGTTTTCTGGAATATCGTGCTTATAAGCGCGCTGATAGGTATACTCAGCTTCTGGCTTATGGGCAGGCTGGAGGATCTGCTCTGTCCTTATAAGCGAAAAAAGCAGAGCTAGGGAGGTGCTGAAAAAATGAAAATGAAAAAGCTGCTTAACTCCGTTTCGGGAGTCGCGCTTCCGCTGGCTTTCGGGGTAATAATCTTTATCCTCTGGCAGACGCAGGCTCTCCACGCCATGCTCGGCACGGACACGGTAACTCTCCCGCTCCCGACGAGAATAGGCGAGATAATCTCCGACAACTCCGAAGCGATAGGCGGACACGTTAAAATAACGCTGACAGTCGCGCTGAGCGGGCTTGCGGCAGGTTCGGTCCTCGGTTATCTTATCGCCGTTGTCGCAACGATATTTTCAAAGTGGGGCGCGGGCGGACTCACGATAATCTCCGCGTTCAACGCAATACCGATAGTTGCTCTGGCGCCCGTAATAAACAACTGGACGCGCGACATAAGCTCCGAGGTGGACATACGAAGCACGATAGCGAAAGCTCTCGTCGTGACAATATCCTGTACAGCTTCAATGAGCGTGAACGCGTTCCGCGGACTTACCGAGCTGAAGCCCTTTTCGCAGGATCTGATGAAGTCCTACGCGGCGCCCGCCGTAACGGTATTTACAAAGCTTCGGCTTCCAAACTCCGTTCCGTACATATTCACGGCGCTTAAGGTAAGCGTTCCCGCGTCGGTCATAGGCGCGCTCGTAACCGAATATTTCGCGGAGGACACCGTCGGCGTAGGCAGACAGATACGCGAAAATATCGTAAAAGGACAATATCCGACAGCATGGGCGTATATCGCGGTAGCTTGCCTGCTCGGAATATGCATGTACATTGTGCTGATGACAGCCGAAAAACTTATACTCGGGCGCAGGCGTTCACATTCACGCTAAAAAGTAAAATAACGGCAAACCCGTTATATATTAAAAAGACAAAAAGAAAGGAAGAACAACCATGAAAGCAAGAAGAAAATCAATCCTTATCGCAGCCGCGATGATTGCGGCAGTCGCTCAGGCGGCGGCATGCAGCAGCTCCGAAAAGCCCTCCTCAGACACAACAACAGCCGCGCCCTCCGCTGAAACCACAACATCTCCCGCCGCAGACGCCTCGGAAAATGCCGAAACGGCTTCTTCCGGTGAAATGACTCACGAAGAGATCATCAAGGCGGCAGCCGCAGACGGAAAGGTCGGCAACTGGGGACTCGGCAACGAGTACGAAATTCAGGCGCTCCTCACAAAGTACGGTCTGCCCGCGGATTATATCACTCAGGACTTCACAATGGACCAGTTCGACTCCGACGCGGTAACTCTCGCTTCGGCAATGACCTATAACGAGCTTGGTCTTGTAGTAAACAGCTACGACGGCGGCTACAGCTACGGCGATACCGTAAGCACGATAGACATGAACGACGAGGGCGTAGCTATGCTCGAGGACAACCTCTTCTGTTCAAAGACCTTCGCCGAGGCAAATCCCGCAACCGTAAAGGCTTTCGTTTCAGCTTCAATGAAGGGCTGGGCATATGCCTGCGCAAATCCTGAGGAAGCGGCTCAGATAGTATTCGACGCAGGCTCGTCAGTTTCCGCAGACCATCAGCTCCACATGGCTAACGAGGTCGCAAAGCTCGTTACGACAAACATGAAGGGCGAAGCCGTTTCCGCTGACGACGTAGGAAACATGGACGAAGAAGCAATGCAGCAGACCCTCGACCTTGCAAAGCAGTATATTATCCTTGAGGACTCGGCGGCAAAGGAAAAGCTTGCTTCTCTTACTCTTGACGACATAAGAAGCACAGCATATCTCACCTACGATCCCGAAAAGGACGGCGCTCCCGAAAAAACGGACGTTTCCGTTCAGCTCAAGTGGCTCCCGCAGGCGCAGTTCATGGGCTATTATGTAGCGCAGGCAAAGGGCTATTATGACGAGGTTGGTCTTAACGTAACGATAATCCCCGGCGGCGGCGACATCTCCGAAACGACCGCAGTTTACAACGGTACGGTAGATTTCGGCGTAACATGGGTATCCAACCTTATCAACGCGAATGCGGGCGGAATGGATCTGCTTGAAGTAGCTCAGGTTTATCAGCGCTCCGGTCTTGTGCTTGTATACAAGAACGACACTTTCAAGAAATAAGATTATTTCTCATTCATCGTAATTTTCATCATACCTTCCTCCTCAGGCTCCGCAGATCCGGCTTTCTGCGGGGTCGGCGGAAAGCCGCTGCGCGGCGGCGGTTTTCCGGCGAAAAAGTTAAAGGACAAGAAAGGAAGAATCAATATGGATATTATCATCAGAAACGGTACGATAGTCACGGCGACGGGAATGTATAAAGCGGACGTTGCCGTTAAAGACGGGAAAATCGCTGAAATCGCGGCGGACCTTTCGGGAATGACCGCGGAAAAGGTCGTTGACGCGGCGGGAAAGCTGGTTCTTCCCGGAGCGATAGACGCACACACGCACCTTGCAATGCCTTTCGGCGGAACGATTTCCTCCGACGATTATTTCGCGGGAACAAGAGCTGCGGCGTGCGGCGGTACTACGACGGTTTTCGACTTTGCGCTTCAGGATTTCGGCGAAACAATGACCGAAACGTTCAACAGAAGAAACGCGCTCTGCGCGCCCGACGCGGCGGTCGATTATTCGTTCCATATCGGCGTTAAGGACATTTCGGGCAAGCTGCTCGATTCGATCTCCGACGCCTGCGACATAGGGATAACTTCATACAAGGTATTTATGGTGTATGATTTCGGCGTTAAGGACGGCGTTTTCTATCAGCTTCTTGAAAAATCCAAGGGTTTCGGCGCGCTTATCGCGGTTCACGCCGAGAACAACGAGCTTGTAAACACGCTTACCGAAAAATATATTTCCGAGGGAAAGACAAGCGCATGGTATCACTATATGAGCCGTCCCGAATTTGTGGAGGGCGAAGCGGACGAACGTGCGATAAACCTTGCGAAAGCGGCAAAAGCGCCGCTCTATATCGTTCATCTGGCAAACAAGCAGGGTGTTGAAGCTGTCACAAAGGCAAAGGACGAGGGCTATGAAATTTACGCGGAAACCTGCCCGCAGTACCTTGAATTTACCAGCGACGTATATAAGCGCGAGGACGGCAGAAACTTTGTATGCTCGCCGCCGATGAAGGGCGAAGAAAGCCGTCAAGCGATATGGGAAGCGATAAAGCGGGGCGATATAGACACGATTGCGACCGACCACTGCCCTTTCATGCAGTCCGAAAAGGACTGGGGGCTTAACGACTTCCGAAAGATCCCGAACGGCTGCGCGGGAATCGAAAATATGTACCCGTATATGCTCGGAAAGGCAAACGAAGGCGTTATCCCGTTCACAAAGGCGGTCGAACTTTGTTCAACAAGTCCCGCTAAGATATTCGGCTGCGCCGATAAAGGCGAGATCGCCGTCGGAAAGGACGCGGACATCGTAATCTACGACCCCGAAAAGGACTTCACTATCCATCAGGAAAATATGCACTCCGACTGCGACCACACTATCTGGGATGGCGTAAAGGTCCACGGCTACCCCGTTCAGACCTACTCGCGCGGCAGACTTGTTTATGACAACGGCGAATTTGTCGGAGAACGCGGCTGGGGCAAGTTCGTAAAATGTGAAAAGCATAAGGCGAAATGACCCAATCCCCGAAAGGACTGATTTTATGACATACAAACGAATAAATGCCGCCGAAGAAGCGGCGCGCTGCATGCTCTGCGAAAACCCGCCGTGTACGGCGGCGTGCAAAAACGGCTGCGACCCTGCGCGGGGAGTAAGGGCAGTGCGTTTCGATAACGCCGCGGGCGCCTTTCCGTTTTTGAGCAGCTGCCGCGACTGCGTCGGAGCTTGTGAAAAAGCGTGTATCCACGGCGATTTTCCGATAAGGATACGCGAAATGGCAAAGCTTCTGCCCGACAGCGGAAAATGTCCCGAAGCCGATCTTTCCGTCGATTTCTGCGGCGTGCATTGCGAAAATCCGTTCTTCCTGTCCTCGTCCGTCGTTGCAAGCGACTATGAAATGATTGCGAAAGCATTCGACATGGGCTGGGCGGGCGCAGTCTACAAGACGATAGGCTTCTATAAGCCTGAGGAGGTTTCTCCCCGCTTCGACGCGGTAGGAAAAGAAGGCACGCCGTTTATCGGCTTCCGCAACATGGAACAGATAAGCGACCATGAGCTTAGCGAAAACCTCGAAACGTTCCGCCGCCTTAAAAAGAATTATCCCGATAAGATCCTCGTTTCTTCGATAATGGGGCAGACCGACGAGGAATGGACAGAGCTTGCGCGGCTTTCCGAAGAAGCGGGCGCGGACATGATAGAATGCAATTTCTCCTGCCCGCATATGAGCGAACACGGCATGGGCAGCGACGTAGGACAAAGCCCTGAGCTTGTTGCGAAATACACCGCCCTTGTAAAAAAGGGAACAAAATTGCCCGTTCTTGCGAAAATGACCCCGAATATCTCGCACATCGAGCTTCCGGCGGCTGCGGCTGTTGAAGCGGGCGCGGACGGTATCGCTGCGATAAACACAATAAAGAGCATAACGATCGCTGAGGAGTCGGAGGTAAGCGGAAAGAACACCGTTTCGGGCTATTCGGGAAAAGCGGTAAAGCCTATCGCGCTGCGCTGTATCTATGATATAGCTGCATACGGGAAAACATCGGGAGTTCCGCTCAGCGGAACGGGCGGTATTGAAACGTGGCGCGACGCACTCGATTTCATCAGCCTTGGCTGCTCTAACTTACAGATAACCACGGCGGTCATGCAGTACGGCTACCGAATAATAGACGATCTTATCGAAGGACTTTCGCGGTATATGCACGAAAACAGCGCGAAGAGCGTTTCTGAACTGGTCGGAACGGAATTGAAGAAAATGTCTTCAACCGATCTTCTCGATCGCCATTCGGTAGTCTTCCCGAAAATAGACCGCGAAAAATGCACAGGCTGCGGCAGATGCTATATCTCCTGCTTCGACGGCGGACATCAGGCTATCAAATTCGGTGCTGACAGAGTTCCGCATATAATCGGCTCGAAATGCGTCGGCTGTCACCTTTGCAGACTGGTCTGTCCGAACGCCGCAATTTCGGGCGCAAAGCGCATAACCTCAAATGCAAGCTAGGGCAGCACCGCACAATCCACAAAAATCCACATGAAAGGAGAGAACAAAAATGTCGGTAACACTTGCGCAGCTTTGCGCGAATGCAGAGAAAAAATACGGTCTGAAGCTGATTGCGGGGGCTAAAGGTACAGAACGCACAGTACGCTGGATGCACATGACCGAGGACGGAAAGGATTCGGACTTCCTGCACGGCGGCGAGCTTGTCTTTACGACAGGCATAGGTCACGTCGGAAACAGCTGGCTGGAGGAACTGGCGGTTCAGCTCTGCGAGCGCGGCGCGGCGGGTCTGGTGATAAATCTGGGACCTTACATAGCGGCAGTTCCCTCAAAGGTCATCGTATACTGCGAAGAACACGACTTCCCGCTTTTTACTCTTCCGTGGGACACCTGTATAATCGACATAACGTACAGCTTCTGCCGCAGGATAATTTCCTGTGAAAAAAACGAGGCTTCGGCGGCGGAGGCGTTCACAAATCTTATATTCTCTCCTAACTGCAGCAGCGACTATGCACTCGCACTGGAACGGCTCGGCTTCCGCGAAAACTCGTCGTATACCGTGCTTGTTCTCGGCGCGGCGGGAAAAAATATAACCGACCAGCTGCTTAAAGCCGCGCGTCCCGATCTTTACAGGCAGCTCCGCAAATCGCGCAGTCCGTCCGCAATGTTCATAAACAGCGGCAGGCTGATATGCGTACGGCAGAACCTGACAAAGGAGGAAATGCAGCGTATCGCGGCAGGACTTTCGCAGCTTGACCCGAAAACCGAGCTTATTATGGGCGTTTCCGAACCGCACATAGGCTACGGTTTCATATCTGAGTGCTATGAACAGGCGGCGCAGGCGTTCAGGGCGGCGGCGGTGCTCGGAGAAAAGACGGTTCATTACCGCGACATAGGCGCACTCGGACTGCTGTTCGCAATAAACGACAAAAAAGTGATAAAACGCTTCTGCGACAGCGTTCTCGGCGCCCTTTCGCGGTACGACGAGATAAACGGAAGCGACTGCGAAAAAACGCTTCTGGTCTATCTGGAAAGCAACTGCAGTCTCCAGAAGACCGCGGAAATACTCGGCATCCACCGCAACACGGTGAACTATAAAATAAAGAACATTAAGGCGCTTCTCGGAACGGAATTTTCCAACGAGGACAAAATGAACCTTATGCTCGCATACCGCGCAAAACAACTTATCGGCGAAGCAAATCCGCCGGAAATTTCATAACGAAAGGAAGCTACAGCTATGAACGGACAGGAAATCAAGGAAATGCAGGTAAAATACAACCTGCAGTCGTGGTCAAAGCAAAAAGGAATCAACCCTATCCCGATTGAAAAGGCGGACGGTATCTATATGTGGGATTTTGACGGAAACCGCTATTCGGATATGTCGAGCCAGCTCGTCAATCTGAACGTCGGTCACAACTGCCGCCCCATTATTGAAGCGATAAAGGAACAGGCGGAGAATTACTGCTACCTCTCGCCGAGCTACGGAAGCGAACCCCGCGCAAAGCTTGCAAAAATGGTCGTTGACCTTATGCCCGACAATATGGGAAAGGTATTTTTCACCAACGGCGGCGCGGACGCTAACGAAAACGCAGTAAAAATCGCAAGAATGTTCACAGGGCGCAACAAGATATTCTCCCGTTACAGAAGTTATCATGGCTCGACATTCGGCGCAGGCAACCTCACCGGCGAACCCAGACGCTATCCGCTCGAACCCGGTATCCCCGGCTTCGTGAAGTTCTTCGACCCGTATGTTTACCGTGAGCCTATCCACTTCGCAAGCGAAAAGGAAGCTTCGGATTACTACGTTGCAAAGCTGCGCGAGCAGGTAATATATGAAGGACCCGAAAGCGTCGCGGCGATCGTTATGGAAACTATCACAGGTTCTAACGGCGTTATTATCCCGCCGGAGGGATATTTACAGGGCGTGCGGAAAATCTGCGACGAGTTCGGGATCATGATGATCTGCGACGAGGTAATGGCAGGCTGGGGCAGAACAGGCAAGATGTTCGCTTTTGAGAATTTCGGTGTAAAGCCCGACATCGTAAGCTTCGCAAAGGGCGTTACCTGCGGATATGTCCAGCTCGGCGGCGTAGTCGTAAGCAAGGAGATCGCAGCATACTTCGACGACCATCTGCTTTCCTGCGGACTTACATACAGCGCGCACCCCCTCGCCTGCGCAGCGGGCGTCGCCTGCGTAAACTACTATAAGGACGCGAACATTCTCGAAAATGTAAACCGCGTAGGAAAAGTCCTCGGAGATATTCTTGAGGAGCTTAAAGAAAAGCACGCATGCGTCGGCGACGTGAGATATATCGGCTTGTTCAGCTCGATAGAGCTTGTAAAGGACAAGGCGACAAAGGAACCCCTCGTTGCCTACGGAAAAGACCCAGAAGGCAGAATGGGCAAGATAATCGGCGCTCTGAAAGATAAGGGCTTCATGACCTATTCACACGAGAACATGATATTCGTTTCACCCCCGCTCATCATAACGGAAGAACAGATCCGCGAGGAAATGGCAAAGGTCGACGAAGTTCTTGCAGATGTAGACAAGACAATATGACAGGAGGTATCGGAAATGGCAAATCTTTATAAGAACGCGGGTACGGCGCGGCTTTCGGATTATATCTCCGCCGACCGTTTCCGTACCGTTTTGCCGGAACACAGGCACGCAAAGGGCGGTATCTCGGAAATACCCGTCGAAATCCATATGAAGCCGCCATTTGCCGAAAAGCTGAGCTTTTATGTGCCGTGGGACGGTATAGTTTACGGCTATGTCCGCGGAAAAAATGATATTATCGGAAAGCTCGGCGATTTCTCCGGACTTAAGCACATTACAATAAACGACTGGGACGATAAATTTCTGATGGTTTTCGAGAGCGGAAGCGAAACTGAGGAGCGCGCATTCTTCGTCGGCGGCGACGAGATATCCAGCCTGCTTGAAAACTGCCGCAGAGTTCCCGAACAGGTGTCAATAAAGTAAAATTCAGAAAGGAAGTATTTTTATGTATACGTGCAGCAAGGAAAGAATGGAAGACAAAATCAAAACGTTCAGCAAGTTCGGCGACGCCGGACACGGCGGAATTACCCGCTATTCGCTTTCGCCCGAAGCGATCATGGCGCGCAACGAGTTCATCAAGCGCATGAAGGCTATCGGCGCTGAAATCGAAATAGACGACGTTGCGAATATCTATGCGACGCTCCCCGGAACAGACCCCGACGCGAAGCGTATCGTAATGGCTTCGCACTGCGACTCCGTAAAAAACGGGGGAAATTACGACGGTATCCTCGGCGTAATGTCCGCAATGGAGGTCCTCGAAACTGTAGCGGAAAAGAAGATCCCCCATAAACACCCGCTTACCGCAATGATCTGGACAAACGAGGAAGGCTCGCTCTATCCGCCCGCAATGATGTGTTCGGGTATCGTCTGCTACGACTATCTCCCCGAAGATATACGCAGCAAGTTCAGGTATGAGGACATGATGCAGTCCAAGAGCATTCTCGACAGCTCAAAAACATTCGGAATGGCGCTCGACGCATCTGGCTTCAAGGGCGACAAGAAATATCGCCTCTCTCCCGAAAAATACCTGTATATGTTTGAAACGCATATCGAACAGGGACCTATTCTTGAAGACGCGGGAAACGACATCGGCGTTGTTGACTGCGTACTCGGAATGTTCAACTACCGCCTCAAATTCTACGGTCAGACCACTCACGCAGGAACTTTCCCCATGCCTAAGAGAAAGGACGCGTTCTTCGCCGCTTCACAGGCGCTCTGCTACCTCCACGAAGAAATTGACAAGCTCGGCTGTCCCGAACTTGTTTATACAACGGGCGAGGTCGTTTGTCACCCCTGCGTTCATACCTGCGTACCCGATTTCTTCGACTTCAGCTTTGACGCACGTCACGAAAAGCCCGAAGTCCTCGAAAAAGTCCTCGAAATCGTTAAGAGCTGCGCAGAAAAAACGTGGGCAGGCTGCCGCTGCGAGGTCGTAAAGGCTTGGAACAGAGATACCGTTTACTGGGACAAGAAGCTGGTCGGCTATGTCAAGGCTGCAGCGGAGGAGCTAGGCATAAAGCACCAGTATATCCACTCAGGCGCGGGTCATGACGCGCAGTTCGCGGCGTATATGCTCCCGACGACAATGATCTTCGTACAGTCGAAAGACGGTCTTTCGCACTGCGAACCCGAATATTCAAGCCCCGAACACTGCACGGAGGGCGCAAGCGTTATGCTTAACGCCGTTCTTAAAGCCGACGCGGAATAAAAGGAGAATAGCATGAGCAGGGAATTTCTTATGCCGCGCGTCGTGATAACAGGCGCGGGAGCGCTTGACGGCGCGGCGGAGCATTTTGCAAAGCTGAATACAAAGCTGCTCATTATTTCGGGCCCCACGACTTCGAAGCTGGAATGCTACAAAAAAGTTACGGCAATGCTTGATTCTCTCGGTATCGCCTACGCTGAATTCAACGGCGTGGGCGGAGAGCCTACCGACCTTACCGTAAACGCCGCGCTCGAAGCGTACAAGGTGGGCGGCTGCGGCTCGTTTATCGCGGTCGGCGGCGGAAGTCCGCTGGACACAATGAAGGCGGCGGCGGTGCTTGCCGTATGCGGCGGGAAAATCTCGGACTATATGGGCAGACAGATAGACGCAAAGCTGCCGTTTATGGCGGCAGTCCCCACAACGGCGGGGACAGGCTCGGAGGCTACGCGCTTCACGGTAATAACCGACACCGAAACGAATGTAAAAATGCTGTTGAGCGGGGTTTCGCTCATTCCCGACCTCGCGGTCGCCGACCCCGAATTTACGCTTTCCTCGCCGAAATCAATAACTGCGGCGACAGGTCTGGACGCGCTCACGCACGCAATAGAGAGCTATACTTCACGAAAGGCACAGCCGCTTACCGACGCGGTTGCGATCTCAGCAGCGAAGCGGATATTCAAGAACCTGCCGATGGCGTATATAAACGGTTCGGACCTGACCGCGCGCAGCGAAATGTCGGTCGCGGCGCTTGAAGCGGGGATAGCCATAAACAATGCCTCCGTAACGCTCGTGCATGGCATGAGCCGACCTATCGGCGCGAATTTTCACGTTCCGCACGGAATTTCCAACGCGATGCTGCTTGAAAAATGTCTTAGCTTTGCGCTTGACGGCGCTTATGCGAAATTCGCGGATATCGCGCGGGCAATAGGCGCGGCGGAACCCTCCGAAAGCGATAAAGCCGCTGCGGAAAAACTGATTGAAGCAATCGGAAGGCTTTGCAGGGTATGCGAGGTTCCCACGCTTGAGGAATATGGAATCGACCGAAAGGAATTTTTTGCGGCAATGGACAAAATGGCGGACGACGCGATTGCAAGCGGAAGCCCCGCAAACACCGTAAAGCCTGTAACAAAGGCGGACGTAATGGAAATTTATGCGTCGCTCTGGAAATAATATGAAATAAAGCAGGAAAACGGCACGGAAAGCTATCCGTGCCGTTTTTTCATTACAAAATTTGTCAGAGCGACCCCACGCCGCACCACCTGCTGTTCATTTACGACCGCATACCCGCGCTTTTCAAAAAATCCCCTTGCGGTTATTGATGCATGAACGGTTATTTCCCCGCCGGCGGTCTGTTCCAGTCTGTCGCATATTGCCGAGGCAATACCCTCGCGCTGATGATCCTTGTGAACATACAGCATATCAAGATACCCCGCTTGGTCTATATTGCCGAAGCCGACAATTTCGCCGCCGATTTCCGCAATCAATGTAAAGCTCTGTAAAAACGCTCTGTCCCAGCGTTCGGGGTCGGAAGCGCCCGCCGCCCAGGCTTTTGTCTGTTCGGGCGCGTAATCACGCAGACCTACGACCAGAACCGTTTCGCGGAACAGCCGCATAAGCTCCGCACAATCGTCGGAGGAATATTCACGAATAGTCATTTTTCCCTTTCTTACGGCGTGTGTTTATTATAACATACCGAGCAATAAATGTAAATAGGTAAAAACCCTTGTTGAAATGCCGCCGTCTATTAACGGTTGAAACGGAAAATATAAATATCTAAAATCTGAAAAGCGCGGATACAAGCTCGCTCAAACAGCGTAAAAAATCAAGAGCTTCAACGTTCTCGGCGGCAATTATCTTCGCCGTTCCGACAACCTGTTCTCCTACGGTCATAGTCACAAACCCTAGCAGCTCCCCTTGCTCAACGGGAGCGGAAACGCCCGTCGAACGGCTGTAATGATACTCGACAAGCTCTGAGCTGCCCTTGGGGAGAATAACGCTCGCAGCTCCTGAAAAACGCGTATCGACAGCCTTTTTCACCCCGCCGTCAACGGGAATTTCCAACAGCTCGGCAACATCCGGCCGAAGCTCGACAAGCTCAAACCCGCCGAAGCCGTAATCAAGCAAGCCCTCCGCAGTATCAAATCTTGCTTCGTCGTCGGTGCAGCCGAGAACTACCGCGATAAGCTCCATTTCCCCGCGTTTCGCCGTAGCGCAAAGACAGCAGCCCGCACCGTCTGTCGTGCCTGTTTTAAGTCCGGTGATTCCCGTATAGCTTGTGATAAGCTTGTTAGTGTTAAGGAGCTGGGTCTCGTTTTTCGTTCCCGTGCGCACGCTGTCAAGGCGCGTAAGCAAAAATTCGTCGAAAAAGCTGTATTTTCTCAGCGCTGCAGCCATTTTCGCAATGTCGCGGGCGGTAGAATAATGCTTCTCGTCGTCAAATCCCACGCAGTTCGTGAAATTCGTGTTATCCATTCCGAGCTTCTCCGCCTTTTCGTTCATTTTTGCGACAAACGCACTTTCGCTGCCCGCGATATGCTCCGCAAGCATTACGCACGCGTCGTTCGCGCTTGCAATAACGACCGATTTTGCAAGATCTCCTATGCTCATTTCCTCCCCCGCCGTCAGCCATATTACCGAGCCGTCCATGCTTCCCGCGTATTCCGAGCAGACGGCGGTGTCTGAAAAGCTAAGCCGTCCCGCGTCTATTTCCTCCGCAGTCAGCAGCAGCGTCATTATCTTTGTGACAGAAGCTATCGGCAGCTTTTCGTCCGCATTTTCCTCATAAAGCACCTGTCCCGTCTGCTCCTCGACAAGTATCGCCGATTTCGCCGCCGAACAGTCCGGAGCTTCAGCCGCCGAAACGTCAAGCGAGCCGAATCCCGACCGAACCGCAGATAAAATAAATAAAAAGGCAATCATTTTTCTTTTCATATGAACCGTTCCTTTCCAACATTGTCCTTTTTTGCAATTATATGTATAGCTTTTCCGTAAAATGTACAAAATAGGCTCAGATAAAGAATTAAGGACTGGTGCAATGAAAAAGGAATCGTTTTTTCTGGAGCTGTTCAGACAGTTCGTTATAATGCTTTACGGCGGATTCATTTACGGCGCGGTGGAGATCCTTTACCGAGGACATACCCACCCGTCAATGTTTATCCTCGGCGGACTGAGCCTTGTTTGGGTCGGCGGACTCAACTGTTTTTTCAGGCGCAGGCTGCCGATACCCGTACAGATGGCTATAGGGAGCGTTATAATAACTCTCGGCGAGTTTGTCTGCGGAATGATAGTCAACGTACAGTTCGGCATGGACGTGTGGGATTACAGCGATATGCCGTTCAATCTGTACGGTCAGGTATGCCTGCTTTTTATGGTGATCTGGTTCTTCTTCTCATTTGTCGCCATAAAAACCGAGGATTTTATCAGGAAAAGGCTCTTACCGTAAAAAAAGCAGCAGCCCGTGATTTTTCACGGGCTGTTCCAATGCGACGCATAAATTATACTGTTTTTTTGAACATTTTACAGATATTCCGACGCTTCGCATTGTATTCTATTTCAAAGGTTTTTGCCGCTTATAAAGGAGTCATGCGCTTTAATATTTAAACCGCCTGCGTGGTGTAGAGCCTGTAATAATCGCCCTTTTTTGCCATAAGCTCGTCGTGCGTACCCGCTTCGGTAATGCCCTTGCCGCTTATGTACATTATTTTGTCGCAGCTGCGTATCGTCGAGAGTCTGTGCGCAATTATAAATGACGTGCGTCCCTTAAGAAGATGATTTATGCCTGTCTGGAGATAGCGTTCGGTCTTTGCGTCTATCGACGAGGTCGCTTCGTCAAGGACAAGTATCTTCGGGTCGGAAAGTATCGTTCTCGCAAGCGCGATAAGCTGCTTCTGTCCCTGCGAAAGACCCGCGCCGCGCTCGCTTACCTCAGTGTTGTAGCCGTCCTTCAGCGAGCATATATATTCGTCGATACCGACGATTCGACAAGCCTCGCGCGCTTCCTCGTCCGTTGCGTCAAGCCGCCCGTATTTCAGATTTTCCATGATAGTGCCGCTGAAAATAAAGCTGTCCTGAAGCATTATTCCCATCTGCGAACGAAGCGAATGCAAGGTGACATCCGAAATATCGCTGTCATCTATCAGTATTTTACCTGCGTTCAGGTTGTAGAACCGCGAAATAAGGCTTACTATAGTAGTTTTTCCCGCGCCCGTAGGTCCTACGAGAGCTACGCTTTCGCCCGCGCGGATGTCAAAATTGACATTTTCGAGAATATTTACGCCCTGTTCATAGCCGAACGTAACGTTTCTGAAATGAACGTCGCCATGGATCTTCGGAAGCTCTCCCGCGCCGACCTTGTCCTTTACGGTAACAGGCTCGTCGAGCATTTCAAATATACGTTCGAGGTACGCTACCGCATTGATGAACGTGTTCATGAGGTTGGAGAGGTTCATGAGCGGCTGCCAGAAGCGCGCGGAATAATCTCCCATGGCGAGTATCGTTCCGAGCGAAATTCCCGGCATCGCCAGCAGCCCCACTCCGTATATTGCCGCTCTCGTTATAATTCCGACAACATCGGTCACGGGCCAGACTAGGTTGCTGAACTTGACCGCGCGCATCCACTTCTTGCGGTACTGGACCGCAAGCCGGTCATTTATCTCCTCGTTTACCTCCTCGCGGGTGAAGACCTGCGAGATCTGAACTCCGACAATGCTTTCGTGAAGATATGCGTTGAGGTTCGAGCTTTTGTTCGATACCGCCTGCCAAGCCTTGCGCTGTCCGTTCTTTATCGCAAGCATCACCGCCGCGTATATGGGCAGTCCGCCGAGAACCACAAGCGCCAGCTGCCAGCATACGAAAAGCATGAACACTATAATAAACAGCAGGTTGAAAATTTCGAGCACGAAATTCACGATACCGTTTGTCATGAGGTCTGAGATGGAGTTTATGTAGTTGACGATACGGACGAGAATTTTTCCGTGCGGGCGGCTGTCGTAATATTCAAAGGGCAGCTCCTGCATGTGACGGAACAAGTCCTCGCGTATGTCGTAAACTATGTCCTGACCGACCTGCGTCATCATTACCGAGCGCTTTTTCGTCAGTAAAACGCTTATTACAATGCAGGCGAGAAATCCGACCGCGCTTAATATGAGCATTGGTATCTTATCCTCGGAGGACATGAAATTATCGACCGCGTTGCTTACGATAAGCGGCGAAAGCAGTCCGATTATTACCGCCGCCGCGCTGAGAAGCAGGGCTTTTGCGATTGTTTTCTTATATTTTCCCGCATAGACAAGGGCTCGCTTTAAATGCCGTATATCGAACGGGGTCTCAAGGCTCTCGTCTATGTCGAATTTGTTTCTTGCCATTTTTATCCGCTCCTTTCCCGTTATTTCTGAAGCTCATAGACCTCGCGGTAATAGCCGTCCTGCGCGATAAGCTCTTCGTGAGTTCCGCTCTGCGCGATAGTACCGTCCTTCAGGATAAATATGCGGTCTGCGTCGCGCGCGGAGGAAATTCTCTGCGCAATAATTATTTTCGTGCAGGGGAAATCGAGGTTTTTGAGCGAATCCTGAATGTGTTTTTCTGTTTCAAGGTCTACCGCCGACGTAGTATCGTCGAGAATAAGTATCGACGGCTTTACGGCAAGCGCACGTGCAAGCGAAATACGCTGCTTCTGTCCGCCCGAAAGACCTACGCCGCGCTCGCCGATTATCGTATCGTAGCCGTCCGAGGTCTTTATTATAAAATTGTGCGCATCGGCTGCCTTCGCGTATTTCACCGCTTCTTCTTCGGGCAGGTCGATATTTCCGAAGCAGATATTGCCCTCGATCGTGTCCGAATAAAGCAGAACGTCCTGCGTAGCAATACCTATCGCGCCGCGAAGCTGTTTCAGCTTCATCATTCTTATATTTACGCCGTCTACGAGAATTTCGCCCGATTTTACGTCGTAAATGCGCGGGATAAGACTGATAAGCGAGGTCTTGCCCGTTCCCGTCGCGCCCATTATCGCAATGGTTTCGCCGGGATTTATCGTGAAATTGAGACCGTGGAGAATCTCGTTCTTTCCGTATCCGAACGAAACGTTGCGGAACTCGATTTTTCCCTTTAATCTTTCGGGCATATCGACGGCGTCGGCGCGATCGACTATCGAGCTTCTGCCGTAGTACAGCTCGATTATCTTGTTCGCCGAGGCAGTGAAGCGCTGGTAGTCGTTTACGATATTTCCGAGGGTCCGCATGGGGTTTGAAATCGTCCAGACAAGTCCCGCGAACGCCGCGTATTCGCCGAAGGTTATCCGCCCGCCGATAATGAACAGACCTCCGCAGAGCAGACATATTACCGAAAGGCTCTGCGCCGTTATTTCAAGCGCGGGGAAGAATTTAAGCCATGTGAACGCCGCCGCTTTGTTCGCGTCGTTATACGCCTTGTTCTTTTCTCGGAATTTCTTTATTTCATAATCCTCGCGTGCAAACGCCTTTACAACGCGGTTTCCCGAAATGTTTTCCTCCGCGCAGGTGTTCAGTGCGGAAAGCCGCTCCCGAAGCTCGACGTAATACGGTCCGACAACATTCTTGAACATTTTCGTTATGATAAGTATAAGCGGCGTAAGGATAAGCATACACGTCGCCATGAGCCAGTCGATGGTGTAGAAATAAATCGTCGTGGCGGTGAACAGTATAATACATTCGAGCGTGGTCTTGATTATCCAAGCGACGGAATGGCGCACCATATCGAGGTCGCCCGTGACGCGCGTCATTATGTCGCCCGTGCGGTATTTGTCATAAAACGACGCGTCCTGCATTTCGATATTGTGGAACAGGACCTTGCGTATGCGGTAGATAAGCCCCTGCGAAGCGCGCTCGTAGGAGATATTCGCCGTGTACTGGATACAGCAGCGGATAAGCGTGAACCCGACCATCATCAGAAGCATTTTTATAAGCACGTCCGAGCCTGTCCGCAGATTTTCGGCAGCCTGTTCGCCAATTAAAAAGGTGTCGGTTATCTGCTGGGTGAAATACGGCGTAATAATGTACATTGACTGCGATATAATCGTAAGGCATAGGGCAAGAATATATACGGCGCGGTCGCCCTTCATATTCTTCCAGAGCCAGCGAAGCAAGAACATTTCCTCACATTCCTTTCGTAAAAAATAATTTTCTGCTGAACTATCTTTTTATAAGTCATGCGGTATCCCAAAAAAGTTTCAGTTTTCTGTAAACGATTGCAATTCTTTTTTAACGGGATTTTTTTAATTGCATTTGAATTAAGATTATAGCACAGCCCCGCGGAATTTTATATAACAAAACTTGCGAAAAATAGTAAAAATCTCTTTTTGTTATCCGTGTACAATTCCGCCGGGGAGCGCACAGCCGCGATTCTGACCGTTTTGTTTACATTTCGGTTTCATTTAGCTCAAAAAAGCTCCAAAAAGATTAAAAACAACGTTTTTCTTTGTGAAGTTTTACATAAACAATACCTTTTTTTAGTTAATTTTTTACAAAGCAAATTACAGATTATTGACAAATTCGGGGATTTGTTATATACTGATTTTAAAAGCGTAAAAATTCTTACCGAAGTAAACGATCATTTTAACAACGAGCGCTTACAAAGCATTTTTAACAGAAAAAAATTAAACAGTAATGAGGTATCTCCGAAATAACAAAGAAACATTCATTTCGCTAAGATATTATACTTGTGTTGCAACAAGTATAATATAAAATTTATTTAACGAAGGAGTTCTCAAGAATGAAAATGAAGAAAACAACAAAACTTATGGCTAAGGTAGGTTACCGTCAATGAAAACATACAAAAAAGCCTTATCCTTGCTTCTTTGCGTTTTGCCGCTTGTTTTTGCGGCAGCCTGCAGCGGTACCGCCTATTCTCCGACTTCGCAGACTGTATCGGCGGCGGAAACGGACGTTTCACAGACGGCTGAGCCTGTTTCTTCTGCTTCGGAAGAATACGAAATGTTTTCCGTAGAGCACTTAAAATCCACGGAATATTACCAAAAGGTAATGGACTGGTTCGACGAAAAAAATCTTTCCGAAGAGGAACGGCAAAAGCTGCTGAACGACCCGGAATTTATCAAGGACGCGATGCGCGACAGCTACTGGAACTAAAAAGCGGGACGCGAGCTCTCCGCTAAGTTGTTTTGTATACAAATTGTAAAATACAGGAGGATCTCAGATGTTTACTCCCTATCTGAACTGCAAAATCTGCGGAGGAGAAATCACTCCCGACGCGGAGCATAACAACGGCGCCTGCCTTGGCTGCGGCACGGAATGTATGTATCCCAAGGCGGACATTAAAAAACTGAACCGGATTACATACCTCAGAAATAATCTCGACTTTTCGCGCGCGGAGCTTTTCGCGGACGAGGTTGCCGAGGATAACGCTGAAGACAGCGAGGTATACTGGAACAAATTGCTCTGCCAGTACGGTATCCAGTATGTAAGAAGCGGCGCAAAGCGCTTCCCCGTCTGCCGCAAAAACACGGCGGGGCTGCCCGAAATCACAGAAAACGAAAACTACAAGCGCGCGCTTTACTATTCGACAGAGGATATGCAGTCCCATTATGTTAACATGGGCGCGGCTATCGCGGAGGCGGTTTCCGTTTCGCGCAATGTTTTCAATCAGGATAAAAAATATGATGTTTTTGTATTGAGCCGCGAAAATGCCGACGCGGACAGCGATCTCGATGGTGACAAGCTGTTCCTGCGATTCACTGAAAACTTAGGCTTCAGCGTTTTCTATGCGCCCGAAACCCTCAAAGAAATGGACGAAGCGGAAAAGGCTGCCCAAATCGCATATGCGCTTGAAAACAGCCGCACAATGCTCGCAAATTTCAAGGATATTTCAGACTGCCGCGACGGCTACATGAACTATGCCGTACGCACCTTTGCAGCAGCTATGATTAATGACGAGCAAAAGCTGCTCTTCCCTATCTTCAACTCCGGCAATATCCAGTTCCAGCAGCTCCCGGAGGAGCTTGTATGGTTTGACGACGTTTTCGACAGCGCGGAAAGCGAATTTATGCGTGAAATCTCAGAAAAAGTAGAAATGATACTCAAGCCTGAGGAAGCTGCGGTCGTTCCGGATTCCATCGTAACCGCGACAGCGGCCAACAAGGAAAATCTCATCAAGAGAGCCTATATGTTCCTTGAGGACGGCGAATTTGACACAGCCGATACATATTTTGACAAGATCCTCGACATTGACATTGAGGATTCCCGCGCATATATCGGAAAGCTGCTCGCAGAATACAAGCTGACTTCCGAAGATCAGATACCGACAATTCCGATGCCTGTTACCGACGACAAGAACTTTATAAAGGCCCTGCGATTTGCTACCCCTGAACAGAAGGCTCGTTATGAAGCGCTGAACGGCGAGATCGTGGACAACATCGAAAGTGAAAAGAAGCGCATTTCTGAAGAGCGCCAGCGCCTTGCTGCTGAACGCGAGGAAAAAGAAGAACTGGAGCGCCAGCGCCGCGCACGTCAGCTGAAGGAAGAACGCAAGCTCCAATTCCAGCGCCGCCGTGACCCGCTAAGAAAGACCCTGCTTGAAGTAAGAGCAGAGCTGAACAAGACATTCCTCACTCCCAAGCGCAAGACAGAGCTTAAAGAGCAGGAAGAAGTTCTCGTAAGAAACATCAAGGAGCTTGAAGCTCAATTCCCGGACATCTGGGACTAATCCGACAAAACAGCGCCCCGCTTTCGGCAAAACGACAGCGGGGCGTTTCTGTTTGCTATGTTTGTGCGACCCGCAGCGACAGATTCAGCCTGCTTCGGCGAGGATATTGCAGACTCGCACGGGGGCGGGCGCGCTCTGTATTCCGCAAAGCGGAATACAGAGCTGCGCGGCAAAGCCGCGCAGCTGCCCTGAGCCGCCGCAGGCGGCTCAGGGCGCGCGCCCGCCCCGCCGGTTTTGCCGAACGTCCCTAATCAAGCGGGAGAAGCAGCTAACCCCGAAACGCGGCGTTTCTGCAGGAATACAATTGAGCCAAAGAGGTAGAAAGCCGCAGCAGCCCCCGTTCAGAAAGCGATTGATTTATAATGCTTTTTCGCTCCGCAAAATTTTTCGACTTTTTTCATTTCTACCCCTTGACAAATTCCCGAAAACGTGCTAAAATAATTAAGCTACATTGAGTGGACAAGCATGGACAGATGGCTGAGCTGGTCTAAGGCGCACGATTGGAAATCGTGTAACGGCTAATACCCGTTCAAGGGTTCGAATCCCTTTCTGTCCGCCAGTTGACGCCCCAACACGCGGTTGTGCGTTGGGGCGTTATTTTTTTGCTTTGCTCACACGTCAGAAATTTCTCTTAATGACCTGCAAGCTGCTTGTAAACAAGCGTTTGCAGGAATTTTTGTTTTATACGGTACAAAATATCAAGCCGACAACGCTTCATTCCATAGAATGCCAATCATTCAAGGAGAACACGCTGTCGGCTTTTGGTATTAAAAGAGCTGTCCAGCCCTTTATAATCTTTCTCGGTTTCAAAAAACTGCCACTGTTTATATTATATGCGATAAAACCAAATTTGTCAATAAATTTTAATAAAAATTTAACGGTTAAGCGTTGACAAATTTAGCTTAGTGTGCTATAATGATTAACGGTATAATGGTAACTATTAAAAACGCTGACCTGCTGGTTATTCGCCAATAGCGAATAGAAAGGAAGTCTTGTAATGGAAAACGAAACTATAACCTCTGCTGTCTGCCCTCAGTGCGGCGCGCCGCTTACAGAAGCAGACGAAAACGGAAATATGAAGTGCGAGTTCTGCGGGGCAACAGCTTTAGACAATAGACACAGCTTTGTCCACACAAGCCATAACTTTGAAGATGACTTGAATTATTATCTTGAAAATGCGGAAATATTGCTGTCAGACAGAGAATATAACCGCGCTTTTGACAAATTCAATGAAATCGCTTCAAATTTCTCAAAGGATTACCGTGGCTGGTGGGGAATGGCAAGGGCGCTGACATACAATTTCACCCAAAAGGATCTGGACGAGGAAATCCACACAAAAGTTAATAAATACTGCACAAACGCTATAGCAAAAGCGCCCGAAGATAAACGTGAAGAACTCACGGCGACCTACAGTGAATATAAGGCGGCTGTTAAGCAGGTAAATATCAACATAAAAAAGCTGTACGAAAAGTTTGAACGCAACGAGAAGCTGATAGCCCTTTCTTTTCCTGCTTCGATAGGGGTTTATACCATTTTTATGTTTGTATATTCTATTATTTATAACCTTATAAATAATCCCGAACTGGGCAATGCCGGCGGCGATATTGTCGGCGTTATAATACCTGCCTTGATTTTCGGCGTTGCATACGGGATATGGGCTATGGCGCAGGATTCGGACAATGCTATATTCGGAATTTACGCCGCCGTCGCATTAAGCGCGATTGACTGGGGCGCGGCGTGTTCCATACTGGGTCAAAAATTAGGTTTTACGCATCTGGTTTTAATGCCGTTGGTTTTTGCGGCAGCATTTGTTCCGGGATATTTTATGGCGAAAAAAGCCAGAGGGTATTAACGCTTCGCCCTGAGATAATCTTTCTCAAGGGAATGAAACGTTTTTATAGATGAAGCAGACAGCTGAAGTTGTTTTGGGCTATCAGGACCCTATAGTCATTAACATTCTGCCCTGCTGATCATTCGCCAATGGCGAATAGAAAGGAATTTTTATGAAAAAAAATACCGCAATGCTAATGGCTCTTTCGTTTACTGTTCTTTCTCTTGCCGGCTGTTCCAGTAATGAGGACGAACCCTTGTCAAGCGGCATTTTTACGGAAAGCGAAGTCTTTGTAACGACTGCTCCTACCATGCCAGAAGAAACAACGTCTGCCGAAGAAGAGATAATCCACAAAAAGGCAAACTCTATGGAGGAACTTTTAATTGGCGTAGCAAATGCAATCGGCAGTCATAACGAAGATGAATTTAATTCTTACATTTCTAAATCAAACCGTAACCACAATTTGTATAGTTATAAGGCTATTCACAAGAAATTTATCGAAGCGTTGAATAATGCGGGACTTGATTTCAAGAAAACTTATACTTATGAAGATTTCTGTTTTTTCAAATATGATAACGGAAAATCATACGATTTCATGTTGATAGAATCCCCTGATGATGTTCGATTTGATTTAGGACAATTTTCCTATGGTTACGATTTGGAAAATGACGAGTATTTCATATTATCAGTTTCCTTTACACCAATTAAGGGACGCTATGAAAGAGCACTGAAACGTGATGAACAGTTAGACTTATCCGCATACGCCCCAGAGGAGGTGACAGAGTAATGCCCGAAACATATGATTTAGAAATAGCGCCTATAAGCACATATCTCTTTGAACTTCCCGGAACGCCGGAGGGCGAGGAAATAGAAGTTACGATTTCTTTTTTCAGGGACACAAAGCATAATGTATTTGCTGAAAGTTATCCGTTAGCTTTTGTTAGCGCGGCTGACACTTTAGGGGTACGTTAGCAAGAACGGGGGCGTATCCGAAACTCTGTGGTTCACTGCTGCTTGAAAATATAGTATGCACTGTCAAAGTTGGTCGACCGGAGCGACTATAAAAATCAGCTTATAATGGAAAAACAGCCGGCAGATTTGTTTCTGTTGGCTTTTTTCTTCATGATTTTATCCTTTCGCCTTGTTTTATTCAACATTGAACCGTTAGCCGGATTTTATCGCAAAAATTCCGCTTTTCAACGCTTTGGCGTTAATATTTTGATGAAAACTATGATATACTGTTTATAAAATCCGAAAAGCGGTGATTTTATGAACGTATCCGAGGCGGTCGCAAAGCGCATAACCGAGCTTTGCAGACAAAATAATATAACAGTAAACAGGCTTTCCACGATTTCCGCCGTTACCCAGTCCACGGTAAGCGACATTGTAAACGGCAAGGCAAAAAATATCGGTATCGTTACGATCAAAAAACTGTGCGACGGGCTTCAGATTTCGCTAATTGAATTTTTTGACACGCCCTACTTCGCCGAGCTTGAACAGGAAATTTTTTAGGATTATTCGGGATTGTTTCCGAATAGTCCTTTTTTATTTTTATAACAATATTCCAAAAGATTCTCTTTGAAGGCTTCGCCGTTTTCAGAAACAGAAAGCTCCCAGCCCGATACCGATGAAACAAACCATTCCTGTTCAGTAAGCGACCAAACCGCAGACCATATGTTGCCCCAGTTATCACAGCCGCTGTAAAAGGTGATTTTTAATGTGCCGCTTTTTCCTTTACCAAAGACAGGGCGGCATTTTTCAAAGGCAGTTTTCAGCTTCTCCCTGCATTGATCCGTATTATTTTTAAAGAAAAATATAATTTCGAGCATGTTGCCTCTTCCTTTTTTACTCAATTACATATTTCAACGCAAAATACTGTATGCAATATATATCCCGATTTAAAGTATATACTTAAAACTATTATTTGTCAAGTAATTTTTATGATTTTTTGTAATAATATGTAAAAAATAAGAATTTTTACGAAATTACTTGCAAATCGCACTTTAATGTGCTATAATTATTGCATACAATATTATACTCTTAAGGAGTGCAAAAAATGGCGGACGAAAAAAAGCCTGTACCCGAATATCGCTATGGAAAATACAGCAACTATCAACGGGTACAGACAAACAAATATAATAAAGCAAATTATAAGACAATTACCGTGCGTTTCCGGGCCTACGGCGGCGAATGCCCTGCCCGCGATGTAATTCAAGCGGCAGCGGAGCTTTCGGGCGAAAGTCTCAATAGCTTCTGCGAGCGCGTACTTGCGGAAAAATCCTACGAAATTCTGAATAAGCACCGAAAGCTGGAAATTGACTGATTGCGGTCCTATTTGCACAAAAAAGCCCCTCCATCGGGAACTGTTCCCAACGGAGGGGCTTTCGCCTTTACTTTGCAAGAATGTTATAAATAAGCTGTAACGCCTGACCTCTCGTTACCTTTGCGGATGGATTGAACTTTCCGTCCTTGCCGCTCATTAATCCGAGAGCGTCCGCAACAGCAATATATCCCGCATACTTGCTGTCCTTCTCAACGTCGCTGTATGACGTTCTGAATATCGGAAGTTCAGCAACCGATTCTTTGAGATAACGCGAAGTAAGCATCTTCGCCGCATATTGGCGGGTAAGCTCGCTGTCGGGGTTTGTACCGGCGCTGCCGTAGGAACCTACAGCAGATGTAAGACTTTGAAATTCGCTGCGCGTAATCGCTTTATCGGCGTTGAGCCTGCCGTCCTCGTCCATAAGGGTTACGCCGTAAACGGCAAGCTTTTCTGCGATCTTCTTGTACTTGCTGCCTTCAAGGTCGGTGTATACCCCTTTTTCGGCTTCGCGGTAATATTCGCTGCCGTCGTAATTTACAAGATTACCGCTGAAAGCGTCTATATTCAGACGATTGCCGCTTGCATAAACCATAGCGGTAACTACCTTTTTGTTATCCTTAAGGGCGCAGCGGAAACGCAGAGCATAGTCGGTCTGTTCAAAATACTTTTTGTATGCGTCCTCCGCGGAAATAATGTTCTTCGGCGCAGGATATTCAATTCCGTAATATGTGATGTTGAAATCCGCAACCTTGCCGTTTCTGTCGATGGTTATAGAAGCATTTTCACTGTCGCATCTTATAGCGTTTACATAACGGCTGATACCGGCGCTTACCGTATACATTTTCGGCACTGTGGTATTTTCCGAACCCTCGGTTTCCGCAGGAATTTCATCATAGCCGTAATTTATACTTGCATTTTCAATCGGAAATTCCGACGCACGGTTTCCCGCAATCTTATTGAAATAAGAAGTAATCAGTTTGTCCGCTTTCTTTTCGCTTGTGAGCTTTGTATCTCCCGTGTAGCCGTTCCAGCAGTCGTAGCTGAGTACCTCGCCCGTTTCCGCGTTGATCGTGAAGCTGCCGTAAACGGATATTTCAGCAACGTCTTCTTCCGCAGCATCGTCAAGAATTTCAATCGGGTCGTCGCCGCCGTCAATGCTTACATATCCCGAAACATTGCTCTGGAACCTGACATAGCGGGTGTATGCCTTCAGCTTTTCGTTATAATCGCATCTTGAATATGTCGCTTCAACATTTTTCATCGGAATGTTGAAAACTCCCATATCCTGTATCAGCTTTATCGCTTCGTCTGCCTTTATCAGCTTATTTTCCTGCTCAAGCTTTTTAATTTCATCCTCAGTAAAGGTTATTACGCTGTCGCCGCCTGCTCCGGGATTGCCGCCGCCTTCATCAGCGTCAGCGCAATCATCTTCAACAACATCCTCATCATACTCATTGTTATATGAATTATAGCTGTCCTCAAATGTGGATAGTTTCCCTGTAAGAGCGTCAATTTCACCGTATTTGGTCTGGCGATAGATGAGATGAGGAATAAACTCGTCATTTTCCCAGTCGTATTCGGTAGTGTAGACAAGCTCGACGGGAAATTCATTTTTAAAGCCTGCCTGTGCAGCTTCAACAGAGACTGCGTCCTTTGGGTCGGCAAAGCCTGCGCCGATTATCCAGTTCATATTGAAGGATTTCAGCTCTCCCGTGTTCTTGTCGATTCTTACAGAGCCTGTGCTGCCCGTTACGGGGACTCCGTCCTTAACGCGTTTTACTGTTACGACTGCGTCGTTGCCCCAAAGGTTAATACTCGGGCTGTCACTTACCTCGATATACTCATAAACGGTAGGATTAAGCGCTTTAACAGCTTCCTTTGCCTTTGCGACGATCTCTTCAGGTTCAAGCTTTGCAAAGGAATATTCGTCGGAATAGTCCTCTTCCTTGTCATGTGAATATCCCGTAATTACCTTTCCGGTAATCGTAACGGAAATCTGCTCGTATTTTCCCGCAGAAGCCGGAGCGTTCCAGTTAAATGTATAGCGGGTCTTTCCGCCGACAACTCTGCTGCTGTAATTGAACTGCTCAAGTTCTTCGGGAATTGTTATTCGCTCCTTAACATATGTGAGCGCCTGTTTCATTGCCTGATCCTGCTCCGCGTACGAAACAATACAGGTTGACGGAACCAGCATTGACGCCGCAAGCACTGCTGATGTGATTTTCTTGAATTTCATTCTAATCTTCCTTTCCGTTAATTTTTGGTATGAAATCGGCAGAAAAGCGCCGCTTTTTCTTGCCTTTCATATATAAAACCGTCTGAACAAGGAAAAGGTTACAAAAAATTTACTTTTTTGGAATTTCCTATATATAATACACTTTACAGCTTCCGAAAATTGCATTTTGTTATGTACGATTCGTTTTCATCCTATGTTCGTGATAATAGTTCTGCCCGTTCCGCGCCTTTTGCAATGCCGCCGTTCTTCCGACGAAAGCGAAACGGCGCTGTACGCAGACAGCGCTGCCCCGCGCGGGCGCTGCGCGCAGTTCCGGCTTTGCCGGAACTGCGCCTGCGGCGGCTTTGCCGCCGCAGAGCTGCGAAGCTTCGCTTCGCAGCGGCAGCGCCCGCGCGGGAGGCTTTCGCCGCAGGCGAAAGCCTCGGCAGCTGCGTCGCCTTGAGGCAGGGGCGTTGTCGGAAAATGTGCGGCTAACGTGCGGATTAAAGCAAAGCGTGCAAAAGGAAATCGGCATTTTACGGAAATTTCTGCCTTGATGCGCAGAAAATGCGAATATTCCTGACTGCGCGTTGCAAAATAAGATTGCAGAATATCTGCAAATCTTCCTCAGAGGAAAGGATACTGAAATTATGAAGCTGAAAAGAATACTTTGCTCGGTACTCACCGCAGCAGTAATATGCTGCGCGTCCTCCTGCGGCTGTTCAACCGGTCCCGGAGAAACCACGAGCGGTGCAGCAACCTCCGATTCTGCAAACGGCGGAGCGGGAATGAGCGACAGCAATGCCTCTGTCACGGACATCCTGCCCGAAAGCGCAGAAAGCAATACGCCCGAAACCGACGAAAATAAAGACGGAAACGGGAATTACGATGTAACCGATGACGGCATGGTTACCGACGAAAACACAGAAAACAGTACCGAAAACGGCGAACCTGACGAGGCGGCATATGCCTCGTCCTACATGAATATTGCAGCAAACGGGTTAAGTCTTACAAAAATAGGCTGGGGGCTTGGCAAGGATAAGGACGGCAAAAACCGTCCGATAGACGCGGTCAAAGCTGAAGAAAAATATAAGGAGCTTGGCGCACGCTTTATTCCCGCCGAAGGAAAGATCTGCCTGACCTTCGACGAGGGCTATGAAAACGGCTATACCTCTGCAATCCTCGATACGTTGAAGCAAAAAAATGTTAAAGCAATTTTTTTCGTAACATATGACTACTGCCGCACCAGTCCTGAGCTTGTCCGCCGCATGATAGACGAGGGACATACCGTCGGAAATCATTCCTACACGCATCCATCACTTCCCGACTGCTCCGAAAGCGAGATAATCGAAGAGGTCAGTGTGCTCCATGACTATGTTGCAGAGCAATTCGGCTATGAAATGACTCTTTTCCGTTTTCCTAAAGGCGAATTTTCAGAAAATTCGCTTAACATTGTGAAAAGCTTAGGTTATACCAGCGTTTTCTGGTCGTTCGCTTACAACGACTGGGACACAGCCGATCAGCCAGACCCTACGCAGGCTCTTCAGAAAATCAGCGACTCCTCACACAGCGGAATTTACCTCCTCCACGCGGTTTCCGAGACTAACGCACAAATCCTCGGCGACGTTATCGAAAACTGGCGCGCGGCAGGATTCCAGGTAGGAGCGGAGCTGTAGAGGCGCAGTTCGGTTTAATCGGGAATGGCGCACACGTGCGATTTGGCTTCGCCAAATCGCACGGGCGAGCGGCTTCGCCGCCCGCTGCCGCAGCTTGCTGCGGCTCGTGCGCCTGCGGCGCCGATTTTGCAGGGTGCGCCCGTGAAAATGGGACACGCACTATCCTGCCCACTGCGGCGTCAGCGAAAGTCAGCAATAATGCAGAGCTAACGAAAGCCGCCGTATACCCGCACACCCGCCGACCGGCGCACTTTGCAATATCCCGCGCCCCGATTGGTCGGCGGGAGCCGACAAAGTGCAGTATACGCAGCTGCGCGAAGCGCGCGAGCAACCCGACTTCGTCGGGCTGCCTGAGCCTGCGGCGGCTTCGCCGCCGCAGGCAGTTCTCCGACTTCGTCGGAGAACTCAACGCGCGCTTCGCGCCCCTCCCGCTATTCCCATCCTTCCTCTGAACGGCGTATTACCTCCAAAGCTGCTCCGTGCTGGGTCGTGCGGCGGGACATGGCAAGCTGCTGGATATGGCGGTGCGCCTCGTCCTCTGTCATGCCACCGCCGATAAGCAGGAGCTTCGCACGGTAAATGTCTTTTTGTTCGCGCGCCTTGGCACGCAGCTCGGCTTCATGTGACATATTCAGGCGGCAGAAACGCAGCGCCTGTTCAAGCGCGCCGCGAAAAAGCGGCTTAGTTACCACATATCCTCCATACGGATCGATCTTTTTCTGCACTCTTTCGGCGATCTCTTCTTTGACTACGGCAAGCAGGTGCGCGTCGGTGCGCCTGCGCATTTCGGGAAAAAGGTCGATTCCCGTTTCATTTTCAAGCGGAAACGAAATGACAATGGCGTCAAACCTGCTCAGGTCAATACTGCGAATGGTCATCCCGTCGGTCGCGGTCGTAATTTCATATCCGGACTCTGACAAAAAACTCTTCAGAGCCTGCGCTGCTTCATGCGTTTTTGCCGCAACCAGTATGTTCATATGACCGCCTCTTTTCGAATATAACTTTTAATAATATTATATTCTCCCAATCCGCAAAAGTCAACCCGCATAAATATTTAAAAATTTTATAAAGGCTATTGACAATTTATGCATATAGGTGTATAATAACATAGTAATCTACTAGGTTTATAGGAAGCTTGTTCCATAAACCGGAAAGGAAAGCTGAAAAATGGAAAAAGATCTTATCTACCTCGACAACGCGGCTACCACGAAAATAAGCGACAGTGTGTTTAACGCCATGCTCCCCTGGCTAAAGGATGGATACGGAAATGCCTCCTCAATATACACTCTCGGACGCAAAAGCGCGACAGCTCTTTCAAGAGCGCGTGCCGCTTGCGCGGAAGCTCTCGGCTGTGAACCGCGTGAGATATTCTTTACAAGCGGCGGAAGCGAAAGCGACAACTGGGCGATTAAAAGCACCGCAAAGGCAATGGCAAAAAAGGGCAAAAAGCACATTATTTCCTCTGTTTTTGAACACCATGCGGTTCTGCACTGTCTTGAATCACTTGAAAAAGAGGGATTTGAGGTAACATATCTGCCGGTTTACGAAAACGGTGTTGTCCGCACAGAGGATGTTGCAAAGGCAATACGCGACGACACAGCGCTTGTAACTATAATGTATGCAAACAACGAAATCGGCACAATTCAGCCTATCCCCGAAATAGGCGAAATCTGCCGCGAAAAGGGTGTTTATTTGCACACCGACGCGGTTCAGACGGTAGGAAACGTCCCTATAAACGTAAAAGAGCAGAACATTGATATGCTTTCACTTTCAGGGCACAAAATCCACGCAATGAAGGGCGTCGGGCTGCTTTACGTCAGCAAGAAGATCCGGCTTGCTCCGTTTATCGAGGGCGGTGCGCAGGAAAGCGGAAAACGCGCAGGCACGGAAAATATTGCGGCTATCGTCGGGCTTGCTACGGCTCTTCAGGAAGCAGTGTGCGGAGTTGAGACCAGAAACCGTCTGCTCACGCCACTGCGTGACAAGATAATCGACGCTTTTTCAAAAATCGAAGCGGCGCATCTTAACGGCGACCGTGATAAGCGTCTTTGCGGAACAGTAAACTTCTCATTCGTCGGAGTAGAGGGCGAATCGCTGCTGCTCCAGCTTGACCTGCACGGAATCGCCGCGTCAAGCGGTTCCGCCTGCACTTCCGGCTCACTCGACCCCTCGCACGTTCTTCTTGCGCTCGGTCTTTCCCACGAAGTCGCACACGGCTCTCTCCGAATTTCCATGTCGGAATACACAACCGAAGCCGAAATCGATGAGCTTATAAAAGTTGTACCCGAAATTGTTGATAAACTGCGCAAAATGTCTCCTCTTTGGGAACGCATTAAAAAGGAGGAAAAAGTATGATATACTCTGAAAAAGTTCTTGACCACTTCGCAAATCCGCGCAATGTGGGTGAAATTGAAAATGCCGACGGTATAGGCGAGGTCGGCAATGCGAAGTGCGGGGACATCATGAAGATGTACCTAAAAATAGACAACGGAATCATCACCGACGTAAAGTTCAAAACGTTCGGCTGCGGAGCAGCTATAGCAACATCTTCCATGGCAACCGAGCTTATAAAGGGCAAGCCCATTGAGGACGCCCTGAAACTCACCAACAAGGCGGTCGTCGAGGCTCTTGACGGACTTCCCCCCGTGAAAATCCACTGTTCGGTTCTCGCGGAGGAAGCGATAAAGACCGCTCTCGCCGACTACTACAAGCGGCAGGGGGTTGACCCGACGCCCATTGTCGGCGACCTCAATCACCACGACTGCGAACACTGCTGCGAATAATCACAACGTCCCGTTCCGAAAGGTTCGGGGCGGTTTTTGTTCAGCTGTTTTGCGGAAAGATGAACAGGCGGCGAGCAGAACGGTTTACAGAGCAAATCATCTGCAAACCGCAGGCTGAGGGAAGGCATGGAAAAAGAGCGCACGGCGGCTTTCTCCCTGCCCTTCCCCTCCCTCACTTTCCGAAACGCCGCCGCCCACACTAGCAGCGTTTTGGCGCACCTGCGCGGCGCGCCGCATACGGCTTCGCCGTATGCGGCAGGCGGCGGCTTTGCCGCCGCCTCTCTCCTGCCGCCCGCTTCGCGGGCGGCAGGGCGCCGCGCGCCTCCCCTTTTTCTGTACATTCCTACAAAAAAGCCGCCGCACATAAAAAAACAATTCTGCAGGTCTTGACTAAACGCCGCGTTTGCGGTATGATTATAATGTATTGTTATGCGATAAAGAGAAAGGACAACTGCTATGCTCCCCGTAAAAATTTCAGCCTCGGTTCTTAATTCCGACCTTTCGCGGCTTGGCGAAAGCGCTGCAGCGATCGCTATGAACGGCATTGAATATCTCCATTTCGATGTTATGGACGGCGAATTTGTGAAAAATATAACTTACGGGAGCGCGGTTCAGAACGCCCTCAGAAGCCGCACGACCGCACTGCTCGACACTCACCTCATGGTAAAAACTCCTGCCCGCCAGATTCCTCTTTTCGCAGCGGCGGGCTCAGCGATGATAACATTTCACGTCGAAAGCGACGGCGACCCTGCAGCTTTAATCGAACAGATACACTCGCTTGGCGTAAAAGCCGGCGTCGCGCTGAAACCGAAAACTCCCGCAGAAGCGGCTTTCCCATACATAAAAACCGCTGATATGATTCTCGTTATGACGGTCGAGCCAGGCTACGGCGGACAAGGCTTTATCCCTGAAATGACCGATAAAATCCGCGCGATACGCTCGCAGGCAGACAAACTCGGACGTTCAGTCGACATTCAGGTTGACGGCGGAATAAACGAAAAAACCGCTCCCCTTGTAAAGGAAGCGGGTGCAAATATTCTTGTTGCCGGCACTTACCTTTTCCGTGCAGAAAACATGAAAGCGGCGGCTGACCTGCTCAGGTGATTTTTGGAGAACTACCCCAGCTTTGCGAAAATTTTCGCAGCGTCGCTGCCGCAGATGAGCTTTCCGTGTTCGGAAACGCTGCTTATACCGAATACGTCGGAACAGACGGTTCCATATTCGCCCATAAGCCGCTTTGCCGCCGAGCTCTGCGACGGCGGAGCGAGAAGCAGCAGGCTGTAACGCCCGTTTTCGGCGTAGGCGCAGGAATTTTCCGCGTCACAGCAGCGATATATCCCCGCGCAGAGCCGAACAAAGCAGTCAAGCCCCTCGACCGTGCATAAAAGCGGCGTATTTTCATAGTTTTCTCTTGTTGTTAAGCCATCCGGCTCTTCTCCCAGGCTCGAAACATATAGAATGCATCCGCCCTGCGCACGCGGAAATGCTTCAAGAAAAAGCCGCTCGGTCTTATAGCCTGAGAACAGCTTCATTCTCTTAAGAAGCCGCGCAAGCGAGCGCTTTGACTCTGCGGTTTTAAGCGCGATATTCTCCGCGCAAAGCGAATATTCGCGCATATCCTCCTCGGAGAGCGTTATTTTTACCGTACTTCGGCTGAGTGCGTCATACTGCATATACTACCCCTTTCAATAACCATAAAGACAGATAAGGAATGAAATATTATGTCGGATAAAACCGTTTCGCTGTTTGAAAAATTTGACGGCGGCGCAAAGGTCCATACCGCTGCGGCAAAAAAGCCCAGAAAGCAGAAGTCCATCTACGGCGACCAGCTTCTATGCCTGCTGACCCTGCTCGGACTCGGCGTGTGGCAGAGCGGCTGGCGTGCGCTTGTTATCACGCTGATATGCGTGGTGACCTGTATGCTCTCGGACGCGGTTTTCTGCCGCATGACAAAGAAAACCTATAATCCGAAGGATCTCTCGACCCTTGCGGCGGGACTCTGTATCGCCCTGATGATGCCCGCGTCGGTACATTACGGAATAGTTGTCGGCGGCGGATTGCTCGCAATGGGTCTGAAGCATATTTTCGGCGGAAAGGACAACTATATCTTCAATCCGACCGCCGCCGCGATAGCCTTTCTGATAATCTGCTTCCCGCAGGATATGCTGCTCTACCCCGGACGCGGCGTTCAGCCGCCGGTTTTCGGAACTCTCGGCTCGGATCAGCTCGTTTCGGGTATCGAAAGCTACTTGTTAAAGCTCGGTACGGCGCCAAGCGTTTCGCTTCAGGATATTCTTATAGGAAATTACGTCGGACCTCTCGGAACAACACACTTCCTCGTGCTTGCCGTGTGCGGCATATGCCTGCTCGCGCGGCGCTCGTCCTCGCTGCTCGTAACCGTTTCCGGTCTTGGCTCATACTGTGCGCTGACAGCGCTTTTCCCCGTATATAACAGCATCGGCGACACACTAGCGCTCGAGCTTATCGGCGGCTATCTGCTTTTCGGTTTTGTTTTCCTCGCGGGCGACCCTCAGACTGCGCCAAAGACTCCCGCCGGAAAAATCGCCTACGGGCTTATAATAGGTATCGTCGGCTGCCTTTTCCGCCACTTTGGAAAGGTTGAAGGCTCGTTCCTTTTCGTCCTGCTTATCGCTAACGCGCTATCCCTTCACCTCGACACCGTCTGCGCAGCGGCAGGCGTGCAGTTAAGGCGTATGTTCTCATACCTGTTCAGGAACATGGGCAGATATGAACGGCTGCGTGAAAGCGCAAAGGAAGGCGGCGGAAAGCGCCTTTCCGATACTATGGAAATTATTGTTCCACCGACCAATTATAATATGCCGCCTATTGACAATAAGGTTACAAAAATAAAGCGAAAAAAGGCGAATTTGTTCGAGCGGTACGCCGAAACTATTAAAATAAAACGCAAAAAACAACGGGCACAGGCGCGTAAAAAAGAGCGAAAAGGGAAATAATCATGGAACAGAAGAAAATCAGCCTGCGGGACGGGCTTTTTAAACAGAATATCGTGTTCATGAGCGGTCTGCTTGTCGCACCAGTTATCGCCTGCGCAAACACACTTATGAAAAGCCTTGCCGTGTGCATTGTATTCTCTCTTGTGTCGTTTCTGACGATACTTGTCTGCCGCGCAGTTCCGCGCAAAATCGCTTATACTCTGCGTGTAATTATATACTGTTTGGTCGCTTCGTTGATTTACATTCCTGTAATGCTGTTCACAAGGTCGCTTTTCGGTGAACAGCTTGTTGCGTCGGCGGGCGTGTATCTGCCTATCCTCGTGACAAACTCTCTCATTCTATCAAAGACCGAATCGCGCTTTTACGGCGAACCGATAAACGACATGATAATCGACAGCGCGGTGTTCATTCTCGGCTTCGATATTTCCTGTATATTTATCGGGTCTATGCGCGAGCTTATTGCGAACAGTACCCTCGGCGGGCTTTATATCCCCATGCCGTTCACTGTACCCGCGCTTGAAACAACGTTCGGCGGATTTCTGACGGTAGGCGTTTTTGCGGGGCTTTTCCGAGGCATATACAACCGCCGAAAAGCTAAGCTGCTTGAGCCCGAGGAGGACAGCGAGGAAGAATCGCTTGCGGAATATGCCGAGGATATGGGTGAATTTCTGACAGGCAGGAAACGTTCCGAGCCTGAAACGATAAAGATATACAAATCCCCAAAGAAAAAGCGCAGAAAACAGCCCGATACAGAGGAAAATCCACCCGAAAACCTTATGGACATGACTTTCCGCGACAATACGGATGTTCTTGCGGAGTTTGAAGCAATCGTTTCGGGAGCTTCCGAAACGGCTGAACAGCCGTCGGACGAACCGGCAGATACCGAAAAGGAGGAGCTTAACGAATGAGCGTTTTCATGAACATCATATCCGCCGCTCTTCTTGCGGTATTTATCCAGAATCTTATATTTGAGCGCGCGCTCGGCGTAAACGTTCTGCTGTACGCGTCGCGCAACCGCGAACATGTTTTCGGCTTCTCCGCCGCAATAACCTATGTGACGACGATTTCCGCCGCAATAATCTACGGTTTTGACAGGTTCTTTTCGGGGAATGAATATTACAGTGTATTCATGCCGCTTCTGTACATTTTCATCGTCAGCGCAGTGTACGTCCTCACGCTGGTAGTTATATGGAGGTTCTTTCCCAAGGCTTTCAAGAACCTGAAAAAATATGTTCATCTTTCGGTATTCAACTGCTCGGTAATCGGCGCGCTTTTCCTCTGCTCACAGCAGGGAAACAACATTTTTTCATACATCGGCTACGGCTTCGGAACGGGAATAGGCTTCCTTATTGCGGCTTACCTGCTATATATCGCCTCGGAACGTCTTAATTCGCCGCTTGTACCGGCGGCGTTCCGCGGTTTCCCGATAATGATCGTATACGTCGGGATACTATCGCTGGCGCTTTACGCGTTTGCCGGCTATTCCACGGCGTCGGTCTGAATCGCCGTCCAAAAATTAAACAATAAAAAAGAGAGGAGCGACAGCTTTGGCATACAGGAACAAATACGGACGAAAAATAAAGCGCACAAAAAATCTGTACCGCAAAAAAAAGACAAAAGCGCAGAAAATTCTCGGAACGGTATTCCTTATTATAATAATTGTGGCGATATTTTTCCTAGGATATTGTCTTGGAAAGCCGCTTCTCGAATTTCTGGAGAAAAACGCGAACCGTGAAGAACCTCAATGGACACCGCCGACCGTTTCGACCGCCGCCGATCCGCAGATTTCAGATGAACAAATAAACCAAACTCCGGCAGCCGCGCCGGAAACAGGCTCGCCATTGCAGACAACAGAGCCGCAGGATGCTTTAAGCGAAAGCTTCTATGCGGTTACCGCGCCTTCAAGCGCTCTTTCAAATACAACCTCTCTCGCGGCGTTTGCGGCTAAATCGAAAAGCGAGGGCTACAGCGCGGTGATCGTTGTGCTTAAAGACAACAGCGGTATAATAAGATACCGCTCAGAGCTTGAGGAGCTTAAAGACCGCAGTCTCGTTCAGGGAACTCTGCGCCCCGCCGAGATAACAAAAACGCTCGCGGATAACGGGCTTGCGGCGGTTGCGGCAATATCCATGCTTGAGGATGACGCGGGCTGTAAGGAATTTCCCGACATGAGCTTCAAGATAAACGACGGTTCGGATATGTCGTGGCTGGATTATTACACGACGGGGTCGGCGCTGCGCTGGGCAAACCCCGAAAGCAAGGCGACGATTTCCTATAATGAAGCGATAATTTCGGAGCTTAAATCCGCGGGATTTTCAGAGATACTGCTTACGGGGCTTGTTTTCCCTGATTTGCAGAACTATGACAGACAATATATCGCCGAACGATACTTCGCCGCCGACAGATATAAAATGCTTGAACCTCTTGTTCCCGACGGAGCATATATCGAAATGAGGGCCTCCGACATTATCGCAGAGGAACTCGGACGCACAGCCGAGCTGCTTAAAGACCGCGCATTCCTTAAGGATAAGCAGATCGTTGTGCGTATCGACAGAAGCAGCTTCACAACGGAGGCGGGTTATCCTGCGGAGGCTGCCGGACTTGTCGAGGACGTTCTCGCGCGGACAAACGCAGCGACTGCGGGACTTACGGTAATACCTGCGGTTGAGAGCGAGGATTTTACTTCCGAGGAGCTTTCCGCTGTAAAGAACAGTCTCGAAAAAGCGGGATATAAGGCGTGTTTTGTGCGCTGAATATAAAATTTAAATGAAATGTAAAAAAATTCTTGCATTTCACTCGGTTTTGTAGTATACTGAAAAGGTAAATTTTAAATTCGGGTCATGTTCACAGCAGCGCTTGCAGATATGACCTATAGGACAAGGAAAGGATATACGGCAATGAATTTTATGAATCTTCTCACAGCCGCAACGGCAGATACAGTTGGAACAAACCAGACAGCTTCTATTCTTGTTACGCTCGTTCCGCTCGTAGCAATGATTGCTATTTTCTACTTTCTTATTATCCGCCCTGAAAAAAAGCGTTCCAAGAAAATGAAGGAAATGCTCGATAATTTACAGGTTGCGGACGAGGTTGTTACAACGGGCGGAATTATCGGACGCGTTCTGAAGGTTACCGAAGACACCGTTCTGCTCGAAACAGGAAGCGACCGCACAAGAATCCGCATTCTCCGCAGTTCTATCGCGGAAAACCGCACCACACATGACGATGTTGCAACGGTAACTATTAAAAAGTAAAGACAATGGGTTATGCCGCCGTAAATATTCTTATAATATTATGCGGTAAGACAAATTTCAAGACAGTACCGCACAGATTATGCGGCGCTGATTTTAGCCTGACGGCAAAAACCGCCCCGCAACATTTTTGCTGCGGGGCGTTGTTATATTTATCGAAAATTGAAGAAAAATAATAAAAAGGAAAGGAAGAAAACTATGAGAAAAACAAAAATTGTCTGCACAATGGGTCCGTCCACGACGGACGACAATGTGCTCCGCGAGCTTATGCGCAGCGGCATGGACGTTGCGCGTCAGAACTTTTCGCACGGCGATCACAAGAACCATAAAGCGGTTTTTGAACAAGTAAAACGTATCCGAGAGGAGCTTGATCTTCCGGTTGCGTCGCTGCTTGATACAAAAGGTCCTGAGGTTCGTGTAAAGCTGTTTAAGGACGGAAAGGTAAAACTCGAAAACGACAGCGTTTTCACGCTTACTACCCGCGAAGTCGAGGGAACCGAAGAAATCGTGTCGATAACGTACAAGAACCTTGCGCAGGATATTGACGTCGGAACGAAAATACTCGCCGACGACGGACTTATTGAAATGAAGGTCATTGAGATTGAGAACAAGCCCGACGGCTGCGACATACACTGCAAAGTGGTCCACGGCGGCTGGCTCTCTAACAACAAAAGCTGCAACTTCCCCGGAGTAAAGCTTTCCATGCCTTATCTCAGCGAGCGCGATGAAAGCGATATTCTTTTCGGTATCGAGATGGGGTTCGATTTCATAGCGGCGTCGTTCGTGACCTGCGACGAGGATATTCTGTCTATCCGCAAAATTCTCGAAGAACACGGCGGAAACGACATTAAAATAATCGCAAAAATAGAAAACCAGGACGGCGTGGACAATATTGAGGATATTCTCCGCGTTTCGGACGGAATTATGGTCGCGCGCGGCGATATGGGAGTTGAAATACCGTTTGAGGAAATTCCGCGCATCCAGAAAATGCTTATCGAAAAGGGCTACCGCGCTGGCAAACAAGTAATCACAGCGACGCAGATGCTCGACTCGATGATAAAGAACCCTCGTCCGACGCGTGCGGAAATAACCGACGTCGCAAACGCGATCTACGACGGAACCAGCGCCATTATGCTTTCGGGCGAAACGGCGGCGGGTCTATATCCCGTAGAGGCAGTTCAGACAATGGCGAAAATCGCCGAAACCACCGAGAAGGACATCAATTATTCCAAGCGCTTCCGTGACCGTCATGAAATTGCGGGCGAAAATGTTACGAACGCAATCTCCCACGCGACTGTAACGACCGCTCTCGACCTTAACGCAAAGGCAATCCTTACTGTAACAAAAACGGGCAGCACGGCGAAATTCCTCTCAAAATTCCGCCCGAACCGCGCTATTTTAAGCTGTACTACCAGCGAGCGCACATGGCGGCAGCTTAATCTGAGCTGGGGCGTCGTTCCGCTTATGGCGCAGGAGAAATCAAGCACCGACGAGCTTTTCACGCACGCGGTCGAATGCGCGTGCAAGAAAGGCTATCTTGACACGGGCGACCTCGTTGTTATCACTGCGGGCGTTCCGCTAGGCGTTTCGGGTACCACTAATCTGATGAAGGTTCACGTTGTCGGCAATGTTCTCGTTTCCGGAACGGGCATTACCGAAAAGACTGTTACCGCGCCGCTTTGCGTGGCGAAAAATGCCGAGGACGCGCGCAGGCACTTTGCAAACGGGGATATTCTCGTAATTTCCGAGACCGACAACGGAATTATGCAGCTTCTGCGCTCTGCAAGCGGAATTATCGTCGAGAAGGACGGTCTTTCAAGCCATGCGGCGGTTGTCGGACTTTCACTCGACATTCCCGTAATAATCGGCGCGGCAAACGCGACCACCATTCTCAAGAGCGGCACGACCGTAACCATAGACGCGCGCAAGGGCGTTGTTACGGCGGATAAGGCTGTGGATTAAAAATAGAGTGAATATATTCGGGCGCGGCGGCAGTCTTTCGACTGCCGCCGCACGTGCGTTCGGGTATCAAGGCAATTTATTTGTGAAGCGGAGAGTGCAAAATGCACAAACAAGCGTTGAAATTTTGTTATTGTTCACGAAATTTAAGTTTTCATGCCATTTTTTGCCCTTTACGATTGTTATATAAAATAGAAAGATTATGCAAAAAGGAGTTATGTCATGAAAAAGGTAACGATTATGGCTGCGGCGCTCGTGCTGCTTTGCGGGTGCTCAAACAAAAATGAAATACCAGCAATGAACGCCGAAATTGCAGCTTCCGAAAAAAGCTGCGATAGATACTGCGAATGTATAAGCTGCCTGAAAAACAGGTATCTTTACTGCACCTCTCTCGGATTTTCAAATGCTTTTGTGACAATTGAACCGGACGGCAACGTTTATTACGATACCGCGTCAGAGGATTTTGTCGGAGATTTTTATTTCTGTGTGCATGACAAAAACGGAGAACTTGTCGGTGAAACCGCGCCTCTCATTTCGGGCAGCCCTGCGCAGCGTTTCGCCCTCAAGGCAGATGAAATCAGCGGAATGGTGAATCAATACACCGTGTCGGGCGGAACTATCGCGGAATTTAAGATGGACGGGTTCAGCACATTTTACCGCCTTTCGTATGACAAGGGTGCGGAAATTTTCTACACGCCCGATATGGCGCATTTCTTCTGCGAAAACGACAGCTTTTCCGTGGAAGAATCAACCGAGAAAGCTGTGGTTCTTGTCGGCGAAAATACGCGGATAACGTTTGATATTGAGAAGCTTACCGCGCAGTAGCGGATGCGCGATTTCTGTTTTGCCGCCGATCCGTTTTTCCGCGCCGATCGCACGCGGCTGTAAACGCTCATACGGATTACCCCGATATGGTTGTTTTAGGTTCAAGACCGCACGCCGCGCGACCGGGCAAAGCGACTTTATTTTTCCTCGTGTTTTTATACCCGCATTTGGTACGGCGCAGCGTCCTCATTTGCAGCGGCGGGAATGTCGGCTGCCGATTTTCTGCGCAAAATATCAAAAAGCTTTATCATATAGAGAAAAATAAATTCACAAAAGCCGTAAATTTTGTGCAGCGTGCCGAGAAACGGTTAAAAAAATAACCGAAAAATACGATTCTTATTGACTTTCGCGTAATATTGCGGTATAGTTAATGCGTTGCGTCAGTTCGTCTGCCGCAGCATAAAAAAATTTTTGAGGAAAGGCATTATTATGAAAAAATTTTTGTCTATTATTATTGCTGCCGCGCTTATTGTTACCGCTGCCGGCTGCAACAAGAATGAAACAGTTGAAAGTTCCGCAACTACAACGACTGAGGCCGCTGCGGATTTAGTTGACGACGCAACCGATTCCTCCGAGGATGAAAAGGATGCGGAAGAAGAAACCGATTTACCCGCTGATGAAGAAACGCCCGTCGAGGACTCTGCCGAAGATGAAGCAGAAGATGAAGACGCTCCCGTCTCTGAGGGCGAAACCATTATAAGCGATGCTTATATAAGCGCGATCGCGGAAAAGGCGCCTCTTTATGCGGAATATGTAAAGGTTATCAATACTGTTCCTTATACAGTAGTTCTCGAAGTGGTTGATGAAGACGGCAACGGCGTTTCCGAAACACAGCTTTCCATGGCTGCAATGGATAAGATTGCTATGAACGTTTCTGCGAACGGCGCTGCTACCAGAATCGTTATGAGCGACTATAATTACTACATGATAAGCGATGATACAAAAGCTGCAATTTACTACACACTCGACGAAGCAGCATGGCAAGAAGCGCTTTCAGGGTCCGCTTCCTCCGGAGAAGCACTTAACATTGACAGCTTTGAAGTTACTGCCGGAAGCGAAGAACTCTTTGGAAATACATACAACACCGAGGATATGACCGACGGAACGACCTCTCTTAAGATTTATTACAACACGGATACAAACCGTGCGGAATATATGACAACGAATGGTCAGACAGTAAAGATTGTTGATTATTACGGCGGTTATTCCGAAGAACTTTTCAGCATTCCGGACGATTATACATTACAGGAAATGTCTGCAGATGCTGAATAATTACCAGAACAGCGCAGCATAAAAGAATAGCCGTCGGAAATAAGTCCGACGGCTTTTTTTCACGGAATTTTCAGATTGCCAATGAAACTATGGAAGAATGGCGGCGGACTTCTTAGATGTAAGGCAAAACACAAAAAACGACCGCATGATTTTTGACAGAATGCGCAAAGTAAAGAAAGAAAGGACTTTTATCATGAAGAAGATCATTGCCGTGCTTAGTGCAGCGGCGCTTATTATATCCGCAGCAGGCTGCAGCAGCGAAAAGGAAGAACCTAAGAAGACAGGGACGGGCGAAACGCAGAAGGTAACAGACGTAGTTTACAGCGCACCCGAAGAAGAGGATACAACGCAGGAGGCTCTCGATTACCTTCGGGAAGAGGTTCCGCTTTATGTGAAATTTATGGAAAAGCGCATGAGCATTCCGCTTACAATGGAAGCAAAAATAACTGAAAACGGAGAGCTGCTTGGAACAAGCGGCATATATATCCGCGACGACCATACTCTTGCGACGATCGCTGCCGACGCGCAGGGCAATACGACCCGCGTTATCTACACCGACGGAAAGGCGTATCAGATAGACGACAGCGCAAAAATCGTATATTACACCGATTACAGCGAGGAATCCGCAAAGTCGCTCGTTTCCGACTATCTTATAAAGATAAAACTAAGCGACGTTGAAAAATGCTCATTTGTTGAAGATTATGAGGATCTGGACGGTGTAACATACAAACACGAGATCATTTATCAGCAGGACGGCACGCCCTCAAACTTCTACTATGACGAAAATACCGAGGAAATCAGATTTGTCCGTTCGGGAGAGCAGATAAGCGAGATCCTTAAGCTTGAGAATACAGTTGACGAGAGTCAGTTTGAAATTCCCGAAGATTACGAGCAGAAGGACTACGCGGAATACTATTCGCAGATGCTTCAGGAACAGGCTGCCGCCGAGGAAAAAACATCAGACTAAAAACGAAAAAACAGCGCAGAATTTGCATTTTCTGCGCTGTTTTTGCTTGATCCGTGCGGCGGTTTTCAAATTTCCCGTTAAAATCGGAGCAAAACGTGATAAGCTCGCTTAATCACGCTGCGACGATTGCAACCGTCGCAGAGAGCTTTGCTCCTCAGGGTTTCGGCAGGAGATTTTAATCTCCTGCCGAAAGGCTGAAGTGGAACCCACCGCCTTAGAGGCGGGGGACATCTGCGACTTGGTTATATCAGACGCCGCCTTTGTTATGCGCACGTAAAATTAAAGCAGACCGCCGAAAAGAAGCCGCTTCAGAACATTCTTTTGGGGCGCTTTGAAATCGGCATTCTTTTTTATTGATTTGATAGCCGAAAATCTTCTTATAAGCCCCCGCAAGTGTTTATAAAACCTTGCGAAAATGGCTTAAAATCAAGGTTTTCCGCGTATCGTCATTTAACTTGCCGTATCTCCGCATAAGATGATTTTGTAAGACCGGGCACCATTTTAGCACCACAGAATGAAGGAGGACGACATGAAAAACGTACTTTTAGACAAGGGTATTATAACCCCGTCCGGCGAAATCAGCAAGGATAAGATAAACCTTGTCGCCGGGGCAATCACGCAGCCATTCGCAGAAATGGTATGGGTAACGACGGGCGGCGACATGGAAACCGTCAACCGCTTGACCGACGTACTTGTTACCATGAACACCCCCGCCGACCGGGGGAAGCTGTTCAAAATCGTCAAGCTGCTTTACGGGCTTATGGGCTTGCCATTTTCCGGGGAAGCCGAGCCTATGGACGCAGACCCCGCCGTTTTGGAATATTTCATTTTTTCCTTTACGGCAGACTTTGGCGAAGCCATGCAGGATATTATCGCAGACGAAAAAGAATAACGACCCGCACAAGCGGCGTTTCTCACTTCCACACGGAAGAACAGGAACGCCGCTTTTTTCATGCCCTTTGTTACGCAGTAGGGGCTGAAAAAGCCTTGTGTTATGCGGCTTTGCGGACGCGTTTCTTACGCGGCAAGGGATTTATACCTTTTCCCTCAAAACCGCGTTTCTACTGCGTAACAAACCCACAGCAAAGGAGTGATGAAGCTATGGCAGTTTTCCGAGTGGAACGCAACAAGGGCTATACCGTAATGAGCAACCACCACTTACGCAACCGGGAGTTATCCCTAAAGGCAAAGGGGCTGTTGTCGCAAATGCTGTCCTTGCCGGAGGATTGGGACTATACCCTTGCGGGGCTATCCCACATCAACCGGGAGAAAATCGACGCTATCCGGGAAGCCATTAAGGAACTGGAACGCGCCGGGTATATCGTCCGTTCAAGGGAGCGCGACGAAAAAGGACGCTTGCGCGGCGCGGATTATGTGATTTTCGAGCAGCCGCAGACCGAGCCTATATTGGATTTACCTACGTTGGAAAATCCAACATTGGAAAATCCAACGTTGGAAAAACCTATGTTGGAAAAACCTACGTTGGAAAATCCAACGCAATTAAATAAAGATATACAAAAGACTGACTTATCAAAAAAAGAAAAAAGAAATACGGATTTATCAAATACCGATTCCATTCCTATCCTTTCCCCTGACCCCTCTCCCTTTGACGGGGCAGCGGCTACGCCGCCGGAACGGAAAAGAACGGAAGCGGCAGACGCATACACAGTTTACGAGGAAATCATCAAGGACAATATCGACTATGACATTCTCCTGTTGGATAACAGCATGGAGAAAGACCGCATAGATGAAATCGTTGACCTCATGCTTGAAACGGTATGCACCCGGAGAAGGACAATCCGTATCGCGGGCGACGACTACCCGGCAGAGCTTGTAAAGGCTAAGTTTATGAAGCTGAACAGCGAACATATCCGCTTTGTGCTTGACTGTATGCGGGAGAACACCACCAAAGTACGCAACATCAAGCAATATCTGAAAGCAGCCCTTTTCAATGCCCCGTCCACTATCGGCAACTATTACACGTCGCTTGTCGCTCACGACATGGCAAGCGGCGCACTGGCACCGAGGAAGCCGAAATACGGCGACCCCGACTATTATTCATTCAAACCGGGCGAAAGCCTGTAACACCACCAAAGGAGGATTTTTCACATGGCACAGAGAACAGGAGCTTTGATTTTTGACGAACAGACCGACCGCTACGACATTCGCTTTGATATTAACGACTACTACGGCGGTTTGCATTGCGGGGAGTGTTTCGACGTATTCACAGGCGGCAAATGGAAGCCCACCCGCATTGAGTACGGCGACGACTGGTATCTTGTGGGTATCAGAGCCGACGACTTAAACGGGCTGCGCGTCCGTATGTAGCCTATGGGAAGCCCGAAAAGCGGCGTACCCCCTTAACAAAATCCATACTACCGCGAAAGGAGGACGGTAAATGCAGGACGAAATCAACGAAAAAATAGTTGCCCTCTCCATAAAGGGCGCGAAGCTCTCCGCTGTCATGCTGCAAAAGGCTATGAAAAAGCTGCTTGAAGAAATGAAGAAGCAGCAAGGCAAGCCCCCACAGGGCAAGCAGACCTTAAAGCAGCTTATGAAGCAGAACGCGGGCGTTTCCAACATTGAGATAACCGAGGGCAATATCAAGGCGTTTGAGAGTACCGCGAAAAAGTACGGTATCGACTTTGCGCTGAAAAAAGACACGACGGAAAGCCCGCCGCGCTACCTTGTGTTCTTCAAAGGGCGCGACGCTGACGTGCTGACCGCAGCGTTTAAGGAGTTTTCCGCAAAGAAGCTGACGAAAGACCGAAAGCCCTCTATCCGAAAGCTCTTATCTACCCTCAAAGAAGCCGCACAGGGCAAAAATGCGGAACGCGCCAAAATCAAGAACAAGGACAGGGAGGTATCGCTATGAAGCCGGAAATCAAGAAGCTGCTTATCCTCAACTTGCCTTATCTGCTCTTTGTCTATCTCTTTGATAAAGTGGGCGCGGCGATCCGCTTATCCCCCGGCGCAGACGCGAGCCAAAAGCTCTTACAGCTTGGGACGGGCTTTGCCGCTGCGTTTTCCAGTATCGCGCCGAGCTTCCACCCCGCCGATTTACTAATCGGCATAGCGGGCGCGGTCATTGTCCGGCTTGCGGTGTACTTCAAGGGCAAGAACGCGAAGAAATACCGCAAAGGCATGGAGTACGGTAGCGCACGTTGGGGCAACGCCGAAGATATAAAGCCCTATATCGACCCTGTATTTGAAAATAACGTGCTGCTGACGCAGACGGAACGCCTTACCATGAACAGCCGCCCGAAGCAGCCGAAATACGCAAGAAACAAAAATATTCTTGTAATCGGCGGTTCCGGCAGCGGCAAGACCCGGTTCTTTGTGAAACCGTCGCTCATGCAATGTACGTCAAAGGATTTTCCAACGTCGTATATCGTCACTGACCCGAAAGGAACACTGATT
>Ga0129309_1000163_pt1 | contig 60353 bp, 57 predicted proteins | sample L1105metagenome_FD_94439 | JGI IMG/M metagenome (GOLD analysis project Ga0129309, IMG submission 94439) | Ring-tailed lemur group fecal microbial communities from Wisconsin, USA - L1105 metagenome | ecosystem: Host-associated > Mammals > Digestive system > Large intestine > Fecal | place: USA...
CTTCCGCTTACAAAAAGATGGGGGACGAGGAAAAAGCTAAAATGATCGGTGAGCTTTACCAGTACGCCGGGGAGATTGCCAAGCGCAGAATCGCACCGGAATATGCGGCTAAAGGCATGGATAAGGCGATTGATGCAAGCGGGCTTTCGCGGAAACAGAAAAGCGCAATGTGGCAGTCGTTCAACTCCAAGTGGAAAAATAATCCGTATCAGTAATGGGAAAAGCGGGGGCGAAAGCTCCCGCTTTTTATTATGCAGCTGTATTTGCCTATTGTGCCAATATGGGTTTGAAAGTGGGTTTTAAAAGAAAAGCACCGCATCAAAAATATGATTCTGATGCGGTGCTTTTGGTGGAGGCGAGGGGAATTGAACCCCTGTCCGAAAGCCGATTCACAGAAACTTCTCCGAGCTCAGTTTATCTACTGAAGATTCCCCCGGCTGTGCGCCGATAAACAGGCTCACAGCGTCGGTATCCCCTTATGTTTCAGCGATGCGGGGAGCCTTCTCGCTGAAATTGACCACTAATCGACGCCCTGTTCCCGGCCGTGGTGCTCCGGGGCAGGACGGCGGCCTAATTAGGCCGCGTAAACGTAACTGTCGTTCTCGTTTACTTTTAAAAGTTCGGGGATTATAGAGGTCCCGCCCTCTGCCCGCTATTTCTGCTTCACAACCCCCGTCGAAACCTTTACGCCCCCATAATGAGAGTGTGTTCATCCGAGGAGAAAATCAAAGATATTTTCGAGCTCACTGACATCGGCCTGATGGAGCTCGATAAAACGGCATTTGCCGCAGGTGATGGTGGTAAAGTACTTATTCTGAACGCCAAAAAATTTTGCGAAATTTCCGCCGGTTGCCTGAAATTGACCGGTGCTGCATTCCGCCGAGCCGCATTTGGGACAGATCCAGTTCATGAAGGCTTCCTTACCGCTGCCGCTCCTTGAGCGCCCGATCGATTTCGCGTTTTGCGTCGCGCCGCGCCTGATCCTCCCGCTTGTCGTAGAGCTTTTTACCCCGGCAGAGACCAAGCTGCATCTTGACCAGCGATCCCTTGAAATAAAGGGAAAGCGGAATCAGGGTATAGCTTTGCTGGCGGACCAGCCCGTAGAGGCGGTTAATTTCGCGTCGGTGCATCAGCAACCTGCGCGGACGCAGGGGGTCCTTGTTGAAAATGTTCCCCTTTTCATAGGGACTGATGTGCATCTGCCGGACGATCAGCTCGCCCGAGCTGATATCGACCCAGCTGTCCTTGAGATTGACGGTGCCGGCCCGCAGGCTTTTGACCTCGGTGCCGGAAAGCTCGATGCCCGTTTCAAACGATTCATCAACAAAATATTCGTGCCGGACCTGGCGGTTGAGCGCAATGGTTCTGGTTTCTTTTTTTTGTGCCATCTCCGACACCTCCTTGCCCGCGGTGCTGTTTTCCTATCATAGCATTCCCGGTTCTCAAAGTCAATGGAAGGATGCACCGGGACGCCGTCCTACATCTCGTTGCGTCCCTCGAGGGCGCGGCAGAGGGTAATATCGTCGGCATATTCCAGATTGCCCCCCGCGGGCAGCCCGTATGCCAGCCGTGAAACTTTTAGCCCCATCGGCTTGATCAGGCGTGAGAGGTACATGGCAGTTGCCTCTCCCTCAACGGTGGGATTGGTGGCCATGACTACCTCTTTTACCTCGCCGGTCAGGCGGGAGAGCAGCTCCTTGACGGTGAGCTGTTCCGGACCGACGCCCTCCATCGGGGAAATCAGACCATGCAGCACATGATAAAGTCCGTTGTATTCCCGCAGGCGTTCAAAGGCGATGACGTCGCGCGGGTCCGCCACCACGCAGATAATAGAACGGTCGCGCGCCTGGTTCTGGCAGATGGAGCAGACCGGTTCATCCGAAAGGTTCTGGCAGACCGAACAGCGCTTGATGCTGCCGCTCGAATCGAGCAGCGCCTCGGCAAAGGCGCGCGCGAATTCGGGCGGCTGGCTCAGCACATAGAAGGCATACCGCTGGGCGGTTTTTCGTCCGACATTGGGAAGACGGGCGAACTGCTCGGCCAAACGGGAAAGGGATGTGACCTGATATGCCATCGCGCTCAGAAGAGGCCGGGCATTCCGGGAAGGTTCAGCCCGCCGGTAATCTTGCCGAGCTCAGCGTTGCTGGTTTCCTCGACCTGCTTGCTGGCCTCGTTGACTGCCGCCATGATGACGTCCTGAAGCATTTCGATGTCGTCGGGATCGACAATCTCCGGCTTGATGGCGAGAGCGGTGATCTCCTTTTTGCCGTTCATCGTCACCTCGACCATACCGCCGCCCGAAGTAACCTTGAATTCACGCGCCTCAAGCTCCGCCTGTGTCGCGGCAAACTGCTCCTGCATTTTCTGTGCCTGCCGCATCAGGTCCTTCTGGTTCTGGGGGCCGCCGCCATATCCTGCGGGAAGTCTTGCTCTCATCGTTTCGGTTCTCCTTTTACAGTTATCGTTCGATTGTAATATTCTCTGCCGGAGGCAGAGAAGAAATCAGCTGCTCCAGCGGGTCCGCCTCGTCCTTCGCCTCAACGGGGGGACGATAGGGTCCGATGCCGTAATTTTGTCCGGTGACCTCTGAAATAGCATGCTTAATCTGCTGGCGGGTGTAGTCGTTGCCCTTGAGCATCTCAAGCACCACCGGGTTGGAAACGTCAATCAAAATCCGACGGCCGTCAAAATAAGCTTTGGTGCCGCGAAGCATTCCGGCGATCGAGCTGTTGAAGCTGGAAAGCTGGTCAATAACCTGCGGCCATGGACGGAAAGGCTGCGCCTCCTGCGCATGAGCGGGTTTTGCCGCCGGCTTTGTTTCCTGCCGGAGAAATGCAACGGGCGTCTCCGCCGGCACCGGGAGAGGCTCATCGGGCAGGGGAGGAGGCTCGGACGGCGAAATTTCCGGCGCTTTTGGGGGCGATGCGGAAAGCGGAGCCAGGGCTGCTTTTGCTTCTCTGGAAAGAACAGGCTCCTCCGGGCGGGGCGCAGGGAGCGCACCGCGGCGCAGCGCCGCTTCCAGGCGTTCGATGCGGGTGAGCAGCGCCTGATAGCCGGTGCGCACGGCGGGCTCACAGAGGGTAACAAGGGCCAGCTCGAGCTCGGCACGCTTGGCGGTGCTGCGGCTCATCCGGGCGGCGGCATCCTGCAGGGCGGTAATGCTCTGCAGCAGATCGGGCAGAGCGATTTCGCCCGCCTGCGCCCGAAGCGTCTCGATCTCGGTAGGCAGGCAGTCGAGCAGCCGTTCCGGGTGCTCGAGGGTCTTGGCAAGCATCAGGTTGCGGTAATGGGCGGCGAGCTGTTCGGCCAGGCGCTGCGGCTCCATCCCCTTCTGAATCAGGGCGGAGAGGGCCTCGAGCATCCCCTGGGTGTCTCCGGCGAGAATGCGTCCGGTCAGCTCCATCAGATGTGCGCTGCCGGCCAGGCCGGCGGCTGCCGCGACCGTTTCGACGGTGACCGCATCGGTATTGGCCGCGCAGACGTCAAGCAGGGAAAGCGCGTCGCGCATTCCGCCGTCCGAAAGGCGGGCAATCAGAGAAGCGGCGTCGCCGTCGAGCGAAAAGCCCTCCCGTCCGGCAACCTCCGCCAGCCGTCCGGCAATGATTTCGCTTTCGATCCGCTGAAAGTCGAAACGCTGGCAGCGGGAAATAATCGTGGGGAGCACCTTTTGAATTTCGGTGGTGGCAAGGATGAAGATCACATGCTCCGGCGGTTCCTCAAGGATTTTGAGCAGCGCGTTGAAGGCGCTGGTCGAAAGCATGTGCACCTCGTCGATGATATAGACGCGGTAGCGGGCGACGGCGGGGGTGAAGACCGCCTCACTGCGCAGGTCCCGAATCGAATCGACCCCGTTGTTGGAAGCTGCGTCGATCTCCACCACGTCGAGCAGCGAGCCGTCGTCCACACCGCGGCAGACGGCGCATTCCCCACAGGGGCTGCCGTCGCGCAGATCGAGACAGTTGACCGCCTTGGCAACGAGCTTGGCGCAGGTGGTTTTGCCGGTCCCGCGGGAGCCGACAAAGAGGTAGGCATGGGAGGGCTGTCCCTGACGCATCTCGTTTTTCAGCACGGTGACGATCGGCTCCTGCCCCACCACCTCCTCAAAGGTACGGGGCCGGTAAAGCCGGTAAAGCGCCTGACGCATGTGGCACACCTCCCAAAAAACAGCAGGCCGGGCGAGCTGCCCTCTCATGCGGGGATGCAGATGACCTGCGGCACACAAAGCACTCTGCTTAATGCTGCTCGGTTCCCCGCCTGACATGGTTCACAGAACTTTGTCGCACAGGATCCACATCCCCGCATGACAGAGCACACGTCCGTCCTGCCTCAAAAGTAACATTGCCGGGCCGATACGCCGTTTCCGGCACAAAGGCTGTTTTATATTATAGCATACCGGCGTAAAAAGCACAACCGGAAAATGAGAAAAAACGCTGGCCCGTCAAAAAGAGACTTACCCCCCGCGGGGCGTTTGGGCCTGTTCCGCCGCCTTGTCGCGCGCGTTGGAAAGGGTCCAGAGAGTGATCGAGACGAGTACGATCCCGAACCCGGCAAGGGTCAGCGGGCCGGGGTATTCGTGCACCAGCAGCGCTGTCCAAACCGGATTGAAGAGCGGATTGAGCGCTGCGATCAGGGTACAGTTCAGGGTGGGAGCGTTGCGGATCGCAAAGCCGTAGACAATATAGGCGGCTGCCTGCTGAAGAAGTCCGAGCAGCAGGATGCCGGTGACGCTTCCCGCGTCCCAGGAAAGCCCGCCTCCGATAAAGAAGAAGGGGCACATCAGGACGGCGGTGTAGATGTTTCCAAAGATGTTTATGCTCAGGGATTCCGCATAGCTTTTGGCCTTGCCGTTCATCAGGTGCATGATGGCGGTGGTTACTCCGACCGTCAGGCCGAGAAAATTTCCCAGCATGGTTGCGTCGCCGGTTCCCTCAAGGGTCAGCATGGCAATACCGCCTGCCGTGGCGAGGGCTACCGCGATGTCCTTGCGCCGGAAACGCTGCCCGAAAAAGAGCATCGAAAAGATCAGAACGAAGACCGGGTTGGTGTATTGCAGCGCCACCATATTGGCGCTCGAAGTCAGCTTGTTGCCGACGGTGAAGCAGACGAACTTCAGCATTACTGCGAAGCCGACGGTGAGGGTCAGCCGGTTGACCACCAGCTTTTTGCCGACCAGCTTCAGGTAGGCAAGCAAAACGACCCCGGCAATCAGGCTGCGCATCCCGGCGATGGCCATCCCATTCCAGCGAACCAGCTTGATCAACGCGCCGGAGGTGCTCCACAGGAAGGCACAGGCTGCCATGCAGAACAGCGCGTTTTTGGGTGCGATGGGCCTATCCACCGAAAATTTCATCGTTCCTGTCACTCCTGTCCTGATACGGGCGGTTTTGCCGGGAAAGAAGCCCCGGCGGGGACGGAATCATCCGCCCCCGCCCAGAGTTTCCAAACATCGAATCTGCCTTATCGCTTGTTTTTGCCAAAGATTTTCATGATGACGTCGTAAGGGTCCTCCTCCGCCTCTCCTTCCGGTTCGGGAGCGGCAGGTGCGGGTGCAGGGGCGGGCTGCACTTCAGGGGCGGGGACGTAGCCGGTCTGCTGCTGGGCCTGCGCTGCGGGAACGGCGGGAGCCGCAGGCCGGGCCTGCTGCTCCTTGCCGGGGAGAACCGGCGTGGCGGGGTCGGACTTGGGGGTATAGTTGGCGATATCCTGAATATAGCTGGGGATGGCGAATTCGTCCTCTCCGTCAAAGCTGGTGGCGATGACGGTGAGCACCAGCTCATCCTTGAGGTTTTCATCATAGGCGACGCCCCAAATAAGGTTGACATCGGGATGTGCAGCGTCGGTAATCAGTTCGGAAGCGGAGTAAACATCCTCGAGGGCGATATCCGGCGGGACGGTGATATTGACAATGACGCCCTTTGCACCGTTGATCGAGGTTTCAAGCAGCGGGGAATTGATGGCGGCTTCGGCGGCGAGACGCGCCTTATCCTTACCCGAGGCGCGGCCGACGCCCATGTGAGCGTTGCCTGCATCCTTCATAATGCTGGTCACGTCGGCAAAGTCAAGGTTGATAACGCCGGTTGTACCGATCAGTTCAACGATGCTCTGCACGCCCTGACGCAGAACCTCGTCGGCAGCCGCAAAGGCGTTGGCGAGAGTGATCTTTTCAGTGGAAATCTGCTGAAGGCGTTCGTTCGGGATAACGATGAGGGCATCGACATGCTCACGCATGGCGGTGATGCCCATTTCGGCGTGCTCCATCCGGCGGCGTCCCTCAAACTTGAACGGCTTGGTGACAACGCCCACCGTCAAAATACCCATATCCTTGGCGATTTCCGCAATGACCGGCGCAGCCCCGGTACCGGTACCGCCGCCCATGCCGGCGGTAATAAAGACCATGTCGGTGCCCTTGAGAAGCTTTGCGATCTCCTCGCGGCTCTCCTCGGCGGAGCGCTGGCCGATGTCGGCCTGCCCGCCCGCGCCCTTGCCCTTGGTCAGCCGGGCGCCGATGTTGAGGGTGTAGGTGGCGTGACTGGTGGCAAGCGCCTGATAATCGGTATTCATCGAAATGAATTCCACGTTTTTCATCCCGGAGAGCACCATCCGGTTGATCGCGTTGCCGCCGCCGCCGCCGACGCCTACCACCTTGATGACTGTGGCCTGCTGATGCTCAGGCACCATGTCAAAGTTCATCTGCATTTAACCGTCCTCCTCTATTTTATCCCCCGCTGGGAGGTGGAAATCAAAATCTGCAAGGCTTGTCCGCCGGACATCCCGACGGATGTTTATACATATTTATTATTTTAACACGAACGCATTTGCGGCGCAATATCCTGCACCGGGGATTTGAAATTTCTTTTGCAGATCAGGCTTCTATGACGGTGAGGGGCGGAAGCTCCTCGTCGTCGGAGGTTTCTTCTTCTTCCTCCTGCGGCGCCTCTTCCGGGGCTTCGGAGGGGGATACCTCCTCCGCTTCACCGCCGGGCGTCTCCGCCTTGCTGCCGGGCAGCTCTGCTTCGGGCTGCTTCGGGGAAGCGGGAGGCAGACTCTCTGCCGGAGCGGAGAGGGAAGCCTCCGGCGGCTTGGGAACCGTCGGCCTGATTTTGGGGATTGCGCGCTCATAATCGCCGCGCATCGACTCGGGAAACGGCCACACGTCGGCCGCGTAGAGATTGATTTCCCGCAGACGCATGGTGGGGCGCACCGAAACGTCGAGGGTGCCGACCGTCTTGGAATCCACCGACAGGCGGATGACCTCGGCGGCGGCCCGCAGCTTGTAAGGAAGGTCGATTCTGCTGCCGAGCTTGATTGCCAGCCGCCCGTCGTAGAGCAGACGCATTTCGATCAGGTCCCGCAGGTCGATGACACTGATGGGAGAAAGCTCGTTTTCCCGCAGCCCGGCTTCGATTTCGCGCAGAAGGTCGAAGCGTTCCTGCTCTGTTTTCGGCAGATAGCTGCCGGGCGCGGGAGTGCCCGAGAGATGGAAGCCGATGATCCGGGGACAGCCGTCGGGCGGATAGGGATTCGGCCCTTCGAGAATCCGTCCGCGCTCGCTCAGAAGCAGATAGCCCTCGTCGGTTTCAATCGCTGTGTTAACCTCAGACTCGGTGACCTGAATCGAAACGGTATCCGGAAACACGCGGGTAACCCGCGCACGCTCAATGTAGGGAAAACGCTCCACCAGCCGGTCGCCGGCCGCGGAGGCGCGAAAACAGAGGATATTATCCCCCGTTTTGAGACCGGACGCTTCCATCAGGTCTCCCTCGGCATAGCGGGTGCTGCCCGAGACAGAAATTGTCTCAATCGGAAAAAAGACAGTCAGCGAAAGGGCAGCTCCGACGCTCAGCAGAAGCAGCAGGACAACGCAGCAGGTGAAGGCGTATTTCCGTTCATTCTTTTTTCTGCGCCTTGCGGCGGCCGAATGGGACCGCTGCCCGACTGGGCTTTTTTTTCTTCCCATGCTTTGAGGCTACCTTTCTCTGGAAATCTTGGCTCCGACCCGGCACAGGCCCTGCTCGAGGTCCTGATAGCCCCGGTCGATGTGGCGCAGGCCGATCAGGGTGCTGCGGCCTTCGGCGGCGAGCGCCGCGATGACCATCGCCGCTCCCCCCCGCAGATCGGTGCAGCAGAGGTTTGCGCCCGAGAGGGATTCCACCCCGCGCACCAGCGCGACCCGGCCCTCCACTTCGATTCGCGCGCCCATCCGCAGGAGTTCTCCGACGTGCTTGTATCGCGCTTCAAAGATATTCTCGACGAACATGCTGGTGCCCTGCGCGGTGCAGAGCGCCGCCATCAGCGGAGCCTGCGCGTCGGTGGGAAAGCCGGGGTAGGGCATGGTTTTGACCGAATCGACGGCGGAAAGCCTTGCGGGTGCCCGCAGATGGATGCTGTTTTCTCCGGCTTCAATCCGGCAGCCCGCTTTTTCGAGCATCGGCAGGACGGCGGAAAGATGCCGGGGACAGACGCCCGCGAGCAGCAGCTCCCCGCCGGTCGCCGCGCCTGCGCAGAGGTAGGTGGCGGCTTCGATCCGGTCGGGAATCACCCGGTGCACGCCGTCGTGCAGCGCCTCGACCCCCTCGACGGTGATGCAGTCCCCTTCGACGGTGACCGCTCCTCCGCAGGCATTGAGAAAGTCTGCAAGGTCGCAGATTTCCGGCTCGCGCGCGGCGTTGTGCAGGATGGTACGCCCCTCGGCGGTGACTGCTGCAAGCAGGATGTTTTCGGTTGCGCCGACGCTCGGGAAGGGCAGGGTGATTTCGGCGCCGCGGAACCGGCCGTCAATCCTGCAGCGGAGACAGCCGTGCTCCTCCACGATCGACGCGCCGAGCCGCCGCAGCCCTTCGATGTGCAGGTCGATCGGGCGCGCGCCCAGTTCACAGCCGCCGGGGAAGGAGAGGCAGGCCCGGCCGCAGCGGGCGAGAATCGCGCCAAGGAAGAGGATCGAGGAACGCATCTCCCGCATGAGCTGTTCGGGCAGGTCGAGATAGGTGATGTCCCGCGCATCGACGGTGATCCTGTCGTCCTGCCGTTCCAGAATGCAGCCGAGCATGGCGAGGATCTTTCCGGCCGCATCGACATCCGAAAGGGCGGGGCAGTTATAGAGGGTCGACCTGCCGCCGAGCAGGGTGGCCGCGAGGATGGGCAAAACGGCGTTTTTTGCACCGTGGATGGGGACTTCGCCCTCCAGACGCCGCCCGCCGTCAATCAGTAGTCGTTGCATCGACCGTTTCCTCCTTACAAAACCGGGAAAGGCGTCCCCTCTTCGGAAAACGCCCCTCAGACGGTGCGAAATGCTCTTTCACCCCATCTTATGCGGGCTTGCGGCGGGTGGTGAGAAACGGGTGCAGAACGGCGTCAAAAGGAATGCGGCAGGATGCTATTTTCCGGCCAGATCGAGGATTTCGGCGATAATCCGCTCGTTGGCGTCCCGGATGGCGAGCGAGGCGGCGGCGCGGCCCAGCGCGGCGAGACGCGCCGGATCGCCGGTCAGGCGCTGAAGCAGCGAGATGAGGGTGGGACCGGTGAGATCCTTTTCTTCGAGAATTTTCGCCGCACCGCGCTCGACGAGCTCCATCGCGTTGTGGAACTGGTGGTTTTCCGCGACGTTCGGGGAAGGGATGAGGATTGAGGCACGCCCGGCGCACTCAAGCTCCGAAAGGGTGATCGCTCCCGCGCGGCAGATGACGAGATCGGCCGCCGCGAGGCAGGTGGGCATGTTGTCGATGTACTCCCGCACGTCGAGATGGGGATTTCCCTCAAGGTCCAGTCCTTTGTCGCGCATCCACCCCAGAAAATCCTCGTGGTCGTAGCTGCCGGTCGCGTGGATATGGTGGATGTTCGCTTTGCCGCGGTGCCAGGCCATGACGTCGGCGACCGCTTCATTGATCCGCGTCGCGCCGAGGCTCCCGCCGAACGAGAGGATGCAGATGCGGCCGTCCACTCCGAGGCGCATCCGCGAAACCTCGCGGTCAGCCGAGAAGATCGCCTCCCGCACCGGGTTGCCGGTGACGCGCAGCTTGTCCGGATTCTTGAGATGCAGGTGCTTTGCCGCGCCCTCCATCGCCAGAAGAAGCCGGTCAACGTCCGGCGCGAGCAGCTTGGTGGTCACCCCCGGGAAGGCGTTTTGTTCATGGGTAATCGTCTTGCAGCCGAGCTGGTGGGCCTTGCGGACGATCGGCCCGCTGACATAGCCGCCGGTCCCCATGACGACATCCGGCCCAAAGCCCCTGATGATCGAGGCGGCGCGTGGTCCGCTCTTTGCCAGCAGGCAGAGGGCGCTGAAATTACGGCCGATGTTTTCGAGGGTGAGCTTGCGCTGGATTCCCGCTACCTCGATCGGCGCGAAGGGGTAGCCCGCCTTGGGGATGAGCCGCGCCTCCATCCCCCTGGGGTTGCCCGCAAACAGCACTTCGGTGCCGGGATATCGGGCACAGAGCGAATCCGCAACCGAGAGCGCGGGGTTGATATGTCCGGCGGTACCGCCGCAGGCGAACAGGATTTTCATGTGCAGGCACTCCATTCTTGACAAAGGCTTATAAAATCGGAAAATCCACAGGATGGACCGCGGCCGCGGAAGGGGGCTATTCCTTTTCGATGGGGGTTTTGCGGGAGATCGACAGGATGACCCCCATCTCCCCGAGCAGCATGACCAGACTGGTGCCCCCGTAGGAGAAGAAGGGCAGGCTGATGCCGGTGTTCGGCAGGGTGTTGGTGACAACCGCGATGTTGAGCAGGGTTTGCAGCCCGACCTGGGCGGTCAGTCCGGCCGCGACCAAGGAGCCGAAGCGGTCGGGGCAGCGGGTGGCAATGACGAAGCCGCGCCAAATCAGCAGAACAAAAATGCCGATGATGACCACCGCGCCGACAAATCCAAGCTCCTCGCAGACGATGGCGAAGATAAAGTCATTGTACGGCTCGGGCAGGTAGAGGTATTTCTGACGCGAGGCGCCGATGCCCGCCCCCATCAGCCCGCCGGACCCGATGGCATAGAGCGACTGCACCGTCTGGAACCCTGCGTCAATCGGATCGGAGAAGGGGTCGAGCCAGATTTCAATCCGTTCTCCGGCGTAGTGCGCGAGGACGGTGAGAAGATCCGGTTCGATGATGACCGCCGCAATTCCCGCCACCGCGACGATGCCGCCCGCGATAAACCAGCGCACATCGGTGCCGCCGATGAACATCATGACCGCGCCCAGCGAGATAATCAGGACGGTTCCGGAAAGGTGGGGCTCCTTGATCATCAGAAGAACGACCGGGGCGAGAGCGAGGAGAAAAACGCCGATGCCGTATTGGAAGGTGGTCATCTTCTGGTAGTTTTTGCAGATCAGGGCCGCAAAGAAGATGACAACCGCGAATTTTGCAATCTCAGAGGGCTGAAAGTTGATCGGCCCGATAAAGATCCAGCGCCGCGCGTTGTTCAGCGGCTTCATAAACAGGACGATCACCAGCAGAACCAGCGAAACGAGGTAGAGAGGAAAGGCCAGCGGTTTGAAGATGCGGTAATCCACCCGCGATGCGACGAGCATGACAAAGATGCCGAACGCCGCGGCGGGAAGCTGCCGGGAGATATAGAAAAGCGAGTTGCCCTTGAGGTAGAAGGCGTTGGCGTAGCTCGCTGAGAACATCATAATCAGCCCGAACGAGACGAGCACCAGAACAATGATCAAAAAGGTTGCGTCCATCGGCCCGTTGACCGTCCGGGGAGGATGCTTTGCGGGACGCTGAGAAGCCACGGTTGGTGTTCACTCCTTTCGGAATCGGATGAATCGGGCTGTGCGCAGCCGGAGAACGGCGGATCAGAAGCCGCGGGCGGCGAGAAATGCCAGCAGCGAGCCGATGACGGTGATGAGTGAGAAGGCAAAGCCGATCTGCACCTCGGTGTAACCGGACATCTCAAAGTGGTGATGAATCGGGCTCATTTTAAAAATCCGTTTGCCGGTCGTCTTGAAGCTGATCACCTGAATCACCACCGACAGAGATTCGCAGATATAGATCAGGCCGATCAGACCGAGCAGCAGCGGCGCGCCGACTCCAAAGGCCATCGCCACGACACAGCCGCCGAGAAACATCGAGCCGGTGTCGCCCATGAAGACCTTGGCGGGGTAAAAGTTGTAGATCAAAAAGCCGATGCAGCCTCCGGCCACCGCCACGGCAAAAAGCTCGGTCTGGAAATTTTGCAGCAGCATCGCCACAGCGAGAAAACCGAAGGAGGCCATCGCCGTCACCGAAGCCGCGAGTCCGTCGAGTCCGTCGGTCAGGTTGACCGAGTTCACGATATAGACGATTCCCACCGCGCAGAGGGGGTAGTAAAGCCAGGGCGCAAGGGCAAGCTGGCCGAAGAAGGGGATAAACAGCACCGTCGAGGTGTCTCCGGCGGCGATCAGGCTCCAGAGATAGAGGATGGCGACAAGAAACTGGACGACGAGCTTCTGCCCGGGGGTCAGGCCGAGGTTCTGCTTTTTGGCAACCTTAACATAGTCGTCGGCAAAGCCGATGAGCGAGAAGCCGACCGCCATCAGCAACCCCGCAACCAGCCGGGTGTTGAGAATCCGGTGGTAGCCCTGGGCAAGTTCAGGATGCGCGAGCAGAGCCGCCGAAAAGGAGGAGGCAACCGCACAGAGGACTCCCGCGATGAACATCAGCCCGCCCATGGTGGGGGTTCCCTGCTTGTTTTTGTGCCAGGCCGGGCCGATCTCAAGGATCGTCTGGCCATATTTGAGCCTGCGGAGAAAGGGGATCAGCCAGAGCCCGAGCAGGGCGGTCACACCGAAGGAGGCGGCCGCTGCCAGGACGAAATATCCGTTCAAAGCGATTCCCCCTTCCGGTAGAGAGTATGGATCACATCTTCGAGCTTCATGCCGCGGCTGGCTTTGAACCAGACCACATCTCCGGGGCGGATCGCATGAAGCAGCGCCTCCGCCATCGAGGACTGGTCGGGGTAGTGGCAGCACCGCTCCATCCCCGCCCGGTCGGCACCTTCGATGGTGTCGGACGAGAGAGGGCCGCAGGCCATCAGAAGGTCGATTTCCTGCCGCGCGATAAAGGCGCCGCATTCCCGGTGCATCGCAGCGGCGTTTTCGCCGAGCTCGAGCATATCCGAAAGAACGAGAACCCGCTTGCCCCGGCAGGGATAAGCGGCGAGGGTCAGCGCGGCGGCGCGCAGCGAGTCGGGTGAACAGTTGTAGCAGTCCTCGACGATGGTGGCTCCGTGCCAGGGCACCTGCTTCTGCCGCATCCCGGTGGAACGGTAGGAGGAAAGCGCGGCGGCGGCAGCGGCAGGCTCGATCCCGAGCAGGCAGCCGGTTCCGAAGGCGGCGAGCGCATCGAGGACATTGTGCCGTCCAATGATCGGAATCGAGGCGGCATGGCTTCCCCAGGGGGAGGCGATGACAAAGGATGTGCTGTCCTCTCCATGCTGTTCGACGTTCACCGCGCGGATTTGACAGTCCTGATTTTCCATTCCGTAGCGGCAGACGCGCAGCCGGTCGGAGCACACCGCGGCGAGCAGATCGTTATCCCCGCAGAGCAGCAGCGGCGCACCGTCCGGCATTCCTTCCAGCAGCTCGAGCTTCGCCTTGAGGATGTTTTCCCGGCTGCCGAGCATTTCAATGTGAGAAACACCGATCGAGGTGATGACCCCGACCGACGGCCGGACGGCAAGGGTGAGGTCGCGGATTTCCCCGAAGCCGCTCATTCCCATCTCGATGACGGCGGTCTCGTGGCGGGGAGTGAGGTTGAAGAGGGTGTTCGGAACGCCGATCTCGTTGTTCTGGTTGCCCTCATTTTTCAAAGTGTGGTATTTTGCGGAAAGTACTGCATGGATGAATTCCTTGGTGGTGGTCTTGCCGACACTGCCGGTCACCCCGACAAACGGGATTTGGAACCGGCTGCGGTAGGCGCCGCCGATTTTGATCAGCGCCCGCTTTCCGTCGGGGACGAGGATGCAGCGGGCGGGGTCGGCACCCGGCATGCGGCGTTCCACCACCGCGGCCTCGGCTCCGTTTGCAAGCGCCTGAGCGGCAAAGTCGTTCCCGTCGAGCGCCTCGCCCCGGATCGCAACAAAGACGGTCCCGGCGCAGGCCTTGCGGGAATCGGTCACCACCGAGCGGACCGGCGCATCAAAGCTGACGCTGCTGCCGACCGCCCCGGCAATTTCCGAAAGTCTCATCTGTTCCACCTTGTTCGTCCTCCGTCTTTTCTGAAATTCCCCGGGCAAGCAGCTCGGCGACAACCTCGCGCTCATCAAAATGGATCGTTCCATGCTTGAGGACCTGATAGTCCTCGTGCCCCTTGCCGGCGAGAAGCAGGGTGTCCCCCTGCCGGCAGTGGGAAAGAGCCCAGCCGATCGCCTCATAGCGGTCGGGGATAATGGTATAAGGGGTGCTGTGCTGCAAAAGTCCCGGCTTGGCATCCTCGATGATCTGCATCGGGTCCTCGCTGCGGGGATTGTCGGAGGTCAGCACCACAAAATCAGCGAGCCGGGCCGCGAGATCGGTCATGTGGACCCGCTTTTTTCGGTCGCGGTTGCCCGCGCAGCCGAAAAGAATCATGATTCTTCCGCGGGTGACGGCCCGCAGCGCCGACAAGACCTTCTCGATTGCGTCCGGAGTGTGGGCGTAATCGCGGATGACGGTGTAGGGGGTGCCGGTTTTGAGCACCTCAAAACGCCCGGGAACGCCGTGGGAGCCGGCGAGCAGGGCTGTGGTTTTCTGCAGGTCACAGCCGAGCGCGAGACAGGCGCCGATGGCGGCCATCGCGTTGGAGACCGAAAATTCACCCGGAACCGGGATTTTCACCCGCGCAATCATACCGCTGCCGACAAAGGCGAAGGAGCTCCCGTCCGCCCGCAGCTCGATGCTTTTGGCGGTATAGTCGGCCGAGTCCTGCGAGGTGGAAAAGCTCCTGATGGGGCAGGGCGCCTCCTGAACAATCCGCCGCCCGTAGGAATCGTCGAGGTTGACAACTCCCGCGTCGCAGAGCGAAAAAAGACTCTTCTTCGCCTGGAAGTATGCCTCCATCGTGCCATGGTAATCAAGATGGTCCTGCGTCAGATTGGTAAACACCCCCACCGCAAAGCGGCAGCCGGCTACCCGTTTTTGGTCGAGCCCGTGGGAGGAAACCTCCATCACCGCATATTCGCAGCCCGCGTCGGCCATCTGCGCGAGGATCGAATAAAAGGTCAGCGGGTCGGGAGTGGTATATTTGGCAGGGAAGGTGACGCCGCCGAGGTCGGTTTCAATGGTGCCGATCAGGCCGGTTTTATGACCGAGTCCCTGCAAAACGTCGCGGATCAGATGGGTGATGGTGGTCTTTCCGTTCGTTCCGGTTACCCCGACGAGCCGGAGCCTCCGCTGAGGGTTGCCGAAGAGGTTGGCGCAGCAGAGGGCGTAGGCTTCGTGGGTGTCCGGCACAAGAATCTGGCGCCCGCCAAGATCAAGGCTGCGCTCGCAGACAACGGCGGCGGCCCCCAGCTCGAGGGCCTTGGCGGCAAAGTCGTGCCCGTCGTGGGTGAAGCCGCGGATGCAGAAGAAGATGCTCCCCGCGGAAACCTGACGGGTGTCGGAGGTGATGTGCGCCGCTTCGAGAGCGGGCAGGGGCGATAGAGTGGGAACGCCCGCGAAAAGGGCGGATAACGGCATCTGCATCGTAGTTGCTCCTTTCCTGGGAATGCTGAGAATCCAGATGAGGGAATGCGCCCGAAGTACGGCGGAGCCTGAAACAGGCAGGCACCATCCCCTCAGGACGGTTTTTGTTTCTTAACAGCAGGCGGTTATCCGCCGGCCGGAGAAGCAGCTCCCGGCGACGGTTCGGAGGAGTTTTCCTGCATCGCTTCGTAGGTTTCCTCGGCCGTGAACGCATCGGAAGCATCGGCAAAGGTTACCGTTACGATGGTTCCCTCCTGCGCGGCAGTCCCTGGAAGGGGGTCCTGCAGGACGGCCATAACGCCCTTGCCTTCGATGTCCGCCCCCATCAGCCGGATGTTGAAGCCTGCGTTGAGGATGGTGCGGTTGGCCTGCTGGGCCGAAAGCCCGAGAACGTCGGGCACCTCGGCCGGATCGGCCGGCTGCGCGCCGTCGGTGTAGAGGATCACCTTGGTGCCCTTCGGGCATTCGGTGCCTGAAGAGGGAATCTGACCGGTGACGTTGACCCCATCTCCCACCAGCTTGTAGGAAAGGCCGCGCGCAGTCAGCGCCGAGAGGGCGTCATGAACGACTCCGCCGGTGACATAGGGGACCTTCACCTCAATGTCGGACAGCTCCGCTTCGGTATACTGCGGCTCAACCTTGAGGTAGGGGAGGATATCCGACATGATGGCGCCGACGACCGGCGCGGCGATGACCGAGCCGTAGATGTTCTGCATCTGGGGCTCGTCGAGGATGACAAGCACCAGCACCTGCGGGTCGTTGGAGGGGGCGATGCCCATAAAGGAAGCGATCCGGCGGGTGACCTCGCCGCCTTCCTTGGCGTCGAGCTTTTCGCTGGTGCCGGTCTTGCCGCCGACCCGGTAGCCGGGAACATAGGCGTTCTTGCCCGAGCCGTCGGGATCTCCCACCACCTTTTCGAGGATGCCGCGCATCGTCTCGGAGGTCTGTTCGCTGATGACCTGGCGCTTGACGACCGGTTCGGTGGTCGAAACGATGTTGCCCTCCGGGTCGAGAACCTGACTGACGACATACGGCTGCATCAGGCGGCCTCCGTTGACCGCCGCCGCGACGGCGGTGCAGATCTGGATGGGGGTGACCTTGAAGGTCTGCCCGAAGGAGGAGGAGGCAAGCTCCTCGCCGGTTTCTTTGGCGAGGGTGTCGTAGTCGTAGAAAATGCCGTCCGCTTCGCCGGGGAGGTCGATGCGGGTCGGTTCCCTGAGGCCGAACCGTTCGAAGTAATCGTAGAAGTTGCGCGGCCCGACCTTGGCGCCGATCATCATGAAGGCGGGGTTGCAGGAAAATTTGACTGCCTGGGTGAAGTCAATGGTACCGTGGCCGGCGGCCTTCCAGCAGGCTTTGCGCCGCCCCGCCACGATATGAAAGCCGGGACAGGTGTAATATTCCCCGGTGGGGCGGCAGACCCCGGTGTCGAGCGCCATGGAGGCGGTGATGATCTTGAAGACCGAGCCCGGCTCATAGGGGTCGCTGATCGCCTTGTTGCGCCATTGGGCAAATTGGGCCTTGCCCAGCGCGTCGAGCCGTTCGGACTTGAGCCGTTCGGCTTCCTCGCCGGACGCAGCGGCGATCTGCTCGTCAAAGGCTGCAATTTCGGCGATCGCCTTGGGGTCGCAGAGGATATTCGGTTCGTTGGGATCAAAATCGGGCTTGGTCGCCATCCCGAGGATGGCCCCGGTATTGACGTCCATGGCGATTCCGACGGCGCGATTGTTGACGTTGTGTTCGATGACCGCCGTTTCAAGATGCCGTTCCAGGCTGTGCTGGATCACCTCATCGATGGTCAGCACGATCGAATTGCCATCCACCGGCTCATATTCCCGGTCATAGGAATAGGGCATGTTGCCGCTTTTGGCATTCTTGGCCGAGACAACCATCCCGGGGGTTCCGGCGAGGATCTTTTCGTAGTTGCTTTCGATGCCGTAGGCGCCCTTGTTTTCGGAGGTGGTAAAGCCGAGCACCGTCGAGGCGAGACTGCCGTAGGGGTAGTAGCGCCGGGAGTCCTCGACGAGGTTGACGCAGTTGATCTTGTTTTCATCGCAGAAGCGGAGAATGGCGTCGGCGGTTGTGTCGTCAACCTTCTGCTTGATGATTTCGTAATAGCTGGCTGTTTTCTGTCCGCGCTCTATGATCTTCTCGCGCTCTACCCCGAGCAGCGGCGCAAGAAAATCGGCGATTTTTGAGAGCTGATCCGCGTCCTTGAGTTCGGCGGGGGAGAGGGTGACCGTCCAGACGGTGGCCGAGGCGGCCAGCGTTTTCATATTGCGGTCATAGATGGCGCCGCGCTGGGCAGAGATGGCGGTCGGCCTCAGCTGCTGCTTGAGAGCCTTGGCCTGATACATCTCGCCATCGACGAGCTGGAGCTGGTAAAGCCGTCCGATCAGCACGCCGAACCCCACCAGCACAAGCAGAGCCAGGACAATATTCATTTTAATTTTCATGCGCCGGCTGGACTGAACTTGGATCATGCTGCCTCCTGATGCTGTTATGGTTTGGAAAACCGGACGCGGTTCTCTTTGCGCCCGCGGCGCGCTCTGCTTCAAATTTCCGCGTCATACGGGGTATTCCCCGCGCCCTGCTTCAAATTTCCGCGTCATACGGGATATTCCCCGCGCCCGCGGCGTGGCTTGCCCCCGCTGTATTGTGTGCCGTCGGCAGAATTGCAAGGGCTCTTTTTGCTCCCGCAGCACGCCCTGCCCCGGTGGGGATTGTATGGCGAGAAAGGTCGAATCCCCCGGAAAAAGAAAGGAAGAGTTAAGGCATGGTTGACTTAACTCTCCGTCGCTTTGTTTGCGTGCCGTTCATTTTTTTGTCCATGTTCCCGTTTGCCCCTCGGCTGCCTTAACCGGGAGGGGAGGGGGGTTGTAATCATTTTATTGTCTCAGACGCCGAGGTATTCCAAAAGACTGCGCCAGGCATGGCGAATCCGGTCGTTGAGCCGCGGCTCGTGGGCGCGGGCAAGCACCACGCGGTCTCCTTCGCCGAGGTTGATATACTCCACCTGATAGCTTTCGGCCTTGGCCATTCCGAGTTCGGTTTCGGCAATTTCCTGCACAGTGCGCAGCGAGGTGCTGCTTTCGATTTTGACCTGCATCAGCCGGTAGTCGTTTTCGAGAGCCTCAAGCTGCGACCGGGTCTTTTCAATCTGGCTGGTCAGCTCGGTGAGCTGGACGTTGTTGTAGAGAATGGCGCAGACCACCCCGAGAATCAGGATAAAGGTTGCTGCGCCTTTCCAGAAAGCGGCGCGTTCGCGGCGGCCGCGGTTTTCCACCACCCGGAGTTCGGGCGGCTGCTTGACCCGGGGCGCGCCCGCGGTGGCGTAATGCTGTTCAAGCCGGTCAAAATCATAGGCGGCGCTGCCTTGTGCCATCGGTCGGCCCTCCTTTCAAGGTTGTATGTTGTATCGTCAATCCTTAATCTTTTCGATGCAGCGCAGCTTTGCGCTGCGGCTGCGGTGGTTGCGGACGAGCTCCTCTTCCGAAGCCGTGACCGGCTTTTTGGCGAGGAGCCTGCCCCGCGGCGTCTTCCCGCAAACGCAGACGGGAAATTCGGCGGGGCAGGTACAGCCCTCGGTATAAACGGCAAACCGGCGCTTCACCATGCGGTCCTCGAGCGAGTGGAAGGTAATGATTGAGAGTCTTCCACCGACCGATAGCAGGTCAAACGCTTGATCGAGTGCGCTTTCGAGCGCCGTCAACTCTCCATTGACCTCGATGCGGATGGCCTGAAAGCTGCGCTTGGCGGGATGGCCGCCTTCGCGCCGGGTCGCCGCGGGAATAGCTTCTTTGATCAGCTCCGCGAGCTGAAGGGTGGTTTCGATGGGGCGGGAACTGCGCGCCTGTACGATCGCCCTTGCGATCCTTGCGGCAAAGCGTTCTTCGCCGTAGTCGCGCAGAATTCTGATAATCGACTGCTCGTCGTATCCGTTGACCAAATCGTAGGCGCTCATACCGGACTGGGACATCCGCATATCGAGTGGCGCGTCGCTGTGGTAGGAAAAGCCGCGGGCGGCGTCGTCGAGCTGCTGGGAGGACACCCCCAGATCGAGCAGGATTCCGTCGGCGCGGAGGATGCCCTGCGCTTCGGCCACGGCGCGGAGATTGCGGAAGTCCTCCCGGACCACGCGGGCCTGAGGAAAGGGGGCGAGACGGGCGGCTGCGGCGCGGATCGCGTCGGGGTCCTTGTCGATGGCGATGAGCCGTCCGGTGGTGAGGCGGGAAGCAATTTCGCAGGAGTGTCCCGCGCCCCCGGCGGTGCCGTCGATATAGACGCCATCCGGCCGGATGTTGAGACTTTCAATGGTCTCATGCAGCAGAACGGAAACATGTGAAAATTCCATGGATTCTCTCCCTTAAAAGCCGAGCTCCTCCATCGTTTCGGCAACCGATTCGCTGGTGAGGGCGGCGTTCGCCTCGTCCCAGCGGGCGCTGTCCCAGATTTCGGCGCGGGTCGAGACGCCGATGACGGCGATCTCTCCGGTCAGGCCGGCATAATCCCGCAGCGTCTGCGGAATGAGCACCCGGCCCTGCTTGTCCGGCTCACAGCAGACGGCGCTGGCGAAGAAAAAACGCTGGATGGTGCGCGCCTTGCTGGAGGGGAGGGCAGAAGTTTTTTCAACCAGCTTGTCCCACTCGCTCATGCGATAGACATAGAGGCAGTTGTCCAGCCCCTTGCAAATGATGAAGGAGTCGCCCAGGTCCTCGCGAAGCTTGGCGGGAAAGTTCACCCTGCCCTTGGGATCAAGGCTGTGCCGGTATTCACCAATCAGCATCGGGTGCCCCTCCTTTCTCCACTTGATAGGGATTCTTCACCTATTTTCCCCATACTTCACCACTTGTTCTTCCATTATATCCGCTGTCAGTTGAAAAAGCAATACTCTGAAATGAGGAAAATAGTTTTTTCTCTTGTGAAAAACGGCATTTATGGACAAATTTTCCTCCCGTTCGGGAAGAATCAGGAATTCTCCCGTAAGAACGGTTCCCCAAGCTGTTTTTCAGCGCCGGAACCCGCCGGCGCTGCGGGAAACAGGAGAGGGTTCCGCCGCTTGCAAAGCGGAGGGCCGGAGCTGTTTTAACAGCTCCGGCCCTCCGCCCGGCGGATTACTCTTCCATCTGTTTTCCGAGGAAGCCGGCGGCGACTGCGATCAGCTTGACCTCTGCTTCCCCCACAACGCTGTCGTTCTCCCCCAAAAGGAACATGATGGAACCGCAGACATCCCCCGCAGCCACGATGGGGGCGGCAACGGATGCGTAGCGGTCCACCCCCTCGACCGGCTGAAGACGGGAGCTTTCCCCGTCGGTCAGCGCGTAGGGGTGGCGGGTTTCCATCAGCTCCTCCAGCGAGGGAGAAACCCGGCGCTCAAGCAGCTCTTTCTTGGGCAGACCCGCGACGGCAATCACATGGTCCCGGTCGCAGACCACGACGGCGTGCCCGCTGGCGCGCTGCAGCACTTCGGCGTACTGGGCTGCGAAAGAGCCGAGCTCGCCGATGGGAGAATACTTCTTAAAGATGACCTCACCGTCGTTGTCTGTATAAATTTCGAGAGGGTCGCCCTCATTGATAACATTGGCACGAAAGACCTTGTCCGGACGCATTTTTGCGCTCTGGACGATGGTAATGGTTGAGATATCTCCCGTGCCGTCAGGAAAATTGACCGTGTCCTCCACGATAGCCATGGCGGCAACGGAGTCCTCCTCATGCGGCAGCTCTCCGCAGCGGAGCAGACAGTCAATGTCGGCTTTCAGCCGAATTTCCAGATGATCCTCGTAGACCTTAATTTTCTCAATGATAAGCTGTAGATCCTTGCGGTCAAGATGTTCCTTGCTCAGCAGGTCATCAAAGACCTCCATGGCGGTTTTCGCCGCACGGTTCACTTGGATAATGGTATTGCGTTTGTCCGCCGCCATTTGAAGCTGATTTTGCAAGCCGTTGATGCGCTGAATCAGGTCATGCTCCAGTTCGTCATAGGTCTCCTCCAAAATGGCCTCCTGCTCCGGGTGCCGCGCCATATCCCGGATACGCTGGCGCTTGGTGGCTTTCAGCTCCTCCTGTGCGTCCAGCAGCAAGGTTTCCAGATTCTCCGCAGTGCGTTCCGTTTCACTTATGTCCTCCTGCTCGTGGGCAAGGTCGGCGTTGAGACGCTCCAGCATATTGGCGGAGTTGTCCTTTACCTTTTTGAGATACAGCTTCATCAACTCGTCCAGCTTGTCCACTCGGATGTGGTGGCTGGTGCAGCCGGACAGTCCCCGGCGGTGATAGGTGCCGCAGGTGTAGGCAGGGCGCAGATCCCGGCGGCTCATAGCAAACATAGGACTGCCGCAGTCACCGCACTCCAAAAAGCCGGAGTACACATTGTCATTGATTTTCTTCCCGCGATAGTGGTTGGTAGAGCGCTGTTCCCGCAGGGCGCGAACGGTGGCAAAGGTGCGGTAGTCGATGATGGCCTGATGGTGGTGTTCAATAACAATGTGTTCCAACTCATCCCGCTTGACATCCTTACCGTTGATTTTGGCACGGGTGTACTTGCCCTGCCGGAGCGTGCCGATATAAAAATCATTGTCGAGAATGCCCTGCACCGTGACAATAGCCCAGTCCTTTTTCACCGTGCGGCGGGATTCCTCCCCCTCCGCCTCTTTGCGAAGCTGCTCTGACATCCGAGGGGTGGGCACACCAGTATCTGTCAGGTGGTTGGCGATTTTCTTATATCCCCAGCCGTCCAGATAGAGCCGGAAGATTTCCCGCACGATCTCCGCCTCCGTAGGGACGATCTCAAACTGCTTTTGTTTATTGAGAAGATAGCCATAGGGTGCGGCGCACAGCCACGCGCCGTCTGCCTGACGGCGGCGGATGACGGACTTTACCTTCTTGCTGGTGTCCGTCACCGGCATTTCGTTGATGAGAAACTGAAATTGAATTTTCAGCCAGTCATCGTCGTTTGGGAAGTCAATGTTGTCTCCGATGGAGATGATACGCACGCCGGCGTCCCGCAAATCCTCCAGTTCCACCAGCCCGCGGGAATTGCGGCGGGAGAAACGGGAAAAGTCTTTGACAATAAGAATGTCGTACTTGTGGCTCATCAGCCCTCGCCGCATTTCCTGATAACCCTCCCGCTGCTCGAAGGTATAGCCGGAGCGGTCACGATCCTCGTAGAAGGTCAGCGTGCTGTCGGGGAAGCGGTGCTTCACGAAATCTTCGATGATAGCCTTTTGGTTTTCGATAGACACATTGTCGCGATCCAGTTCCTCGTCCACCGAAATGCGTGCGTAGCCCGCGATGGCAAAGCGTTCGATCATAGCTTGTCACCTTTCAGATATGCAGCGATCTGCCGGTCAAATTCAGAGATGTAGTCGGCGTCCTGCTTTTTGCGGAATTCCTCGTAAATAGTACCTACTTTTTTCACTGCCGCCTCGTGGGAGATGCGGCCCTTGCCCTCCAGCACCTTGCGGCGGTTGTTGGTGAGGAACCGGTCTGTCTCCTCCAGCCAGTCCTGCATACTCATGAGTTGCTCGTCCTCGGCCATCAACTCGGCGTAGTCGATGAACATGGTCACAAGACGATTCAAGCGGCTCAATTCTTTTTCGTTCAGGTAGTTTTTGGCCACCAGCGTGTCGCTTTTCAGAATTTTTCCGTCTGGCGCGCCCTTCCAGTTAGTCAGACCCATGGTAGGACTGTCCAGGGTGGCTCGTTCGGAAATCAGTTCCGCCGCTGTCTTACCGGTGACAGCAAAGTGGAGCTTGTTCTGCACGAAGGTGTAGAACGCTTTCGTGGTTTCGCTGTTTTTATCATAGTCGTAGCTGCACTGCTCAAACACATCGGCAATTTTCTGGTAAGCCCGACGCTCGCTGGCCCGGATCTCCCGGATGCGTTCCAGCAGTTCATCAAAGTAATCTTTGCCAAATAGACGGCCGTTCTTCATCAGTTCATCGTTGAGGACAAAGCCCTTCTGGATGTACTCTTTCAGGGTCTTGGTGGCCCATTGGCGGAAGTGGGTGGCCTTTTTGGAGTTGACCCGGTAGCCTACGGCGATGATGGCGTCGAGATCGTAATGGTCAATGCTGCGCCGCACTTCGCGGCTGCCCTCCTTGCGAACTACCGAGAATTTCTCGGTAGTTGCCGCCTGCTCCAATTCACCGTCCGCATAGATGTTTTTCAAGTGCAGAGAGATGTTGTCAGCGGAGCAGTCGAATAGTTCTGCCATGCCGCTCTGTGTCAGCCAAAAGGTTTCGTCCTTGAACACCACGCTGACGAACTGCTTGTCAGTACCGTTGTCGTACAGTAGAATTTCGCCGTGTTGTGGAAGGAGTCCACTCATAGGCACACCGCCTTTCTATCAAGATTGTTCTGACTGTCGATTTGACTTTGCAGATAATATTGTATCACGGTCTTTTTATAAAAGCAACCGCAAATCGCATTTCGTTTCACCGGTTTGACTAAGCGGTATCGGTCAGTACTGATACCGCTTGCGCTTTTTATTCCATCACCAGTGCCTGCTGTTTCGCTTCCAGTTCTGCCGCACGGTTTCGATTGTAGAGCAGGAGCTGATGGGTCTGCTCATACAGATCTTCCGTGCCGGACTGAAAGACTGCTACGGTGTATTTTTTGCCGTTGTATTCCTGATAGATTGGACGGAGCTGTTCACGCAAAGCGGCATCTGCCTGTTCCGAATGGCTGAGCCATATCTCTACGATCTTACGGTCATCATGGACATTGATTTCCAAACGCATCACGCTCCTTTTCCAATAGTTTCCTCTGCTTTCAAGACTTTATACCTGATGTCTGCCGTCATAGTCCTCCCATCGTTTGCTCTTGCTGTTGCTTTTTCTGTTCTTCCCGCGCGGCGTGTTCATCCAATTTTTCTTTCACCGCCATAGCCGCGCCCGCGGCGAAGCCGATCACCGCGCCGAAGTTTTCAGCGGCGATCTTCGCCTCCATGCGCCGCCGCTTTTCCTCGGCGTCCTCGTCCTCATCCAGCAGTGTTCCTACGGCAGACAGTCCTGCCACGGCGGGAATCAGAGGAACAGGCTGCGGATCGCCGCCGCGCCATACCAACCCGCCAGTGTCGCCGTGCCAAGGATCAGCACCAGCATGATCCACTTGAGGGCCACCAGCAGGCTGAAATCCGGCAGCCACCGAATCCATTTGCAGGAATACTTCTCGCTCAGATTCCCAACCCGTTCCAGCAGTTTGTTCATCTCCGTCAGCGATCTCTGCATCTCCGTGAGCGACTGCTGCACCGGCGTCAGGTCGATGTGTGGTTTCAGCTCCGGCAGGGTCTTTCGAATTTCCTCCAGCTCCCAGTTTATTCCGTCTGCCTGCTCCGTCAGCTTGTCCATCGCCTGCGGCAGATCGCACTGGATCACAATGGGTTGGATCGTCTGCGCTGTTTGCTGTGGCGCAGTCGACGGTGTGCTGTTCGGCTGATTCAGCCGCTTCAATTCCTCCATCGGTTTCCTCTGCTCGATGGAATTTTCTCTGGACGAGCTCTGCCCGTATTCTGAATTCATGCTCCACGGCCTCCTTGCAATACTTTTCCTCGTGTAATTTGCTGTCGCGGCACCTCATGCCGTCCGGTGTGGTGTAGGTGATGTACTTGCGGCCACTCTCCCAGCGCACCGCATAGCCCTCGGATGCCATCAGGGAAACGAAGGCGTCCTTGTCGGCGGCGTATTTCATGCACTCGTCGATGGTATTCATGAGCCGAAGCTTCCAACTCTGTCCCTTCAGCGCTGTGTGATACTCCGCGCCGCTCATGCCGCGGGCCTGCTGTGTGGTCGGCTCAAAGACCGGCAGGCCCATCTCCTGACAGATCATGTCATTGCGCCGCATCAGTTCCTGGATCTGTTCTTTCGCCATGTGCAGCTTTTTGCCGGTTTCAAAGTTGACGGAGTTGATGACGCAGTGGGAGTGGATGTGCTCCCGGTCTACATGGGTGCAGACCAGCACCTCGCAGCCGTCGAAGTATTCCGCCAGCCGCCGTGCGGCTTCGTGAGCCTGCCGGGGATCGACCGCCGCACCCTTCGGAAAGCTTTGTACCATGTGGTAGAACATCACACCGCCATCCTTGTGATAGAGCAGCTTTGTATTGATGAAATCATCGTAGACGCTCTGCGGCTGACAGTTGATGCCGCTGACGAGCGGCTCGCCCTCCCACGTGGTTTTCTTTTCCTGCATGACGTAGAGCATCACGCCGCGCATGGCGGCGCGGGACTGTGTGCCCCGCTTGTAGTTCACGAAATGTACGATGGCCATACGGCTCACCGACCTTCCATGACAGCCCGCAGAGCGGCGCTGACTTCGGACAGCTCACCAGCAGCTTTTTCCAGACCGATGACCTGCACCTTGCCCATGTTGGAGAGGACGGTGAGCCGGTTGATGTTGCTGCCGATGCCCTTGAGCTGACGGAGCAGTTCCTTCTGCTCGTCGATGACCACGATCCGCTTGCCGAGACAGCAGGCGGTGACGTAGTCGCTCATGGACATGTGGGCCTTCGCCGCCAGCGCCCTGATCTTCTCACGGTCAGCGGATGCCATACGCGTGCTGAATTTGATATCTTTTTTCATAATCAGTGACCTTTCTGAAATGATTTCTCTCGTCCCCTCGAAGAGCCGGGGTGGCTTCAAGTGGGTCCGGGCTTCTGCCCGGAATTTGGGTGCAGGGCTTTGCCCCGCCCAGTGCATTTGGCAGGGCAGCGGCTTTGCCGCAGACCAGACAAATGCGATGCTGGCTGTCGGCGGCACAAGCTGCATATCACTCGTTTCCGTCGCTGCCGCCGACGAAAACTCGCTCACTCCGCTGCACCGCCTTCTTCCCGCCGAAACCGCTTCGCTGGGTTTCGGCGGGAGCCCTGTTGGGGGAGGTGATAAGACTCCCGTTTTGCATTTTTTCGGCATTTCTGTGTGGGTGTGGTATCACTACCCTCCGGTTGCTGTGGCTATGTCGGAACAACCCCGCGCGGGGTTTATTTCGGCAGAAAAACGGCTTTCTCAGAGCGGGTGCTCTGCACCGACGGACGAGCTGTTCCCTCCTGCACACAGTGCTTTTTTGGCACCTCTATGCGTGGGGCGGTATCACTACCCTCGGTGTGCGCTTCATGCCGTTGAAACGCTGGACGCCCGCGGGTCACGGCGGCGTATTTACCGTTTTTATGCCGCCCCAGAATTCGCCCTGTGCGGGCTGAATCTCCCCTCGTCGGGTACACACGCCACCCCGGCCCCGAACCGCGCACACAGCGGCTCACACGCCGAAACACGGCGGGTTATCAGGGTCGATGGTGACGATGTTCTCGGTAGTGAGATCATCGACACCATCGGCCCTTTTCAGGCAGATCAGACGGTCGCCGTTGCTCTTGCGGAAGGACACCGTAATGCCGCTTCTCCTTAGAGCGTCAACGCTTTTGCGGATTCGGTGGGAGAAACTGTTGGGGGTCAGTCTCTCCGCACCGGCAGGGTCGATCTTTTCCAACAGCACCTTGGCAGGGGTGCTGATCTCCGGCTGCTGGCGCAGCAATTCAGAGAGAAGAAAAAGAATTCTCTCGTTGGGTTGCTCTTTCTGTTCGCAGTCATCTGACAGCAGCTTCCAGACGTGATCCTCACCGTCGAACTCCAACGCCAGCTCCCGATAGGGGATGTCCCGTCCGGTGCAGTAGAGCGTGGCTGTGTTCTCTCTGCGCTTGCTCTTGCGGAGGACGAAGTTGCTGTCGGTGGCACCGCTGAGTCCGGTGGTGCCGGAGATCATGTTCATGGGATCATCGTCATTCATCTTCCGCAGGTGATGCACCAGCAGAATGGCGATGCGGTGCTTGTCCGCCAGCGCTTTCAGAACGCCGATGTCCCGGTAGTCGCTGGCGTATGGATTCGCGTCATTGCCCACGGTGCGGATGCGCTGGAGCGTGTCGATGACGATGAGCCTGGTCTGCGGATGCTCCTTCAAGAATTGCTCGATCTGTTCCACCAGCCCGTTATGGAGCTGCTGGGACATGACGGCGAAGTGCAGCGTAGGCGGCGCGTCCTCCGTGAGATCAAAGAGGCGGCTCTGGATACGCTGGAAGCTGTCCTCCAGGCAGAGGTACAGCACCTCGCATGGCCGTGTGGCGAATGTCCAGAGCGGCTTGCCCTGCGCGGCGCAGAGACACAGCCACAGCGCCAGCCACGATTTGCCGATCTTCGGCGCGCCTGCCAGCAGGTGCAGTCCCTGTGGCAGCAGATCGTCGACCACGAAGGAGGCCGGTTCGTAAGCGGTGCTTTGCAGTGTGTCCGCGTCAATGGTTTGCAGTCGGTTCATAAAAATTTCTCCTTTCCGGTTTGTTAATGTGGTATACTGATACTGTAAAGGAAGGGAGATGGTTTTTACATGGAAGAGTGGTTTTCGAGATTTTTCCAAAACTTGCAACTACAGCTCGGACTGCGAGACCCTAAGTTGACCGCTCCTGAAAAGAATCTCTCCGGCATCTTTTTGGAAACAGGTACCGGAGAGAACATCGATATTTTATTGGTTGGTAAGGATGGGCGTGTAGAAGAACTCAGGGGCCGAACGCCAGTGGAGGAACTGGTTCGGTTTGCTTCTCTGGATTTTGCGGAATACCATGCTGTGATCCAGCGGCTCTGGACAGAACACCCTTTGTTTTGGGAACGTATGGATGCTCCGTATTCGGACTATGAGGATTTTGAAAAACAGATCAGCGACTTGCCTGATTGGATCAAGAGGATCGATACCATATCCACTTTTTATGCCTCTGAACATCTTCGGGACGCAATGGCACTGCAGGACAGAGGTTCGCCCATTTTCCCGTCCGAGAAAGGTGCCGCAGTTCTTCAGGCACTGGACGAGCCATGCAGGGCGCAGCTGCGTATTCGGAATCTGCTGGAGATCGGTTTTGCCGATTATGAGCGCGCCGCGCAGTGGGAGCGGTATGGAGCGTTGGAGGAGGCATACCCCGCATTGGTGCACCAGTTCTTTCCTTGCAGGCCGATGCCGTTCGGACACCGGTTGCGGTATACGGTTGAAAATACCTTTGAGCTGTACCTGCTGGAATTGCAGCTTTATTTCTGCCAGAAGAAAAAGCGTATCGCACGGTGTGAGTGCTGCTGGCAGTATTTCATTCCGAAAACCTCTGCGGAAACGCACTACTGCGACCGTGTGATTGACGGACTGTCCTGCAAGGCGCTGGGGCCAAAACTCAAGGGCAAGGATGGTGCGGCATTGGATGAGGCACTGCGGATATACAATGTTCTGCGACACAGAATGGAAGAACGACGGAACCGTTATGAGGACGCTCCACCAGACCAGCGGGATCGGCTGAAGCCTGTGAGCGACGCTCGCTATCAGGAATGGATCAGTGCAGCGGTCAAGGCCAGAGGGAGGTATCTCAAAGGAAAAATCTCCGCATCGGATTTCCTACGGGAAATCGATTCCTTTGGAGAACTGGAAACCTATGAGGTCGAGCAGGTGTCTCTGCCGGAGCCGGACAGCACAGCATGGCGTCGGCATATCAAGGGGAATCTGGACTTTGATCCAGCTATCAACTACCGAGGCTTCGTGCATCTGGACTTGAGAGAGGAGAATGCGGAATGGAAGGTTTGGACGCCAGAGGAACAGGAGAATATCGCCCGCGGCGGGCATGGGAGCTTAAGGGAGAAGTATAAAAAGTAAGGACTGAGGGAGTAAAACTCCCTCAGTCCTTGATTTAACAGCGATAAGGAACTAATTCAACCTTATTACTGTTAGCTGACAGTTTCAGGTGTGTAGAACAGAAGCAAAAAGCGAAAGCATTCTGGGTGCCTTCGCTTTTTGCTTCAATTTTTTGTTATTCCGCTCCACCGCGCAGACGGTTGTTCCGGAACTGTATCCCTGATCGCAGTGGTTATACATGCCTGGCATCAGGAAAAGGAGACTTGATCGGTAAATGTCATAATCCCGAAAAACAGCAGAAACGCAGCCCACAAAAAGCAGTAAGCTCCGCCGAAAACAGGCTTTCGGGGTCTGTTTTCAGTAATGCATTCAGGCTTAGCCGGGTCATAGTATCCGACCACCTGCCGCCCCAGATCTCGCTTGCCGGACAGCGATTGACGGCTCGAGTACCGATAGGTCGTGCCATTCACTGTGTACTCATAGGTCGGCAGATAGTACGTCTCCCGGCGCAGCCGATCACTGCCGTCCTCCTGGTGCTCCCACCTTTCAACGACCGATTCCTCAATCCACACCACCTTCATCATCGTGGTGCCTGTGTACCGCCGCACATCATCCTCGTATTCCTTCCGTGCGCCTTTCCGGCGGCGAATCCCGAGCCAGGCCGCCAGCACACCCCCGAGAAGAAAGCCGGTTCCTGCTGTGATATTCCGCGTATATTCTACGGGCCATGCCACAAGCGTTATCGCAAGAATGAAACCGATCACGATAACTTTAATACTCTTCATACGTCCTCCTTCCTGCCGCTATGGGCGGGAACTCTTTTTACGATACCGGCGGCTGGTTCTGTACCGCATCCACAAACAGAAGGGTCAATCCGATGTAAGCGGCGCAGGCTGCTGCCAGCAGGACGCAGAGGATGACACAGACTGATTGAAGCGGTTTCCGCAAGTAGCGGCGGGAGAGAAAAATCCCCGACAGCGACAGTACCAGCAGCGCCGCAGCGAGCCAAAGAGGCATACTGTCCACCTCCTTTATGCGCCGCGGAATGCTTCGATCATATCCGTAAACCACCGCAGTTCACGGGCAAAGCGCTCCCGCAGCTGCGCCGGATTTTCACGGCCCTTGTCGAGATCAAAAAAGCCGCGTCCGCTGTGAACCGCGATATACAGCCTGCCGTCCGAGTTAAGATTCACGGCGAATTTTCCGATGGAGGAATCCGCCAGCGCCAGAATCCGCTCCATCCGGCCGGGGGACAGGATGCGCAGAGCCGCCGCTTCATCGTCGCTGCTCAGATTGAAGCGCTTGTCAAAGCCCTCATTTCCTGTTTGGATGGTTTTGGAGCTGAACAGCTTATCCAGTCTGTCCCGCGGCCAGATGGTCAGCCATGTGGGAAATTCCCGGTTCAGCCGGCACAGCATCCACTGGCCGGTGTAGACCTCCTGCTCGTTCTTTTCCCACAGGCCGGTCTCCTCCCGCTGAAACTCGCTGACTTCCGTCAGTCGTACGGTGCACAGCTCCGTGGTTAGGCCGCGATATGTTCCGCGGATATACCCGCTGCCGCTGCAATGAGTGTGGCTGGGCAGTGGAATATTGGTGTCGTTTGCGTCCAAAAGGGGAGGAACGGGGTTCATCTGTACGTTTTCAAAGGCAGTGCCCACGATGTCCGGAGCAATGGAGTCGAAGGTCTGCCGGCCTGCCTGCTCCTTGGACTTGCCCTGCACTATTTGCCCCAGGCCGAGAACCACGCCGCCGATGACAACCAGCACAAGGTTGCCGCCCAGGATCATACCCGCCACAGCGATCACCCCGCCCAGCAGCGAGAGAATCTTGCCGCCCAGCTTGCCGCCCTTGCTTTTGCGCAGCTCCTGCGCCAACTGTTCATCTGTCATGTTCGTTTTCTGTTCTGCCATATTCTTCTCCTTATTCCGTCCCGCCGGTCAAGGCAGGGCTTTCCGTTATTAGATCCAGCAGATTGCCCATACCGGTCAGCGAGGCGGTGAACCACTTGCGGATGCCGTCGATGTCCCGCAGATCCAGCCACTCCGGAACGCCCGCAAACACATACCGGGTGTTCAGAGCCAGCGTCAGATCGCCGTCACGGAGGATAAGGCCGCACAGCTTGGAAGTTCTGGAAGATGCCTCCAGCTTCTGTACCAGGTCACGCAGCTGCGGTGTGACCTGATCGTCCGCCTCCCGGCCATCCGCCGTATGAGCGGCAAAGTGCTTCCGGAAGGCGGCAGGGTCGGTGATGTCGTCCTTCTTCCGCTCCTGGAACATGTCGTTCAGGGCGATGTCCAGCGTGGAGGAGCAGATGTCCTTGCAGCGGACCACAATGCCGCGGAACAGCGTCTCGGTTCGGGTCATCCAGTTGTCGTTGTCAGGGCCGGACTTTTCCTCCACCGTGCGGCGCAGCTCCACGTTGGCCGCGGAGAACCGTAGCCCCTTGTGCTCACCCTCATGGAAGTCCGTCAAGGTACACTCCGTAAAGGGGACCGTCGACAGCTTTGCCGCCGCCAGGTACGCCCAGTCGATGGGCAGGGTGGCCGGCTCCGGCTCCGGGCCGAAGGCTTTTGTCAGCTCCGTGCGGAAGAAGCCGCCCAGCTGCTGCTGCATCAGGGCTTTTTTCTTCGTTTGGGCGGGCTTGGCAACCAGCAGGAACAGTGCCACGCCGGGGAACACCAAAGCGCAGACCAAAAAGGGGTCACGCTGTATAAACATCGAAATACACCCGGCGATCACCAGTAAAACGCCCAGCGATATGCTGATGCTCTCCGTTCTCTGATAGCTTCCCAGCTTCTTTGATAGCTCGGCGTCAGTCATGCGCTCGAAGCCCACCGCGTCAAAATCATTGTGTTTCTTTCGCATAGCCGTCCCTCCTTAGTAGCAAAGGCTGAAATACAGGCCGCTGTAAGGGTCAACAGTGTCGAGATCCATGATGGCAGCTTCGGGCGAAATGCTGTCCAGCTGCATGCGCTTGGCGGTGTCCTTGTAGTTCGACGGCTGTGCCTCGGCAGCAAATACGAGCCCATCATAGTCCTCCGGGAGATAGACGGAGTAGCTCTTGGTCAGTACCTGGGCCCAGTCGCCCACGTTGTACTGCCAGTCGGTGGAGTAGGTGAACTCGATGAGGTAACTGTTACCCTGCCAGCTGACAGTGTGGAGATAGTAGTTGTCGCCGCGCTGGCTGTTGCCGTAGGCCGTTGAGGTGGTAAGCCACATACCGGTGTAGAAATCATAGAGCTCGCTGTTGGTGACAGTGATGTACTCCTGGTCAAAATAGGGGATGGAGCTTTCCGGGATGTAGCAGATGGCGTCAAAATGCAGCTCACGGATGCCGTCGTGGGTATAGTCGCCGTTTTTCGTGATCTCCCAATAGCAGTCGTCGGTGTTGTAGCCGTCGCCCAGGCCGGAGTAGCTGCAAACGCCGTCCGTCAATAGGAAGGTTCCCTTCTCCACCGCGGCGTTGATCTCCAGGCCGTTTCGGGTGAAGTAGGGCTCACTGGACTGGATGCCCTCCACTGGGAAAAGGGAGCCGCCGTTAGCGATGTCCATCAGATCGCCGCTGACGGTGCGGTCCAGCTGCAAGGTGTCGCCGCTGCCGTCAAAGTGGAGTGTCACGCCGCTTTCGTCCACCCACAGTGTGCCGTACTCGATGACATCGTCCTGATCATTGACGAATTCCCAGGTGGCGTCCTCGTGGATGCGCAGCCAGAGGTTCTCCCCCTGATATTCCCAAAGCCCCACATACTCGCTGAGGTCACCGCCGCTGAGGGTAACAGTGGAGAGGTCCTCCCGGAAGACATAGCGCTCCACCGGGTCCCAGATCCAGACCAGCTCGGTGGCGTCACCGTTTTCGTGGATGAAGCTCACCAGAACATCACTTTCCCCGTCACCGTCCATATCGTCAAAGGAGATGGCGTTGAATGACTGCTCCGCGTCGGGGATGTTCATGGGAAAGGATACGCTGTCAAACAGCACCTGCTCCTCCTGATCCCGGTAGAAGGCGGCGCTGTTGGGGTCTACGGTCACCAGCACGTCTACGCTCTCGCTGTCGTGGGTGATAGTGCCGCTGCCGACTACCACGCCGGTGGTGCGCCAGTCCTCTCCCGCGACATCGTCAGAATTGCCGCAGGCGGCAAGGCTCAGGCAGAGCGCCATGGCCAGCACAGGGATAAAAATATGTTTCCATCGATTCTTCATGGTTCTCCTTCCTTTCCATCACTCCATCAGGTAGTAAATGCCCTCATCGCCCCAGACCAGAGAGTCCTCGTCAACCTCAAAGACTCGGTAAGAAACGCCGTCATACATGGTGGAGTCCGCATAATAGGTGCTCACCTCGTCCATAGAGTAGGTGAAAACTCCACAGTCCATTTCCGCAGGCTCAGCGCCGGGAGCGCGCTGGTAATAGCTCCAGTTTCCATTACCGTCGATGACGATATAGGTCTCAGCCGAGAGATCGCCGTCATAGTACCAAATGCCCTTGAATTCCGAGACATTCCGCTGGCAGAGGTCGGAATCCCAGCTCCAATAGGAGTTTGGGTCTCCGTCCAAACGGCCGTTCCAGTCGGGCACCTCGTCCCCCGAGGGATCGGGCTCGTCATCCTCGGTGAGATGGCCGCCGTCCTCATACCAGAGGTACTCCATCCCTTCGCCGGGGTTGAAGTAGCCGTAAGCGGCGCTGTAGAGCTGGCCTTCCTCCATGGTGATGAGGCTGCCGGAATCGTCTAAGTTGCTGTAGGCATAGATAGCCTCCCACTCCGGCTCATAGCGGAGGTAGCCGTCATCCACCACTTCACCGCTGAGGTAGAGGGTCCAGTTGCCCTCGGCGTCAAACTCCATGGAGTCGTAGTCGTTGTCCGCTTCGCCCAGCCAGATACCCTCGAAGCCGCTGAAGTCGTTGACGGTGTCCTCGCTGAGACCGCCTCCCAGGCCCTCGTTGGGGTCATCCTGCGGGGCGATTTGTCCCTCCGTATTGCCGCAGGCTGTGCACAGCAGGAAAAGCAGCAATACCAGTCCTGCCAGAAGATATGGCTTTTTTCTCTTCATGTGACATTCCTCCTCATTCTTCATCGCTCAAATACAACTGCGAAAAAATATTTTGATAGGTCTCACCCATATCCGCCGCAGCATCGGGGGGCGCGCAGAAGCCGTAAAGATAGGTACAAATGTCGGTGTCCATAACAAATACGGTCCATTCCCGGGTGTCTTCGTTCTCGCCGGCGGTATAGGTTACGATGTAAACCGGATAGCTTAAATTTTTGCTGTATTCCTCATGTTCTTCGGCGGACAACAGCTCATAGGTACCCGCATCACTTAAAGACAGGGCACAGGCTGTCAGATAATCGTCCAGCTCCTGTACATCCGGAACAAAGCAGCTTTGCTCCGCCGTATTGACCACAAGGAGTTGCCCATCCTCGGTGATGTCCTCATAGCGGTAGGTGCCGTCGTCATGGTTCTCGGAGAGCAGGTTCTGCATATTGGTAAAGGGCAGCGCGCCACCCATCAGAACCGGGATGTCGTCCCGTGAGATCACATCACCCCGGCCGTCGCCGTCCGCAGCATAGGACTCCACGATTTTCTGGTCATAGACCTCCTTGTCATAAGCGGTGTCCAGGAAAAGGGCAACGCTGAGATCCGGCGGTGCGAAAATAAGAAAGTCGCCGTTGTCAAAAAACATGGGAGAGCTGGGATCATAGTCAGGGTTGACCGGCTCACCGTCCTCACCGTAAAACTGAAGGCTGAAGCCCTCGTTCAGCTGCCCTTCCGTGTATTCCCCCAGGTCGATCTCGGTACTCTCGCCCTCCGCCAGTGTGGTCTCCAGGCGGTTCTCCCCCCAGTCCTCCTCCGAAGTGAGGCTGATGCGTATATCCGCAATGGGGTATGTGGTACGGTTTACAACGGTGATCTCCATGGGATACTGCTTCGCACCGCAGGCGGCAAGGCTCAGACAAAACAGCAGCGCTAAGGTGAACGTCAAAAAGGGTCTTCGTTGTCTCATTTCATTTTCCTCCTTCTTCCGCGGGGCTTCAGATGTCCCAACTATCCATCCAGTTTGCGCCCCAGTCAACAGCGGGATCATATGGTTCTTCGGGAATCCAGCCCGCGGGATAGACGAGACCGTCTTCGTCGTGGTAGGCAAGGCCGTCTTCGCCGATGGTGTAATCGTTGCCCAAAAGGTAACGGTTCACGCCGTCGTAGTACCAGATATAGAAGGTGGAGTATTCGTCTTCATAAAACTCCGCGTTTTCCATATCCGTGTAGGCGTAGAAGTCGGCATTGCGGTAAAAGACGCCATCAAAATGCTGATCGTCCCCGTAGCGGCCGAAGCGTTCGGCGGAGAGGGTGAAGCTGTTGCCGTCGTCACCGGGGCAGAGGTAGGCGCGCGTCCCGTTGTCGTAAAGATAGAGGCCCATGCCCTCGCCCTCGTCGTTCATGGTGCCACTCATGGAATAGTCCGGCGAGCAGGCGATGTACTGCATGAGGGACGAGTCGATGACGATGGTCTCGCCCAGGGCATTTTGCCACATGCCGTCCCAGTTGCTTATGTCCCATTCGACGATCTCCGCCTCGTCGTCGCGGAGGAAGGTGTTTCGATGGATGGTGAGTCCGCTGCCCTCGCCGTTCCGGTTTGGCAGCAGCACGCCGTCGTCGCGCAGGAGGAAGTTGTAGAGAAGACCGTTGAAGAAGATCATCGGCCGACCGCTCGCCTCGGACAGCTCTAATTCTCCGCGCCCGCCGAGTCCCCAGCGAGTGCGGTAGGCGTAAAAGCCCTCCGTACTGTCAAAGTATAACTTCGCGGTGCCGTCGATGCTCCACATCCCGTCGAGAAATTCCATATCCATGACGGTCTCATAGCCGCTTTGCGTATCGTCAGATTCGGTGTCGCCGCAGGCGGTCAAGCCCAGGCACAATGCCAGCGCCAAGAATAGGACAAGTTGCTTTTTCATCTCTCTCCTTCCCGCAGCCGCTATGCCATTTTTTGATAAAACTCGAACTCACTGCCCCAGCGCAACGTGTCGTGGTCAAGGAGGGTAAATTCATAACCCACATCGTCGAACTGGGAGGAAACAGCGAGATACATCTCCTCGGAGCCTTCGGGGGCCAACTCGATGGTGCCGCTGTCCACCGTGGTGGGGTCGCCGTCGCCGCCGGGACGCTCCATCAACTCCCAGCCGCCGTTTTCGTCAAACACAAGGATGCTGGGCGCATCCGCCTCGGCGTCCAGGTACCAGGTGCCCGCCATCATCTCAAAATCGATGTCGCCGGTATTCTCGCCCGGCGCGTCGCCGGTCATCTGCGTAAAGGTGCCAAACTCGGCCACATGCAGGGCGCCGACCTCATCGAACCAGCTGCGGTACGCCACGCCGTCGTGTTCGTTGTAGAAATAATCATAGTCATACTCCGGTACGAACTGAATAAAGCCGCTGGCGGTCAGCTCTTCGTCGATGTCGTACAGCGCAAAGCGCACCTCGTCGCCCTCATCATTGTTGGCGACGATCAGCGTGCCGCCGTCCTCGCCCGTCCATGCGCCGCCGTAGATATACAGGTTCGCCATCTGTTCGCTGTCCTTGACCAGCCCCTCAAAGGAATCCGGAACGCCGTATAAATTGTAGTCGCTGCCGTCATCGCCGTAGTCTTCGTTGCTCTCGCCGCAGGCGGCAAGACTCAGGCACAGCACCAGAGCCAATGCAAGAGACAGATATTTATTTACGTGTTTCATCATTTTCTTCTCCTTTTTTAGATCAACTGCGTTAATGTTCCTGTTCCGCCATAGACAATATCTCATCATGGCTCAGCTCCACATCGCCGAAGCGGACAAAGATGCCGTTGGTCACAGCGCTGTTCCACACCCGCGCATCTGCAAGCGGGCGAAAACGGATCTTATCCAGATACGGCTTCATGTCCAGCAGGAGCCGGCTTCCGGACACAAAATCGATCTGCAAAACATGGTCGGGCAGCGGTGTGACGGCTGTGAGATACCTTCGGTTCAAGTACGTGTCCTCCTTTCCGCAAAAATAAAAATCCACCGTACAAATATTGTACGGTGGATGCAAAAAGATAACCATTAACCAAAGGTTAGGTCTTTTCCCGGAGCAGTCTGGCAAGCTGCGCTCGTTTGGTTCGGGTATCGCCCTCAATATGAAGTTTAGAATAGATTTGATTCACATACTGCTTGACGCTCCCCTCGGAGAGATAGAGCTGTTCCGCAATCTCGCGGTTACTGAGGCGCTGCGCCATCAGCTCCACGATTTCAAATTCCCGCGGTGTCAGCACGTCGAAGGCTGCCGGGCGAGTGCCGGCTGCGTTTCGCGCCGTTGCTGCTTCGCCAAGCTCAATGATTTTTGAGATTAGGTCATTTTTTATCTCCCGTTCCAACAGAGGCTTCAGGATATCATAGTTTTCTACAAACGGCATCACAAGTCCGTCCGGTTCGGCGTCGGAAAGTGCCTTTCTCAGCCATGCGCGGGCTTCCTCGCTCTTTCCCAGGCGTTCATAGGCTGCCGCTGTCTGGATGCGGATGTGCAGGGCCACCAGCGCATAGTGCATGGCTTCGCAGACCGGTAGCAGCTCTGCGCTGTACCCCACCACCCGGGCATAAGCGCCTTGGGCAAGATACACCTGATTTTCGATCATTTCCATCATAGGCTTACCCGGCGCAAGCATATTGATATCAGAGAGCCGGTGCTGCGAAAAAATTTCAGGTATTTTATCCGTTTCGCCGCATAGTGCATGGTAATAGGCACTGGTGGCACACCAAAGGTTGATCCATGAGGCGTCGTGATAGCGCAGCAGCGCCGCGTATCGCTCCTCAAAGGTATAATGCTGCTCCACATCTGTATACCGCGAGAGCCGCCACGACAGAAAGTCGCAGCAGAGTGCCATGTTGATCTGCCCGTTGTCCTTGACCTGCGCATAGGCACGTTCCAATTCGATATGCGCATCGGTGAAACGGCCCTGACAGAACAGGGCCTCCGCGCGCATGATGGTTTCCGCACCCTGTCCGTGGTGGTTGGTGACCTTATAGTAATGGGGCATACACTCGTCCATCTCGGCAAGCTCGCTTTCGAGTTCTCCCGGTGCGCGGTAGAACATCATCAGAACGGACGGCGAGCCGAAGGTCCAACCGCCGCTATTCTGGATGCTGATGGCGGGGCGGGACATCTGCACGCTGGCGCTGCGGTGCAGGCGGCTCATGTCGCTGATGTCATTGTAGCAGAGAAAACTCATAATGAGGTCGCATTCGCCCAGCAGGTTGCCGCGTTCTTCTTCGGAAAGCTCCGGGTGCTCCTCAATAGCTGACAGCAGCAGTGCCTTCAGCTCCAGCATCTTCGGAATTTGACGCCATGTGAACATCCGGCGCATCAGCACCAGAATGGCAAAGGGGTAGGCCTTCAGCGTTTCGGCGGGGCAGTTATCCAGCGCCGTCAGCACATCCTCCGGCTTCAGCGACGCCAGCAGGATGCCCGCATCGCTGCGGATGACCCGCAGCAGCGCGTCATAATTCCCGCTCTTCCGGTAAGCGGCGAGGGCGTGGAGATACTGCCGGTGCTGCTCATACCACAGACCGAAGCGCTCCCAATAGCGCTGCTGCGTTTCCGCCGGCATCGCCTGAAAGCTGCGCTCGGCACACTCCTTCATCATGTGGTGGAAGCGATAGGTCACACCGTCCGGCAGGCGCGTGACAAAGGCGTTCTGCTCCGTCAGCGCAGAGAGGATCTGCCCCGCATCCCCATCGCCTGTGATATACTGCGCCATTTCGACGGTGAATTCGTCGGCAAGCCCCATGACCGCCAGAAACGCCCGCTGCGGTTCCGGCAGCGGATCGATCATGGCGGCGGTAAAGGTGGCGTAAATGTCGGAATGGCGGCTGGGCAGCACGCCGCGCTCGGAGAGCGTCCGCAAATTCAGATATACGGCGGAAAACCAGCCCTCGCTGGAATAGAGTAGGCGTTCCACCTGCGCGTCGGAAAGCTCCGTGCCGCAGCGGTGGGCATAGACGGCCAGCTCCGTATGGTTAAGGCGCAGTTGATCCGTGCCGATCTGATAGACTTTTGCCCCCAGACGCATCGCCTCCGCAGCGGGCAGAAAACGGTCCCGGCTGGCAACGATCAGATGCACATTCGAAGGCAGCCGGTTTGCCAGCATACAGAGGAACAGCGAGGCGCGCTTGTCCGTCAGCAGGTGAAAATCGTCGATGAAAATGCAACAAGGGACTTCGCCCGCCAGCGCATGGCAGAGATCGTCCACCAGCAGTCCGCCGCCTGCGGCGTCTGTGGGGCAGGGATAGTCCCGCAGAACGTCAAAACCGGCCCGGGAAAACGCTTCCTGCACGCTTTTCCAGAAGATGGCAAGGTTGTCGGAGTATACGCTGATGCGGATGATGCGCAGGGTCTCCACTTTGGCGCGTTCACTCAGATACCAGTTCACCGCCGTGGTCTTTCCATACCCCATGGGCGCCACCACCGTGGTCATGGCGCAGCGGGAGATGGGCCGCAGGCTCTCCTGTAGCCGCTCGGATATGTAAATGGTATTCAGATTCCATTTCGGTTTCGGCATAATGCGTACCTCCGACGATTTATTTTCCCAAAGTCTCCGACTCAAACGGCACGACTACGAATCTCAGCATCCGTACCTCCGGCAAACTCTGGACATATCGTATTGCTGTCTTAGCAAAGACATTGGATTTTATCGTGTCCCAATCTGCCAGCTTCACGATCTCCGCTGTGCCGTTTTCAAAATCAAACCGAATTTTACCCCGTTTGCCGTCGTTGTCCGCCCGATCAGGTAGACAGCGGCGGCTATTTTTTTGTTCTTTTTGCGGCACGCGGTCTGCTTCAGCGTTACGGTATGAACAAGGCCGCGTTCCAGCAGCTTCAGGCGCAGCTTGTCAAGCGTCCGCTGGTAGAATCGCTCCGCGCCACTGGCGGTTGTACCCTCGAAATCCACCGTCAAGTCCTCAAAGGTAGACTGCGTGGACAAAGGGCTGACGCGTCCACAGGTCATGCAGATGGCGTTCCGCTTTTCCAGATACCATTGCTCTTTGTAGGATAACCGCTCAAAGGCCGCCGCTACCGCCTTTGCCTGAATCCCGTTCCAGAGGATGTCGGCATAGTTCCAGCTATCGTCGCGCGTCACATCCTCGCCGGTTTCCTCACTGTCCTCATCCTGTTCCGTGCGGTAGAGGGAAACGATACTGCGGTTGCGCTGGGCAATGCTCAGCAGCTCGTCCGCGGATACGCTTTCATCCTTGTACGGACCTTCAATCTACCCTCTCACAGTTCCATCGCTGTTTCATTCAGCAGGAATTTCTCGATGCCCACATACAGGATCCCATTCTCATCGTGCCATGGGATGATATTGTCCTTCACCACCACGATCTTCTTAAAGGAGTCCCCCACGCGGTTGAGGGAGTTTACTTCCTGTGTTCGCTTTTCCTCGTCCGCCACGGTCAAGGCAGATTGGATATAATACCGGCGGCTCCCCTTGTTTGCCACAAAGTCGATCTCCAACTGCGTACGCTTGCTCTTTTTCTGCTCATCCTTGTAGCAGTACTCCACCACGCCCACATCCACATTGAACTCACGACACAGAAGTTCATTATAGATGATGTTTTCCATGATATGATTTTCTTCCTGCTGGCGGAAATTCAGTCTGGCATTTCGCAAGCCCACATCGCTGAAATAATACTTCAGCGGCGAACCGATATATTTTCTGCCCTTCACATCATAGCGGTCTGCCTTGTAGATCATAAAAGCGTCCACGAAGAACTCCAGATACCGGCTGACAGTCTCATCGCTGATGTTGACCTGCCGCTCGCTGCGGAAGGTTCTGGCAATTTTCCCCGCGTTGGTCAGGGAGCCGACTGAGGAGGAAATGATGTCCAGAATATCATCTAAAACGGACTTATCGTGCAAGATCTTGTTCCGTTCGATGATGTCGCCAAGATAAATCTTATCAAACAGGGATTGCAGGTACTTTGCCTTTTCCTCGTGGCTCTTTTTCATCATCACGAGGGGCAGGCCGCCGTAAGTATAATACTCCTGCCAAGCGTCCCGCTTGTCGCCCTCGTAGGCGTGGTAAAACTCCTCAAAAGACAGGGGATTGACCCGGATCTCATCGCCGCGCCCGCGAAATTCGGTCAAAATATCCGAGGACAGCATTTTCGAGTTGCTGCCCGTCACATACACGTCAATATTATCGTGTTTCATCAGGCCGAGGACCACGTCCACAAAGCCGATCTTATCCTCCGCGCCCTGAATGTAGGGGTTCTGAATGGTTACAACCTTCTGGATCTCGTCGAGGAACACATAATAGGTCTTGCTCTCATCTGTGGTCATGCTGCGAATGTATTTGCCCAACTCCAGCGGATTGCGGTACTGGATGTTTTCGTCATCGTCCAGCGCAAGGCAGATGATCTGCTCGTCCTCCACACCGATGGATCTCAAATAGCTCTTGTAGATATTGAACAGCAGATAGGACTTTCCACACCGCCGGATGCCGGTGATGACCTTCACTAAACCGTTTTCTTTTCTTGCGATGAGCCGTTCCAGATATTTTTTCCGTTCAATCATACCCATACCTCACCCGGGAATTTTGCGTAATTACGCAGTTTTCTTGACCTCATTATATTGTACTCCCGAAAGCAAGTCAATATTCACTTTCGGGGATTTTGCGTATTTACGCAAATTAAAAGGCCACACGGTTCGACCGTGCGGCCTTTTCTGATGTAGTTACCACCCCGAACGGCGGGCTAAGTTCAGCATGGCGAAGCTGAAACGCTGCCACCGTGCCAATGTCATCTGTGACGGGTCTCCCTCGCGGATCCGCATCGTTCTCCTGATCTCCTTAGGGATGACGACGCGCCCGAGATCGTCAATCCTCCTGACAATTCCAGTTGCTTTCATCAGAAACGCTCCTTTGTTTTCTATCATCGCTGTGATGGCATTGGTTGTGATGATAGTATCTGTTAGCGTTGAGGATTTATACCAATCTTTTTTGCGGCGCCGCGGACAAGGAGGAAGGTTTTTCGCCGGGCATTTTTTGAGACAACATGCTGACGAAACAGATGAGACGCTCCCTGCCTGAAAGGAATCGCTCTCCCGAAAGCTATTTTTCCGCCCGGCTGAATAGCTATAAACAGAAATGATGATGCTAAGAGGAGGAACGGCGATGGATGACCGGGCAATGATGGCGCTGCTGCTGAGCACGGCGGCGGGCATGGCGACGATGGTCGGCGCGGGAGCGGCGGTTCTTTTCAGAAGGCCGCCCGCATGGATGATGGCGCTTTCGCTGGGACTGGCTGCGGGGGTGATGACGGGCGTCTCGCTGTCGGAGTTGCTGCCGGAGGGGATTTCTGTGCTGTTGATTGCGATGCCGGGCGCGGCGGGAATCTTTGCGGCGGGCGCCGCGGCCGCGGCCGGGGCACTGTTTGCGGCATTGCTTGAGCTGATGATGCCCCAGGAACAGGGACGGTCCGGATACCGGCGATTGGGCCTTTTGTCGATGATTGTTTTGCTGGTGCACAACCTGCCGGAAGGGGTGGCTGTCTTTCTCAGCGGCAACAGCGACCTGCACGCGGGGCTGGTGCTTTGTGCCGCCATCGCCCTGCACAATATCCCGGAGGGGATTTCGGTGGCGATGCCGCTGACCGCCGCGGGCGAAGGACGGGGAGGGGCACTGCTGATGGCGGCGGTATCGGGGTTTGCCGAACCGGTGGGGGCGCTGCTGGCCTGGCGCTTTCTTGCGGGGCGGCTCGGAGAGTCAGGCCTTGCACTGATCTACTGCGGCGTAGGGGGCTTGATGACGGCTCTTTCCTTCGGAGAGCTGCTTCCCGCCGCCTGGCGTACCGGGCGGCGCGGCCCGGCCTTCTGCGGCGTGCTGCTGGGAGCGGCCGTCATGATTCTGGCCGGACGGATCGGATCGTGATCGCGAAGGGAAAACGAAGCCGCAGTTTGTTGGCGACGGCGGGCCGGACAGATCGGATCGTGATCGCGAAGGGGAAAAACTGCGAAGCGGCAGCGGCACTTTTTAAAAAATTATGAATTTTGCAAAAAAAGCAGAAAACCCCTTGATTTTTTGAAAAATTAGGATAAAATATAGTTAGCACTCAAGAAATGAGAGTGCTAAAAATGTAAAATCAAAAATCAAATAAATGGAGGAATCGCTATGAACATCAAACCGTTGGCTGACCGTGTTGTTGTCAAGATGGTAGAGGCCGAGGAAACCACCAAGAGCGGCATCATCCTCGCTGGTTCCGCGAAGGAGAAGCCCCAGGTCGCAGAGATCATCGCAGTGGGCCCCGGCGGACTTGTGGACGGCAAGGAGGTTAAGATGTACCTCTCCGCTGGCCAGAAGGTGCTGCTGAGCAAATATGCCGGCACCGAGGTCAAGATTGACGGGGTGGAATACACCATTCTGCGCCAGTCGGATGTCCTTGCGGTTGTAGAATAAAAAATCACCGGCCCCAGCGGCCGCAAACCTGAAACAATCATTGGAGGAGGAAACACCACTATGGCTAAGATCCTTGCTTACGGCGAAGACGCCAGAAAGTCCCTGCAGGCGGGCATTGATAAGCTTGCCGATACCGTTAAAATTACCCTCGGCCCGAAAGGCCGCAACGTTGTGCTCGATAAGAAGTTCGGCGCTCCGCTGATCACCAACGACGGCGTAACCATCGCCAAGGAGATCGAACTCGAGGACCCCTTTGAGAATATGGGCGCCCAGCTCGTCAAGGAGGTCGCCACCAAGACCAATGACGCGGCCGGCGACGGCACCACCACCGCGACCCTGCTTGCTCAGGCGCTGGTGCGCGAGGGCATGAAGAACGTTGCCGCGGGCGCGAACCCCATGGAGATCAAGATCGGCGTCCAGAAGGCGGTCGATGCGGCCGTTGAGGCGATCCGCGAGAATTCCAAGAAGGTTTCCGGCTCTGCCGACATCGCCCGTGTCGCCACCGTCTCTGCCGGAGATGAGACGATCGGCAAGCTGATCGCCGAGGCGATGGAGAAGGTTGGCTCCGACGGTGTCATCACCATCGAAGAGTCCAAGACCGCTGAGACTTACACCGAGGTCGTCGAGGGTATGCAGTTTGACCGCGGCTACGTCTCCCCCTATATGGTTACCGATACCGACAAGATGGAGGCTGTCATCGACGACGCCTATATCCTGATCACCGACAAGAAGATTTCCTCGATTCAGGAAATTCTGCCTCTGCTTGAGCAGATCGTGCAGTCCGGCAAGAAGCTGGTCATCATCGCGGAGGATATCGAAGGCGAGGCGCTCGCCACCCTGCTGGTCAACCGCCTGCGCGGCACCTTCACCTGCGTAGCTGTCAAGGCTCCCGGCTTTGGCGACCGCCGCAAGGCTATGCTCGAGGATATCGCCATCCTCACCGGCGGCACCGTGATCAGCTCCGACCTCGGCTATGAGCTGAAGGAAGCCACTGTTGACATGCTCGGCCGCGCTGGACAGGTCAAGGTTTCGAAGGAAAACACCGTGATCGTCAACGGCGCCGGCAATTCCGATGCGATCAAGGGCCGGGTCGCTCAGATCCGCTCTGAAATTGAGAACACCACCTCCGACTTCGACCGCGAGAAGCTGCAGGAGCGCCTTGCCAAGCTCGCGGGCGGCGTAGCGGTCATCAAGGTCGGCGCTGCCACCGAGGTCGAGATGAAGGAGAAGAAACTCCGCATCGAGGACGCTCTCTCGGCCACCAAGGCGGCGGTTGAGGAAGGCATCGTTGCCGGCGGCGGCGTCGCGATGCTCAATGCCATTCCCAGCGTCGAGAAGCTGGCCGTTTCGGCGGGCGGCGATGTCAAGACTGGTGTGAAGATTGTGCAGCGCGCCCTTGAGGAGCCGATCCGCCAGATCGCCAAGAACGCCGGCCTCGAAGGCTCGGTCATCATCGACAAGATCAAGCGCGCACGCAAGGTCGGTTACGGCTTCAATGCGGCCAATGAGACCTACGGCGATATGATGGAGATGGGTATCGTCGATCCGACCAAGGTTTCCCGCAGTGCTCTGCAGAATGCCGCATCGGTCGCGGCGATGGTTCTGACCACCGAGTCGCTTGTTTCTGAAGAGCCGAAGGAGGAGCCTGCGGCTCCTGCCGGCGGCGGCATGGGCGGCATGTACTAAGAAAAGATCGAACGGCCAGCCGTTCCTGAAAAATCCGGCGTCCACCAAACGGTGGACGCCGGATTTTTCATGCGCTGGCAGGTGCCTTTTTTGTGCGGGGGGAGAACTGTCCTTGCTTGAAACAGAACAGCGAAAAGCCCGCAAATCTCTTTGCCACAGTGAAGAAGCCGGCTTCGGCTTCTGTAACAGCTGAAGGCCGGACTTGTCATACGCTCTTAATCGCAATGAGTATTTTTACTTTTCAAATGCGAAATCAGAATATGAACGAGATGGATATCCCCTTCGGTAAGTCCCGCCACGTTCACAGAACATGAGGTGTCGATTCCCAGAAGATAGTCGGCGGACACCTTAAAAATGTTCGCCAATTCAACGAGATATTGGGTCGAGGGGGCAGAAATGCCCATCTCCCACGCATTGACGCTGGAGCGCGTGATCCCCAGACGTTTTGCAAGCTCGGCCTGTGTCAGAGAATCCTGTTGCCGTAGACTCTTAATTTTTTCAGCGATCATTTTACCACCCCTCATTAGTATGGTAAAATAACCTGATTGATATCGCATTATCATTTAGATGTTTTTAATTGACATTTGTAAATATACTGTGCTATGATTGACTTGAAATAAGCGTCGGAATGCGAAACGTGTGGTGGTTTTTTGAAACTGGAGGAAAATTTTGAATTTTCGCTGCTGGAGATGCTGTCGGTTATAGCGCACTGCGGATATCTGTCTGACCTGCGGTATCTACAGGGCTGGGAACGCGCGCGTCTGGCACGCCGGGTGGAGAAAATACCTTGTGTAGCGGCGCCGCTCTCCGAGTGGAACGCCGCGTTGTGCTACATTTCGGGAGAGGCCCCCCAGCCGACCGCGAAATCCGCGCGGGAACATCTGCTGCTGTACCTCGCCTGCTGTGAAAAGAACGGCGATCCGCCCAGAGGAGTGGCTCCGGACAGCAGGACAACTCTGTGAAAAGGAATGAAGCCAAGCCGGACGTTGCCTGGTACAAAATCGCATGGCAGGGCAGATCTGTGAAAAGGAACCGCGGAAGCAGAATGGAAAAAGGGCTGTATGTACAGCCCTTTTGTGAATACAGGTTCTAAGATCAATGGCCAAATAGCCGGAGGGGGTGAGCATCCAGACGGCGAGTCCGCAGAGAACCGCCAGCGCCGCGAGGGCGGGAAGCAGGAAGCGTTTTCTAAGCAGTGTCATGTTGAATTCTCCTTTTGCCTTGATTGGTGTTTTGGGTCCTTTCACTGGAATAACGCAGAAGGCCGCTGATTTATCGCAGCGGCCTCAAAATTTTTTGAAATTTTTTATCGAAGAATTTTGTGCAGCGCCTCGGCCACCCAATCGGCCTGCGCGTCGCTCATGGCGCTGTAGAGCGGAAGCGTCACTTCATTTTGGTACATCGCATAAGCGTTGGGAAAATTGCAAATAGAAAATCCGAGACAGCGGTAGGCGGTGAGCATCGGCAGCGGCTTGTAGTGGACGTTGCAGGAGACTCCCGTGCGGCAGAGAGCGGCGATAGCCCTGCCGCGCTCCTCTTCTGAAAAGTCGTGCAGCCGGATGGGGTAAAGATGCCCGCTGGAGGAAATCCCCGGCTCAAAATGCCGCGGAAGCTCGATCGGGAGATCGGAAAAGGCGCTGTCGTACCGGCAGATCAGGGCCCTTCGGCGGGCAAGCATCGAAGGATACCGCCCGAGCTGTGAAAGTCCAAGCGCCGCCGCAAGGTCGGTCATATTGCATTTATAGCCCGGAAAGAGAATGTCGTATTCCCAGTCCCCCTCCTGCTTTTCAAACGCGCTGCGGCTCTGCCCATGCAGGGAAAGAAGCCGCAGCCGGCGTTCGAGCGCATCGTTGTCCGCGCCCGGAAGATCCCGCCAGACAATGGCGCCGCCTTCGGCGGTGGTCAGGTTTTTGACTGCGTGGAAGGAAAAGCAGGTGAAGTCGGCCAGCGAGCCGCAGGGGAGACCGTCCCGGCTGCCGCCCAGCGAGTGGGAGGCGTCGGCGACAACGGCGATGCGGCCGAGCGCCTCCTGAAGAGGGGAAGCGGGGGAAAAGCACCCCCTCTTGGCCCCGGCGAGAGCGGTGAGGCGGCGGCAGTCGCAGGGAATCCCGGCAAAGTCCACCGGGATGATCGCCTTGGTGCGCGGGGTGACGGCCGCTTCCAGCGCGTTCTCGTCCATGGTGAACCGCCCCGGAGCGCAGTCGATCAGGACCGGGACAGCTCCGACATGGCAGACCACACTGCAGGTGGCGGTATAGGTATAGGAGGGCAGCAGCACCTCGTCCCCCGGTCCGATTCCCAGAAGGCGCAGGACCAGCTCGGCCGCCGCCGTCTGGGAGGAAAGGCAGACCGTCCGGTCCGCACGGCAGAAATCCGCGACGGCCCGTTCAAAGCGGGCGGTGACAGGGCCGGTGGTAATCCACCCCGAGCGCAGAACTGCCGCCGCTGCAGCGGCGTCCTCTTCGGACAGGTCGGGGATAAAAAAAGGGATGTGCTCCATACAGCGTCCTCCTCGGCAGGCGTTTGTCTATCTGTATGGGCCGGGGAGGAATGCTATGCCGAAAAGTAGCAAATTGCTTCCGCCGGGAGAATAAAATTCGTGAATAAAGAAAATAAATTGCATCGAATGTTTCCAATAGTGTTGCAAATAGGAAAAAACTCTGGTATCATTTACATTATGTTGCGTATTCCGATGAATTGGGTAAAAATACGCGAACTGCCCGTATCTTGGAAACGAAAGAAATGGAGTTGGAGTTTATGAAAAAGCTGCTTGCCGCCCTGCTGGCGTCGGCAATGGTGGTCTCGATGTCGAGCGTCGCCTTTGCCGCAAAGAATGAAACCCACGACGGCGTTGTCGCGGTGGATCCGACCATGTTCCGCTATGAGCAGGCCGGAATCGGAGATCCCAGTACATCCCTTTACATCCCGCCGCATGGCATGGCCTCGATGACGGTGGGCTTCGGCGAGGTCGCCCATTATGCGTTGCTGACGCAGGACGCCGAGGGCGATTATGCCCTGATCAGCGACCGCGACATGGTCGACGGCCTGAGAGTCAAGGTGGATTATGAGCAGGGCGAAGAACATGTCGCCTCGGTTTCGGTTGTCAAAAAGAAAGTTGACCAGCTTGGCGTCAGCCCGGTTCCCGGCCATCACGGCAACTGGTCCAGCCCGGCCTATGAGGCATTTTTGAAGCAGGGCCCCGGCTATTATTACTTTATCGCCATGCAGACCATCCCGCGCGTCTCGACCACCGATGTGGACATCATCGGCACCTTTACCCTCAACAAGAGCAAGAAGGGCGACGATAAAAACAAGAACTATAAGGTAAAGGATCTCGAGGCCGACTTTACCGCCAACATCTTCTACCCCTACAACTATCAGGCGTTCGGCACCGATTTTTACGGCGATCTGGAAATCACCAGCGATACCGTTGCCGGAACCCTCCTCGCGCTTGAGCCGGACGATCATTACCTGCTGAAATACGACTATGACGACAAGGTGGAGTTCTCGTTCGGCCTCGAGCCCAACGAGGGCACCTTCACGGTCGACGTGTCCGGTCAGGGCAAGAACCTGCTCAACTACAACACGACCGCCGATGAAGCGCTCTGCGCCGCCAATCCCGACGCGGCGGTGTGGTTCCTTAACTTCAACGGTGTGCAGTTCAACCGCACCGGAGAGTTCCTGTATGAGGCGGACGGCCTGAACTACGCCTATCAGCTGATGGCGGACGGCTCGCTCAAGCTGCTCGGCGAGTTCGAGGACGGCGAGGTTTCCTTTCAAACGCGCACCCTCGGCCGGTATGTCTTCTCGGATATCGAGCTGACGGCGGCTCCTGCGCAGGCCTGAAAGCCCGCGTAATCGGACCGTCATTCGTTTGTCCCCGAAAAACGCCGCTCCCCGTCGGGGAGCGGCGTTTTTTCAGACGGCTGTCACCTTCCTGCCAAGGGGAGGAGTCCCGCAAAGTCCAGTGGTAAATCGCACAAAGATTTTGATTACATTTTTGTAACAAAACTATTGCATTCGCAGAAGTTTTGTGGTAGAGTAAGTACATGAAATTTCCCAAGGGAATTTCAGGATGGCCGCCCGCCTTTTCTGGTGGGAAATTCACCCAGGTTTTTCGGACGGTGGTTGGAGAGTCTCCGCCCGGGAAATATGAAATGAAATTTAGGAGGATACAACCAATGAAAAAGGTATTTGCCCTTGTTCTGGCTGTTGCGATGGTTATGAGCCTCAGCGCCGTTGCCTTCGCGAAGGGCGTCGAGATCAACGACGGTGTTGCTGATGTCGATACCACCGCTCGCCGCTATGCCGCCGACTCCAACAAGATGATCCCCGATGTCATCCAGTATGGCAAGGCCGCTTACTTTGCTATTCTTGACGTCGAAGGCAACCTGATCACCCGTCATGAGATCGTTGACGGCCTGAAGGTCAAGGTTGAGTATGAGATGGGCAAGGAGCTCGTCGCTGACGCCGGCGTGTCCGTCGTCAAGAAGTATGTCGAGAATGCCTCCACCATCGTTGAGGGTGCTGAGCCCGGCTACTACTACTTCGTTGAGATCAAGACCGTTGCCAAGGAGACCACCTCCGACGCCGACATCATTGCCACCCTTGAACTGAACAAGTCCAAGAAGGGCGACGACGAGGGCAAGAACTACAAGGTCAAGGATCTCGAGATCGATATTGAGGTCAATGTCGGCTATGAGAACAGCTACTATGACTGGTATACCGACAGCGGCGTTGAGCTGTATGTTTACGGCGATACCGTCGGCGACAACACCGAGCTCGAGCCCGAGACCTACTACCTCCTCAAGTATGATTATGACGACGAGACCGAGTTCACCTTCGGTGCGTTTGCTGATCAGAACGAAGGCACCTTCACTGTCGACGTGTCCGGCCAGGGCAAGAACCTGCTCTACTACGACACCAAGCTTGACGACGGCATCGCTGATGCGAACCCCGACGCCAAGATCTTTGCGCTGAACTTCAACAACACCAAGTTCAACCGTACCGGCGAGTTCATGTACGAGGGCGAGGACTTCGAGTATGCTTACCAGCTCATGGCTGACGGCTCCCTGAAGCTCCTTGGCGAGTTTGACGGTGAGGAGATCACCTTCAAGACCCGCGTTCTCGGCAGCTACCTCTTCTCTGACGTCGAGCTCGTTGCTGCTCCCGCCGCTGTTGAAGAGCCCTCTGTTGAGGTCCCCACTGTTGACGTGACCAACCCCGCCACTGGCGCTGCTTGCTAATTGTAGTCTGACGACGAAATTATAAAGCACAAGTGAAAAAGACCGCCCTTCTCTCCGGGGCGGTCTTTTGTTATGCTTTTGGCATTTGCATGAAGTGAGGGCCTCGGCCCTGCCGGGCGTTTTTTCGCTTGATCGGATAACGACGAAATTGGTGTGCCCAACCCCGCCGTTAGCGCTGCCTGCTAATTGTAGTCTGACCACGAAATTATAAAGCGCAAGAGAAAAGACCGTCCCGAGAGAGGGACGGTCTTTTGCTATACGTTTGACATTTGTATGAAGTGAAGGCCTCAGCTTTGCCGAAGTGTTTTTCTGCAACTGATAACGCCGATGCGGACGGCCTTTGTTTTCCCCAGAGGGGAACGGCCGTCCGCTGTGTTTTGGTAGACTGGTGATCAAGGAGAACCGTCCGGCGGCGCTCGCGGCGGCTGGTGCAGAAAAACACAGCGCGGCCCCGCCGTCCGCTTTTAATGCATCTGCCTATCCAGCGCCGTGTCAACGGCGCGGGCAGCCTCTTCAAAAGGCACCCCCGCTGCCTCAGCGGCGGCGGCAATCTCGTCGTATTCCGGTTTCTGCCGCCGGACCCCAAAGCCCTCAGAGGTTTTCACCGTGATCTTCCCAAAGGCGGTTTCGATCTGTTCGGACGAACGCGCAAGGGAAATGCGGCGGCAGGATATTTCCCGGACCCCCAGTGTTGTGGTGTGCCGCAGCATCAGCAGCGAAAATTTTTCACTGTCCTCCCGGGGGCAGAGACAGGTGAGAAGCACCGCGGGGCGGGATTTTTTCATCTGCACAGGGGTGAGGAATACATCGAGCGCCCCTTCTTTAAGCAGAAGCTGCTGGGCGTAGGCGATTGCCTCCCCGGTCATGTCGTCGAGATTGCAGCGCAGCTCGCAGAGCTCCTCACGTCCTCCATCCGTCTCTCCAAGCATCGCCCGGACACAGTTGGCCGCCTCGAAATCCTTTTTCCCCATGCCGTAGCCGATCGACTGCACCGCCATGACCGGCATCACGGAAAACTCTTTTGCAAAGCAGCGCAGCAGCGCGGCGCCGGTCGGGGTACAGAGTTCGCCCTGAATTCTTCCCGACTGAGTGGGAATTCCCCGAAGCAGAAACGCGGTGGCGGGCGCGGGCACCGGAAGGATTCCATGTGCACAGCGCACCTGTCCGAAGCCCACAGTGACGGGAGAAGCGGTAATGCGCTCCGGTGCGAGCCGCTCCAGCATCAGGCAGACTCCCGCCACATCGGCGATGGCGTCGAGCGATCCGACCTCGTGGAAGTGAATCTCGGAAACCGGACGGCCATGCGCCTTACTTTCCGCTTCGGCGATCAGCGTGTAAACCGACAAGACCTGCTCTTTCACCGCGTCGGAGCAGTGCAGCGAGGAGATCAGTGATTCGATTTCAGCCATGCCGGTGTGATGGTGATGCCCATGGGTGTGCGGGTGCCCCCCGTCGTGCAGATGGGGGTGATCGTGTTCCTGTATATGCGCGTCAGGTCCATATTGCCCATGGGTGTGCCCATCCGCATCGTGATGACCGCCGGAATGTACATGGGAATGCACCTCCTGCACGGGCGGTTCATCATGGACGACCTGTTCCATGCAGGAGGAGTCCCAGCTTTCCTCCTCATCATCGTAGACGGTAACCGTCATGTGGGTGCCGAGGATACCGCATTTTTCTGACGGGTCGGCAAAGTAGCGCACGTGGGGAATCCCCAGCCCGTTGAGGGCCGCGAGGGCTGCCTTTCGGTCCGGGTCAAGCTCATAAAGAGCGGCCAGCAGCATGTCGCCGGCTGCACCCATGCCGCATTCGAGATAGAGGGTTTTCATTTCGTGGTTCCTCCCATATGGTTGATCATGCTGGCGAGGTAGCCCGCACCGAAGCCGTTGTCAATATTGACGACGCTGACCCCGCTGGCGCAGGAATTGAGCATCGAGAGCAGGGCCGAAAGTCCATGGAAAGACGCTCCGTAGCCCACGCTGGTGGGGACGGCGATCACCGGACAGTCGGCCAGACCGCCGACCACACTGGCCAGCGCCCCCTCCATTCCGGCAACGGCAATGATGACCTTGGCCTCCATCAGACGGTCGAGGTGGGCCAGCAGCCGGTGCAGCCCCGCTACTCCGACGTCGTAGATCCGTTCCACGCGGTTGCCGAGCGCTTCAGCGGTCAGAGCCGCTTCTTCACAGACGGCCAGATCGCTGGTGCCTCCCGATACGACCGCGATCGAACCGGAAGCGGTAACCTCCTCCACCCTGCGGACCAGCCCGACCCGAGGGATGGGATGATACTCGAGGTCACAGTGCTCGGAAACGACCGTTGCCGCCTTGGCAGACATACGGGTGATCAGAATGTTGCGTTCCTCGTGCTGAAGCATCGCGGCCACAATCCCGGCAATCTGTTCCGGGGTTTTTCCGGCGCCGTAGATGACCTCTGCCGCTCCCTGCCGCAGCCCTCGGTGATGATCAACCTTGGCGTAGCCGAGATCCTCAAATGGCTCGAGCCGGAGCCTGAGAAGCGCCTGTTCCGGTGTTAAGCTTCCCTCCTTGACAGAGTTGAGCAAGGACAGTGCGTCCAATTGATTCATGTGGTTCCCTCCCAGAAAACGAACAAGGCGGACAGAATGACCGGGTCATCCTATCCGCCGTTTTTATGTTAACCGAGAACCGCCATCACGTCGCTGACAGACGGTTTCTGCTCGATCAATCCCTGCGTATAGAGCCAATCAATATTATTTTGCCACATTTCCTCGCTTTGTGCAAGGAAAGAAACATCTTTTGTCTCCATCAGGGGCAGGAGGGTTTGCATGCTCTTCCGTTCAACCGTCTCGGAAAGGGGGAAGTTTTCGGCGTTCTGATTGGCAAGCAGAATGGCGAGCGCCTCCTCCGGATCGGCCTGCATATCGGCAAAGCCCTTGGCGCAGGCGCGCAGGAAAGCGGAAAGGGTTTCGGGATTCTCCTGAATCATCGTATCGTTGGCAAGGAAAACCGCTTCATAGTAGGTGGGAACGCCATAGTCGTCCAGCTCGAAGTAGCTGACTTCGAATCCCTCCTCCTCCATCTGCGGGACCTCGTGGTTCACAAGGCAGCCGATGGTGGCATCGACATTTCCGGTGGTCATCGAGCTCATGAGGTCAAAGCCGACGTCGATCAGAGTGACGTCTGAGGAATCGGCGCCGACGTTTTCCATGATGCTGCGGATCAGCGACTCACTCAGCTCGGTGCCGGCATAGCCGATCGTCTTACCGATGAGATCGGTGGGGGAGGCGATGCCTTTTTCCTTGAGACTCAGGACGATGTTCAGCGGACTTTGCACGACTGCCGCGATCGATTTGACAGGAACATCCTGATTGGCGCGCGCGAGGATTACATCCTGCTGGTAATAAAGCCCAAGCTGCGCACGGCCCGCGGCGACAAGGGAAAGGGCGTCATTGGCGTTGGAAGGGAAGCGGATATTGACCTTCAATCCTTCCTCTGCGAAATAGCCCTTATCAATGGCGACATAGAGAAACGCATGCAGCGCATTGGGGTACCAGTCAAGGACAACGTCAAGCTCCTGCAGCTCGCCTGAAGCGGCTTCGCCTAAAGTGGCAGAAGATGGCTCCGAACCGGAGGGTGCAGCGGACGGACTGCCCGCGCAGGCGCACAGTGTCAGAGAGAGGGCAAGCAGAAGGCAAAAAAGTCGTTTCATGTGAAATCTCCTATTTTCAATTTGGAATATTTGGTATAAATTTGTCGAGATGTAAACTTCATAAAGCGCGCTGTGAACCGAACCAGAGATCTGAGCGGACCGGCAGTGATGGTTTACACAATCCCGCTGGGAAGGAGGAGCGGACGGAGCTGCATGCGAAACGGCGCCGGCAAAGACTTTGACACCGATCGAAACCGTTGCTTCGGAAAAATAAAATCAACATTTCGTATATTTCGGTCGAATTTTTCCGATTCGAGGCGTTTTACAGTTCCCCGCGCCAGCGGATCACCGCTCGTTCCACCAGCGCGGCCACTGCGGCGAGCAGCATCGCCACCGCCGAGAGCAGAACAGTGGGTGCAAAGACTCCGGCGCCGTCGAGCTGGGTCATCATCCGGCGGGAGAAGCAGCCAAGACCGCTTTGAGCGCCGAGCCACTCGCCGATGACCGCGCCGGATTTTATCGAAATAAAATAAACATTTCGTATATTTCGGTCGAATTTTTCCGATTCGAGGCGTTTTACAGTTCCCCACGCCAGCGGATCACCGCTCGTTCCACCAGCGCGGCCACTGCGGCGAGCAGCATCGCCACCGCCGAGAGCAGAACAATGGGTGCAAAGACTCCGGCGCCGTCGAGCTGGGTCATCATCCGGCGGGAGAAGTAGCCAAGACCGCTTTGAGCGCCGAGCCACTCGCCGATGGCCGCGCCGATGATACTCATCGGGATTGCCATCTTGATAGCGGAAAAGAAATAGGGAAGGGCGGTGGGAATTTTCAGCTTGCAGAAGATCTGGATGCGGGTCGCGCCATAGGTGCAGAGAAGCTCCTCCATCTCGGTTTTGGCCGACTGGAAGCCGTCGTAAACGGTGATCACAATGGGGAAGAAGGTGATCAGCACAGTGACCAGGACCTTGCTCCAGATGCCATAGCCGAACCAAAGCACGAACAGAGGCGCGATGGCGGTGGTGGGGATGGTCTGAGAGGCGATGATGATCGGATAAAGAGATTTTCGAGCCAGCGGAAAGGCGTCCATCACCACCGCGAGGGTCAAGCCCAGCAGAAGCGAGATCAGAAGCCCCACGGCGGTCACCAGCATGGTAGCTGGAAGATGTACCGTAAAGAGCGGTACGCGCAGCTCCCAGAGCCGGGTGAGAATCTGGGTGGGGGAGGGGATGATATAGGCGGCATTGACCTTCATGGCCGCCGCCTGCCAGCCGATCAGCAGCAGCGCCACAAGAATCAGCGCAGGGAGGCTGCCCCGGTTTGAAATATGCTGCTTCATCCTTCCTTCACCTGCTTTCTGAGGGAATCGAGCAGCCGCTCGCGCAATGCGACGACCCCGGGACGGGAAAGCATCGTGCGTTCCCGCGGATAGGGCAGCGGGACCGGGACCTCGGTGAGCTGCCGGATCGGGGTGGAATCGACAACCAGAATTCTGCCCGAGAGGAAGATCGCCTCCTCGACATCATGGGTGATGAAAAGCACCGTCTGACGGTGACGCTGCCACTGGCCGAGCAGCCACTCCTGCATCGAGACGCGGGTGAGAAAGTCGAGGGCGGAGAAAGGCTCGTCGAGCAGCAGAAGCTTTGAGCCGGTCAGCGCGGTGCGGCCGAAAGCGGCGCGCTGGCGCATCCCGCCCGAAAGCTCGCCGGGATACTTTCCGGCGCATCCGGGCAGGCCGACCTCCGCGAGCATCCCCTCGACCTGTGCGCGCATTTCGGATCGTGAAAGCCCGCCGCGAATTTCCAGAGGAAGCCGCAGATTTTCCCCGACGGTGCGCCAGGGGAAGAGCAGGTCGCGCTGCGGCATATAGCCGCAGTATTGCTTCTGCCGTTCCACCGGATGCCCGCCGACGAGGATTTCTCCCGCGCCGGGGGAGAGCAGCCGGTTGATCAGCCGGAAGATGGTGCTTTTCCCGCAGCCGCTCACGCCGATGATCGAGACGAACTCGCCTTCCTCCACCGAAAAGGAAAGATTTTGCAAGGTATCAAAGTCCTCCGAGGGGTAGCGGTAGGTGACGCCGCGAAGCTCAAGCATCATTCGGCCATCTCCCACGACATCTGCCAGAACTGCCCCTCAAAACGGCTGCAATCGAGGAAAACCTGTTCGAGCGCATCGAGCCGCGCGGGAGCAAGGCCCGCCGCAGCGGTATCCATCCGACCGATCAGCGCCCGGTTGGTCGCCTGGTATTCCTCACCGGCGTAGCCTGTGATCCATTCCCCGTAGAAGGGATGCTCCGCAGCGCCCGGCACGGCGGCGAGCCGTTCGCCGATTTCCGCGTAGCTCCAGGAGCAGGCGAGGATGGCCGCGAGCACCTCTGGCACCCCACCGGAATAGCCCACCGAAAGCATATAGTTGGTATAGGCGCGGTTGGCCAGTGACATTCTGACCGCTTCGGCTTGCCCGTCGGAGATTCCCAACCGCTTCATGTAGGCCCGGTGGGTGTTCATCTCGCCGTTCAGAACGGCGTCAACATTGGCGGAGAAAAAACGCATTTCTTCGGGAATGCCGGATTTCAGCAGCCCAAGGGCGAAGACCTTGGCGTAGTCATAGAGGTAGAGATAGTCCTGAAGAAGAAAAAAGCGGAACTTCTCCACAGACAGGCTGCCGTCACCGATGCCGGTGACAAAGGGATGGGTAAAATAGCCCTGCCAGATGGGTTCGGCGGCTCGGCGGAGACGTTCGGTAAAGCGCATTACAGCTTCTCCTTTCTCTGGAAGGCATCCCGCCGCAGTGCGGCGGCGGCTTCGCGGTAGTCGGCGATATATTCCGCCACGATGCTGCGAAGCTCCTCCTGCTTTTGCTCCGAGAAGGGGTCGTAGACCCCGACGGCGTAGAAGCCCGCATCCCGCGCGGTGCGGGCGGCATAGGGCGCGTCTTCAAGGACGGCGACCTCCTCCGGCTGCCGCGCCCCCATCCGCCCGGCGGCAAGCTGGTAGATATGCGGCGAGCTTTTGCCGATGCCGGTATCCTCGCAGCTCGCAATAAAGTCAAAATAACGCATCAGGCCGAGACGTTCCAGACAGGTGGAGGCCAGCCCGGCGTTGGTCATGGTGGCGACGCACATTTTGACCCCGCGTTCCCGCAGCGCCTCAAGATATTCCCCGACTCCGTCGCGCGGGCCGACAACGGTGCGGTAGTTTTGATGCATCAGTTCGTTGATCTCGCCGACAATCTGCTCCGGACCGCCTCTGACGCCGAGAGAGCCGAAATACGCCCCCGTTTCGAGCATCGTCATTTTGAGCAGGCGGCTTCGAAGGTCGTCCGGCACCCCGACTCCCTTGGAGATCAGGTAATCGCGGCCGAGGTTCTTCCAGTAGGGCATCGAATCGACAAGGGTTCCGTCCATGTCAAAGATGGCATAGGGCTTGCTCATCCGGCCTTCCCTCCGAACAGCTTCTCCGAAAGGGCGCGCAGCTCCCGGGCCGCAGCGGCGGGATCGGGCGCAGCAAAAATCGCCGAGATGACCGACACCCCGTCGATGCCGCTGCCCGCGAGCTTTCCGATGTTCGCGGCGCTGATTCCGCCGATGGCGACGATTGGAATCGAAACGGCGCGGCGGATTTCCAGCAGCTGCTGCACCGTGATGTTCTGAGCATCCTTTTTGGTGGTAGTGCCGAACACCGCGCCCACTCCGATGTAGTCGGCGCCGCTTTCCTCGGCGCGCACCGCCGTTTCCACTGTGTTGGCCGAGACGCCGAGGATTTTTTCCGGCCCCAGCAGGGAGCGCAGGTCGCGTCCCCTGATGTCCGACTGGCCGACATGCACGCCGTCGGCGCCGATCTGCACCGCGATCTCCACACTGTCGTTGACGACGAAGGGGACGCGGTAGCGGGCGGCGAGGGCCTTGAGTTCCTTTGCCTCCGCGAGAAAGGAAGCCTGGTCAAGCTCCTTTTCGCGAAGCTGCAAAAAGGTTGCTCCGGCGGCGAGCACCCGCTCCACCTCCGGGACAAAGGGACGGCCGTTGAGCCAGCTGCGGTCGGTGATGGCATAGAGCCGCATCGATTCATTCGTTACCTTCAATTTGCAATCCTCCTTTGAGCTGGTCGGGGGTCATCAGGCTGACCGCGTCGATCAGGCAGGTGCGAAAGGTGGCGGTCCCGCCGCCAAGCTCCCTCATCCTTTTCTGAGCGAGTTCGCCCGCAAGGCCCATCATTCCGACGGCGGCGACTGTCGATTCAAAGGGGCACCCGCGGTTCGCGCCGGCAACCGCGCCGAGCAGGGCGGTGAGCATACAGCCGCTGCCGGTGATCCGACTCATTTCGGCGCATCCGTTGCGCAGCCAGACCGCGCGGCCGTCGAGCGCCACCACGTCGATAACCCCTGAGATGGCGACGACGGCGTTGAGACGGCGGCTGAGGTCCTGCGCCATCTGTACAGCGGCGGGCAGTGTCTCCTCGGTGATGATATCGGCGCCGCCCACATCAACCCCCCGGGTGGAGGAGGAGCCGACGGCGAGCGCCTTGATTTCAGAGGCGTTGCCCCGCACGATGGCAAGCGGAACCCGCTCGAGCAGCCTGGAGCAGCTCTCCCGGCGCAGGCGGGAAGCCCCCGCCGCAACCGGGTCGAGCACGACGGGAATCCCCCGCCGGCCGGCTTCCTGCCCGGCCAGAATCATCGCGTCGAGATCCTCAATCGCTCCCATGTTGAGCACAACCACCTGCGAGACGGCGGCGATTTCCTCGACCTCGCGGGGATCATGGGCCATTGTGGGGGATCCTCCCGCCGCAAGGATGATGTTGGCACAGTCATTGACGGTGACGAAATTGGTGATAGTGTGGACGAGCGGGTTGGCAGCCCGAGTCCGCCGAAGGGCCGCCGCCGCGGACTCGCGAAGAACTGAATGCTTCACTGGCGCGGCTCCTCCTCTTCTCCGAGCATGGAAAGCATCCGCTTCATCACCCCGGAGCGGCGCAGCATCAGCAGCACCGCGACGCCCAGGCAGGACCCGACAAAGGAGGCGGGGGCGAAAAAGGGGATGTAGTAGAACGGGGACTGAAGGTCCATGCCGTAGATATATTTCATCGGGTAGTAGCAGAGAATGGCGCTGATGATGCCGGTACCGATCAGCTCGCCGAGGATGAGGCTCCAAAAGCGATGCGTCCTGCGGTAGAAGAGCCCGGCGAGCAGGGCACCGAAGATCGCGCCGAGCACCGACATGATGGTGCGTCCGCTCATCATCCGCAGAACCCCGCAGAGGAAGGCGGCGAGCATCCCATACCATGGGCCGATAAAGACAGCGGCGATCACGTTGACAAAGTGCTGAAACGGGGCCATTGCAGGGAAATAGACAAAGGTGCAGAGCACAAAGCTCAGGCAGGCGAACATGGCGGTCAGCACCATTTTACGGATTTGCCGAGAGTTCATCAAAAGATCCTTCTTTCCGAAATCAGTTGTGCTTGGCGGTTTTTTCCTCAATGGTGAGGACCCCAGCAGGGTTGTAGTTGATCTTGACATAGGTCATCACACCCGGAGCGCCCGCCTCAACGCAGCGCAGGGAGCAGCCCCTGACGATTTCCATGAGGGTGTCGTAATCCCCCTCGACCGTCGTCTCGAACGGTCCGACGACGGTGTGCAGCCCGAACGATTTGATGTAGCCGATGACCTCATCGACAGCGGAAATCGTCTCTTCGTTGGTGGCGACCTTGGGCAATACCTGAATGGCGATGCTTGCGTTCATTTGCCTATTCCTCCCCGATGGCGAAGCAGTGGTTGAGCGGACCGCTCCCCTTGCCGAGATCAAGTCCGGCGGATAGCGCTCCTGTGATATATTCCTTGGCGCGGCCGACCGCCTCGGGCAGCGGATGCCCAAAGGCCAGCTCGCAGGCGATGGCTGACGAAAGGGTGCAGCCGGTGCCGTGGGTGTTGGGATTTTCGACCCGCGGAGCGTGGTACCAGTGGGCCTGTCCGTCGCAGTAGAGCAGGTCGTCGGCGGTGTCGGTGAGATGTCCGCCTTTGATGAGAACGGCCCCGGGCAGCAGTCTGGCGATGTTCTTTGCGGC
>Ga0129309_1000164_pt1 | contig 59896 bp, 58 predicted proteins | sample L1105metagenome_FD_94439 | JGI IMG/M metagenome (GOLD analysis project Ga0129309, IMG submission 94439) | Ring-tailed lemur group fecal microbial communities from Wisconsin, USA - L1105 metagenome | ecosystem: Host-associated > Mammals > Digestive system > Large intestine > Fecal | place: USA...
CCAGCGGGCCAAGGGCCCGCCGCCGACAGGCGTCCGAGCGTTTTGCCGGAGGCAAAACCTCGAAGCGGACCGGATTCACTTCGGGCCGCTTGCGTTCAAAAAAGGGCTCCCGCCGGTCATGTCCGGCGGGAACGGGCTGCGGCCTGGACTACGCCCAGCAGTACCGGAACGTGCCGTATATCGGCGTGCTGAAGCCGGAGGTCTACGCCGCCCAATAAGGCCGTAGTCCACCAGCGGGCCAAGGGCCCGCCGCCGACAGGCGTCCGAGCGTTTTGCCGGAGGCAAAACCTCGAAGCGGACCGGATTCACTTCGGGCCGCTTGCGTTCAAAAAAATGGGTTCCCGCCGGACGGGTCCGGCGGGAACGGGCTGCGGCCTGGACTACGCCCAGCAGTACCGGAACGTGCCATATATCGGCGTGCTGAAGCCGGAGGTCTACGCCGCCCGGTAATACGATTTCCCGCATCCAAAGGAGGATGAATCTGTGACGAGACAAAACAAGGCGTCAGGACTCAGCTTTATGTTCCTGATTATGGTGATCGTGCTGTGCCTCAGCTGGCTGTGGCAGGCGGACACCCAGGGAGAGAAGCTGGACTATGCCCAGGTCCGCCAGCTGTTCCAGCAGGAAAAGGTGGAGGAACTGAGCGTCAGTAAACAGCATGTCCTGACCATGAAACTGAAAGACAGTGGGGAGACGGTACGCTATCAGCTGTACAGCTTCGACCTGTTTTACGAGGACCTGGACCCCCTGATCCAGGAGCAGTATGCCAAGGGCATCATCAAGGATTACGACTACCCGCCCCGGGAGACCACCAACTGGCTGGAATATCTGCTGCCCTGGATTTTGATGGTGGTGCTGCTGGGCGGCATGTGGTATTTGATGTTCATCCGTTCCCAGGGGGGAATGGGCGGCGACCGCATGGCCAAATTCGGCGTGGCCCGTACCCGCACCCTGACGGATAAGGACAAAAAGGTCACCTTTGAGGATGTGGCCGGCGCTGACGAGGAAAAGGAAGAGCTCCGGGAGATCGTGGAGTTTTTGAAGGACCCCCAGAAGTATATCGCCCTGGGCGCCCGCATTCCCAAGGGCGTGCTGCTGGTGGGCCCTCCGGGCACCGGCAAGACGCTGCTGGCCAAGGCCGTGGCCGGCGAGGCCGGCGTGGGCTTTTTGTCCATCTCCGGCTCCGACTTCGTGGAGCTGTATGTGGGCGTGGGCGCCAGCCGTGTCCGGGACCTGTTTGACCAGGCCAAGAAGAATTCCCCCGCCATCGTGTTTATCGACGAGATCGACGCCGTGGGCCGCCAGAGAGGCACGGGCCTGGGCGGCGGCCATGACGAGCGGGAGCAGACCCTCAACCAGCTGCTGGTGGAGATGGACGGCTTTGCCGCCAATGAGGGCGTTGTGGTGCTGGCCGCCACCAACCGGGCGGATGTGCTGGACCCGGCCCTGCTGCGGCCCGGCCGGTTTGACCGCCAGGTGTATGTGGGCCTGCCGGACATCCGGGGCCGGGAGGAGATCCTCCGGGTCCATGTGAAGGGCAAGCCTCTGGCGGAGGATGTGGATTTGAAAAAGCTGGCCAGAGGCACGCCGGGCTTCACCGGCGCGGACCTGGAGAACCTGGTGAACGAGGGCGCCCTGCTGGCTGCCCGGGAGGACCGGCCCTACATCTGCATGGAGGACCTGGAAAAGGCGGAGATCAAAGTCCTGGCCGGCCCGGAGAAAAAGAGCCGGGTGGTCCCTCAGCACGAGCGGGAGTTGACCGCCTATCACGAGGCGGGCCACGCCGTGGTGATGCACAGTCTGCCGGGCCAGGACCCGGTGAGCCAGATCACCATCGTGCCCCGGGGCCAGGCGGGCGGCATGACCATTTCCCTGCCGGAGGAGGACCGCTCCTACCTCTCCAAGCGGTATATGGAGGACCAGATCGTGGGGCTGCTGGGCGGCCGCGTGGCGGAGAAGCTGTGCCTGGGGGACATCTCCACCGGTGCCAGCAACGACATCCAGCGGGCCACCCAGATCGCGCGGAAGATGGTGGCTTCCTACGGCATGAGCGACAAAATCGGCACCGTGTCCTTCGACGAGGGCCACGATGTGTTCATCGGCCGCACCATGACCCAGGGCCGCAGCTATTCCGAGGCCGTGGCGGCCCAGATCGACCAGGAGGTCCAGAATGTGGTGTCCCAGGCGTACAGCCGCTGCCAGGACATTCTGGAGCAGCAGCGGGAGGCTCTGGAGACCGTGGCCCAGTATTTGCTGGAGCACGAGACCATGGACCAGGCCGCGTTCCTGGCGGTATTCGGCGAGAAGCCGGCGGAACCGTGATGCATCAAAAACCACCGTCCGTGGGAGACTACGGACGGCGGTTTTTTTCTGAAAAGATGCAACCAATGAAAGAGCCAGACCGTCTAAAAGCTATAAGGAGGTGTCTGCAATGAAACGAGTGATTTTGAGCGGCATCCTGCTGGCTCTGATCCTGTCCGGCTGCGGCGGGACCAAGACCACGGCGGAAAAAGCTCCCGCCCCGGAGAGCCAGCCCCCCGCGGCGGAGCAGACTGCCCCTGCCGGCGCGGACCGCAGCCCCACGGCGGCGGAGCTGAGCCGGGAGGACCGGACCGTGCTGGAGGTGACTGTGGAGGGCGAGACAGAGGAGGTCCCCGCGGCACTGTTCATCGGCCAGGGCTATTCCCTCTACATTCCGGAGGAGGGCTGGCGCCACGAAAAGGATTTGGACGACGGCGCGGCGGAGGATACCTGGGAGAGCACCCTCAACGGCGAGGTGGAGCTGGAGGTGCGGCAGTAGCCTGCTTCCCTGGACCGTGGGCTGGAGGCCGTGAAAGCGGCCTTCGTGAAGGACCGGGACTACGTGTTTGAGGACCTCATGGGCGGCAGCCTGGGCGACCCTCTGACCGGCACGGACGAGGACGGGGACTTTTTGAGCTTCATGGCGGCGGAGGGGGCCGACGGCACCGTCTACGTCATCTCCTGGGAGTACCCCGCGGAGGCGGCGGAGGGCTTTGGCGCCCGGCTGGCGCAGATCGCAAATACCTTCCAGCTGATGGAATGACAAAACAGGGGACCGTCTGAAACGGTCCCCTGTTTTATATTGCCATCTGACCTTATAAAATTTTCATAATTTGGCAATTTTCATAGATTCAAAGCGAGAGTATGATAGCTTCATATCTCACAAAGGAGCGAAAACATCATGTCTTGTGAAACACAGCTGCGGAAAAAACATCCTACCAAGTGGCTGACGGTCACTGCCATGCTGATGGCCATGAATGTGGTCATGAGTTCTTTCAGCATCCCTGTTCCCGGTGGGCACTTGTATCTCAACGACGCGGTTATCTGCACGGCCGCCATTTTGCTGGACCCCCTGGGCGCGTTTATCGTAGGCGGCGTGGGCGCTTTCCTGGGCGATTTCTTCTTCTATCCCGCGCCCATGTTCGTCTCCCTGGTGACCCATGGCCTTCAGGCGGTGGTCATCTCCCTGTGTGCCCACAAGCTGTCCGCTGACCGCCGCAGCCGGGGCGCCCTGGTGGGCGTCATCCTGGGCGTGGTCATCAACGTGGTGGGCTACTCCCTGGGCCGGGCTTTTATTTACTCCACGCCGGAGTATTCCCTGCTGAAGCTGCCCTTCCAGATCTTCCAGGCCACCTTCGGCGCCGTGGTTTCCATGCTGCTGTGCTTCCCCGCCCGCCTGCTGGCCTTCTGGGACAAGTTCTCCAGCTGTTGACATCTGACAAACCGAAAGGACCGCCGTCAGGCGGTCCTTTTTGCGTTATCCCAGCAGCACGCCGGCCACTAAAAACGCCATGGTCAGCAGCAGAAAATACAAGATCAGCTTCCACACGTATTTCACCCACCGGTCGTAGGGCACATGGCCCAGGGCCAGGGCACCCATGACCACGGCCGCGGTGGGGGTGATGATGTTTACCAAACCCGAGGCGGACTGGAACGCCGTCACCACCAGGTCGCCGCCCACGCCGGCGAAGCGGCCCAAAGGCGCCATGACCGGCACGGACAGCGTGGCAAGCCCCGAGGAGGAGGGAATGAGCACCGTCAGGGGCAGGTAGATGAGATACACCAGCAGCACGAAGCTGACGGGGCCAGCTCCGGAGAGGGCCTCCTCGCCCCAGTGGAGGATGGTGTCCGTGATGCCGCCGTCGTTCATGAGGACGGTGATGCCCCGGCTGATGCCGATAATAAGGGCCACGCCCAAAAGGTCCGCGCAGCCGGCCACGAAGGTTTCGGCGATCTCGCTTTCCGACATACGGTCCATGAGGCCGATGAGGATGCCGCCCACCAAAAACAACGCGCTCAGCTCGGGGAACCACCAGCCCAAGACCGGCAGGGCAAGGCCCATCTCGTCAAAGGGGATGACGGCGTAGACCATGATGAGGAACACCAGGGTGAACACCGCCATGATGGCCTTGCGGCGGGGGGTGTAGGGAACGGTGTCCTCCATACTGACATGGAGCTTGCCGGCGCCCACGCCCACCACGGACCGGGAGGGGTTCTTTTTTACCCGGGCCGCATAGGCGGAGACATACCAGATAGCGGCGCTCTCAAACACCACCCATTGGAGCACCCGCAGCAAAATGCCCTCTCCCAGGGAGACCCCCGCGAAACCGGAGGCGATGCCGGTGGCAAAGGGATTCACGGTGGAGCTGATGACGCCGGCCCCGGCTCCCAGCAAAATGACGGAGATGCCCACCACCGCGTCGTAGCCCGCCGCCAGAAACACCGGGATCAACAGGGGGTAGAAAGCCATGGTCTCCTCCCACATGCCGTAGGTGGTGCCGCCCAGGCCGAACAGCAGCATGAGGATGGGAATGAGCCACTTTTCCCGGCCGCCCAGCCGCTGGATGACCCGGGCCACGCCGGCGTCCACGGCACCGGTCTTCATGACCACGCCCAGAAAGCCGCCCACCATCAAAATGAACACGCACACATCCACGGCGTCGTAAAAGCCGGAGAAGGCGGCTTTCAGCACGGCGCCCACGCCCTGGGGACTGGCGGCGGTGGCGTGGTACGTGCCTGCCACCGGAACGCCGTCCACGTAGTCATAGGTGCCGGCGGGAATGAACCAGGTGGCAATGGCCACCAGAATGATGAGCAGGAACAAAATGGTGTAGGCTGTGGGCATACGAAATTTTTTGCCTTCCAAAGGGAGACCCCCTTGCTCGTTATTTGCCGATGGTGGCCACCAGCACTGCCTTGATGGAGTGCATCCGGTTTTCCGCCTCGTCAAACACCACGCTGTGGCGGCTGCGGAACACCTCGTCGGTGACCTCCCGGATGTCCACGCCCTTGTCCTGCCACTCCTTGGCCAGCTTTGTCTCGAAGTCGTGGAAGGAGGGCAGGCAGTGCATATACAGCACATCCGGGTTGCCGGTGGCGGCCAGGGTCTCCTCCGTCACCCGGAAGGGGGAGAGGAGCTTGGCCCGCTCCGGGATAAGGGCTTCCTCACCCATAGAGGCCCAGATGTCGCCGTAAATGACATCGGCGTCCTTCAGGTCCTTCACATTATCGGTGATTTCAATGAGACCGCCGTTTTCCCGGGCGGTGGCGAAGACCCGCTGGATGAGCGCCTTGTCCATCTCCTTGGCCAGCTGCTCCGGGCCCATGGCCACGAAATGCATCCCCATTTTGGCGGCGCCGATCATCCAGGCATAGCACATATTGTTGCGCACGTCGCCGGGGAACACCACCTTCACCTGGTTCAGGGGCTTGTGGCAGTGCTCCTCAATGGTCATCATGTCCGCCAGGATCTGGGTGGGGTGGTCCGCGTCGGTGAGGCCGTTCCACACGGGGACACCGGCGTATTTCGCCAGGTCCTCCACGGCGGACTGTTCATAGCCCCGGTACTCAATGCCGTCGAAAAAGTGGCCCAGCACCTTGGCGGAGTCCTCCAGAGACTCCTTCTTGCCCATCTGGGAGCTGTTTGCGTCCAGATACGTGACATGGGCCCCCTCCTGGGTGGCCGCCACCTCGAAGGAGCAGCGGGTGCGGGTGGAGGTTTTTTCAAACAGCAGCACGATGTGCTTGCCCTTCAGGGCTGGGTCGCAGATGCCCGCCCGGCGCTTGGCCTTCAGGTCGTGGCCCAGGTCCAGCAGATAGCGAATTTCAGCGGGGGTAAAATCCTCCAGAGTCAAAAAGCTCCGGCCTTTTAAATTGACTGCCATAATACGTTCTCCTTATCAAAAATGGTAGTGATTTCTACCGGCCCCGCCCACTGAAAAGAGTGGGGCCATGGAACCGCTTATTTCCCGGTTTGTTTGTCCACAGGCAAACGAAGAAAATAAAATCATTTTCGCCGCGGCGTGTACGTGGCAAAAATACACTGACCCAGCCGCCCTGGGCGGCGACACCAGTGACCGGTGTCACTGGTGGTGGGGTGGTTAGGAGGGAAGCCTGCTCCCCTCCTAAGGCGTTTCCCGCCACAGCGGCATACTCATGCACCGGGGACCGCCCCGGCCCCGGCTCAGCTCCGCGCTGGGAATGGTGTGGATGCGGATGCCCGCCTCCTCCAGGGACTGGTTGGTCACATAGTTCCGGGCATACACCACCACCTCGCCGGGGGCAATGGCCAGGGTGTTGCTGCCGTCGTTCCACTGTTCCCGGGCGGCGTCGATCTCGCTGCCCCGGCCGCAGGGGATGAGTGTCACACTGTCCAGGCCCAGGTGCTCCTTCAGAATGTCCTCCAGACGGCCGTCCTCCTGGCGGATGGTCATTTTTCGGTTTTCGTCCAGCTCCATGACGAACACAGTCAGCTGGCCCAGAATGTTGGGGTGGACGGTGAACTTGTCCCGGTCCACCATGGTGAACACCGTGTCCAGGTGCATGAAGGACCGGGTCTTGGGGATGTTGAAGGCCAGGACCTTCTGGAAGGTGCCGTCGTAGGAGAGGACGGTCTCCGCCAGGGTGTCAATGGAGTCCTCCCGCGTCCGCTGGGAGATGCCCACCGCCAGCACCTGGGGGGAGAGGATGAGGATGTCGCCGCCCTCCAGGGAGCTGGTGAGGCCCCGGTCGTACCAGCGGGGGGCGTTTTTGTACAGGGGGTGGTGCTCGAAAATGAATTTGCCGAACAGGGTCTCCCGGTTCCGGGTGACGGTGTGCATCTTGTGGAGGGAGACACCGGTGCCGATGGTGGCGAAGGGGTCCCGGGTGAAATACAGGTTGGGCATGGGGTCCACGGCGAAGGGGTAGTCATCTCCGGCGGCGGAGAGATAGTCTCCCAGCCGGGCGCTGCCGGTGCGCAGCTGGCTTTTGCGGACGCCGGCCATCATGGCGGCCACCATCTCCTGGTCCGGCATGGCGGAAAGATACTCCTCCACCGCCTCCCGGGTCCGGCTGTCCTGGATGTCCGCCTCGTCCAGGAACTGGCGCAGCAGCTCCCGGCGCACATCGCCGTCCGTCAGGGATTCCGCCACCAGGTCCGTGAGATAGACCACCTCCACGCCCTGGCTGCGCAGGCAGTCGGCAAAGGCGTCATGTTCCTTTTGGGCTTCTTTCAAATAGGGGATGTCGTCAAACAGCAGCCGCTCCAGATACTCCGGCATCAGGTTTTCCAGCTCGCCGCCGGGCCTGTGGAGCAGGACCCGTTTCAGCCGACCGATCTCGGAGGTGTTGTGGATTCCGGTTTCCAAATCAGTCACTCCTTTGTTGTCAGGGAATCGTTCTGGTTTAGGGTCTCTGTTTTTTGCGGTTTCATGCGCGGCGGCGGCTGTTTTGACAAAAAAAGAACCGCCGCTGACGAAAGTCAGCGGCGGTTTTCAGCGTTTCCTCAATATCCGACGATGAGGCCCTTTTCCATGGCGTAAAAGCTGGTGAGGCCCCGGCAGGGGATCACATCCACGGATTTTACCGGCAGGTCCTCCAGAATCTGCTGCTTCAGCTTCAGGGCGCCGGCCATATTTTCACAGTGGGAGATGACCACCTCGGCGCCGGTGCAGTCCTTGCTGCTTTTCATGAGGGCGGTGATGGCCTGATAGGTCTTGACCTCGCCCCGGGCCTTGTCCGCCACATGGATGGTGCCCTGAGGCGTGGCGTCGGCGATGACGTGGATGCCCAGAGAGTGGAGCAGGGTGCCCACCAAGGGGCGCATCCGGCCGTTTTTGATGAGGTTATCAAAATTTTCCAAAGTGAAGCAGGTCCGCAGGGCCGCCTGGTACAGCCGCAGCTGGTCGCAGATGCCCTCGAAATCCCCGGCCTCGTCGGCCTCCATCAGCTCCTTGGCCTTGCGGATCAGCAGCACCATGGCGCCGGCGGTGGACTTGGAGTCGATGACGCAGATCTTTTTCTCCGGATGCTCCTCCAGCACCATCTCCCGGCCCATGACGGCGGCGTTATAGGTGCCGGAGAGGTTGGCGGAAATGGTGAAGCACACCGTGCAGTCCCCGGCCTCAAAAGCCCGGGCAAAGGCGGCGGGGGAAGGGCAGGCGGTGGAGGAGGCGGTTTTTTCCTGGTTCATGGCGTCCAGCAGGTCGGGGACCACCAGATCATCATTGTCCAGAAATTCCCGTTCACCCACTTGCAGGCGCAGGGGGACTGTCTCGAAACGGACACGGTCGCTTTCAAAGGAGGCCATCCGCAGGTCGCAGCTGCTGTCACTTACAATGTTCCAAGTCATATAAAACTCCTTGTAATCTGGTTTTGCATACCAGATTTTTCTTTCATCATAATACGACACGACAGGTTTGTCAATGGGAAAAACAAAAGGTCCTTGACAGTTGTCGGAAAACGTGCTATTTTATAAAAGTTCAAAAAAGAACTGTTAAAAAAGAAACGATTGGAGGCGCTGTCATGGAGGCATCCCGCATTCTGCGGTTTTCCAGGCAGTTCGGGCGGTTTTACGCCGCCTGCTTCGTCCCGCTGCTGGAGCGGACGGGGTGGAGCATGGCGGAGGTCCATGTGCTGCTGTTTCTGGCAAACCATCCGGGGCAGGACACGGCCCGGGATATCGTCGCCCTGCGGGGTCTGGCCAAGTCCCAGGTGTCCCAGGCGGTGGAGCGCCTGACGGACCAGGGGGTCCTCAGCCGGTGCCCGGATGAGGCGGACAGGCGGATCATCCACCTGGCGATCACGCAGCAGGGCCGCCCGCTGGTGGAGGAGGCTCTGGCAATCCAGACCGGCTGCGGCCGGGCCCTGACGGAGGGTCTGACGGCGGAGGAAACGGAGCTTCTGCGAAGCATTTTGAAAAAGGTCACGGATAACGTGGAGCGTCTGGCCGGAAAGGAGACCCAGGAATGAACAGACAAAATGTGGATTTGGGCAGCGGGAAGGTGAGCAAGCTGCTGTTTTCCCTGGCGCTGCCCACCATAACATCCCAAATTGTCAATATGCTGTATAATTTAGTAGACCGAATCTACATCGGCCATATGCAGCCGGTGGAGACGGTGGGGAAGCTGGCACTGACCGGCGTGGGCGTGTGCCTGCCCATCATCGTGGTCATCTCCGCTTTCGCGGCCCTGCTGGCCATAGGCGGCGCCCCCCGGGCATCTATTCAGGAGGGACGGGGCAACTCCAAAGAGGCGGAGCGCATTATGGGCAACTGCTTTACCATGCTGGTCATGGCGTCGGTGGTCCTGACACTGGTATTGCAGCTGTTTGCAAAAGACCTGCTGCTGCTGTTGTTCGGCGCCAGCGAAAATACCATCGACTATGCGGCAGCCTATATGGGCATCTATTCTCTGGGCACCATCTTTGTGCAGGTGACAATGGGCATGAACGCCTACATCACGGCCCAGGGCTTCACTACCATCAGTATGCGGACCACCCTCATCGGCGCGGGCTTGAACATCGTGCTGGACCCCATTTTCATTTTCGCGCTGGACATGGGCGTCCGGGGCGCGGCTTTGGCCACCATTTTGTCCCAGGCGGTCTCCGCGGCCTGGGTGCTGCGCTTCCTGACCGGCGGGAAATCCAAATGGCGCCTGCGGCGGGAAAACCTGCGGCCCCGGGCGTCTGTGGTGCTGCCCTGCCTGGCACTGGGGCTGTCCCCCTTTATCATGCAGTCCACGGAGAGCCTCATTGCCGTGTGCTTTAACTCCTCTTTGCTGAAATACGGCGGAGACTTGGCGGTGGGTGCTATGACGGTGCTCACCAGCATCATGCAGCTGGCCATGATGCCCCTTCAGGGCCTGACCCAGGGAGCCCAGCCCATTGTCAGCTACAACTATGGCGCCCGGAACCCCCAGCGGGTGCGGGAGGCCTTCCGGTGCCTGCTGATGGCCTGCGTTACCTATTCTCTGACACTGTGGGCACTGGTGCAGCTGATGCCCCAGGTGTTTGCCGGGATTTTTACGCCGGACCCGGAGCTTCAGGCATACGCCGCCTGGGCCCTGCGGATCTATATGGCTGCCACCGGTATCTTCGGCGTTCAGATCGCCTGCCAGCAGACATTTATCGCCCTGGGGAACGCCAAAGCGTCTTTGTTCCTGGCAGTGCTGCGGAAGATCATTTTGCTGATTCCCCTCATCTATATCCTGCCCCATTTTTTCACCAACAAGGTGCTTGGCGTCTTTTTGGCGGAGCCGGTGGCGGATGTGCTGGCGGTGTGCACCACGGCCTGTATGTTTGCCTTCCAATTCAAAAAGAGCATGGCGGCATTGGAAGAACCGTAAACAAGAAAGCCGGAAGCAACGCTTCCGGCTTTCTTGTTTAATTTGGATGCTTTTCTTTCGGGAGGATCAGGTTCAGCAGCACGGCCATGAGAGTGGCGATGACCACAGGGGACTTGCCGAAGATCATAGTGACCGCAGCCGGGAACTGGTTCAAAGCGGCGCTGGCCTGGGAGATGCCCACGCCCAGAGCGGCGGACAGGCCCACGATGGTGGTATTCCGGGCCGTCAGGTCCTGGGAGGCAATGAGCTTCATGCCGGTCATGGCGATGGTGGAAAACACAGTGACGGTGGCGCCGCCCAGCACACACTGGGGAATGGTGGTCAGCAGCGCGGCGAACTTGGGAGACACGCCCGCCAGCAGCAAAAAGCCGCCGGCAAAGGCGAACACCGTCCGGTTCACCACTTTGTTGGTGGTGACGATGCCTACGTTCTGAGAATACGTGGCAGTGGGCAGGCCGCCGAACAGGGCCGCCAGAATGTTGCTGACGCCGTAGGCGATGATGCCGCCCTGGAGCTCCTGGTCCGTGGGGTCCCGGTCCATACCGCCCACAGTGGTGGCGGTAAAGTCACCGATGGCCTGGATGGAGTTGATAGCGAACAGCAACCCGATGGCGATGCAGGAGGCGGCGTCAAAGGTGACGCCGAAGTGCAGGAAGCGGGGCAGGGAGAACCAGGCGGCGGTGCCCACGTCCGCAAAGCTCACCATACCGAACAGCAGCGCCACAATATAGCCGAAGATCATGCCCAGCAGGATGGAGGCCAGCTTGCAGATCCCCTTGCCGTAGTGGTTGAGGACCATGACCGCCGTCAGCGTCAGGGCCGCCACCAGCCAGTTCTGCCAGGAGCCGTATACCAGGGCCTCCGTCAGGCCCCGGGCCTCCACCACGGATTCGTAGGTGTTGGCGGTGCCGCCGGCCATATAATTGATGGCGGTGGGATACAAAGACAAGCCGATGGTGAACACCACCGTGCCGGTGATGACCGGCGGGAACAGCAGGCGGATCTTTTTCACGAAAATGCCCACAATGACGGCCACCGCGCCGCCCACCAGCATGGCGCCGGCGATGGCACTGACACCGCCGCCGGAGGAGGCGATGGCCTGCATACTGGGGACGTAGGCGAAGCTGACGCCCAGAATCACCGGCAGTCCGGAGCCGAACCGCTTGCCGATGGGGAAAAGCTGCAAAAAAGTGGACACGGCGGACATGACCAAAGACGCCTGGATCAAAAGCACCCGGTCCGCCTGGGAAAGGCCGATGGCGCCGGCAATGATGATGGGCGGCGTGACGCAGCCCACGATCATGGCCACCAGATGCTGCAAAGCCAGGGAAACCGATGTACCGACGGGGGGAGTGCCGCGAAACTGAAACAGCAGTTCCTGGCGGGACGCTGGGTTTTTCATGGCGAGAGCCTCCTTGCGGGTAATTTCAACAGTACTATTCTAGCAATATCCACCTATGAATTCAAACAAAAATTTTGTTTTACCTAAAAAATATTTTGGTTACATTTTGGCGAAAATGATGAAAATGTCCCCGTGGCGAAGACACGGGGACAGTAAGCGTACCGTTACAGTCCGGCCCGAACGGCGTTGATGGCCTCCACAGCTGCGGTGGAGCCATGCTTGGGATACAGCTCAAAGGCGATCATCTGGTCATAGCCGTGGTCATACAGGTCCTGGAGCACCGCCCGGTAGTTGATGCAGCCGGTGCCGGGCTCGCCCCGGCCGGGGGCGTCGGCAATGTGGATGCAGCCGATGAGGGACTGGTATTTCCGCAGGGTCTCGATGATCTTACCCTCGTTGAGGTACATATGATAGGCGTCGTACAGGATCTTTACATTGGGGGAATCCACCATCCCCACGATCTCCGCCGCGTCCTTGGTGTACTTCAGGAAGTTGCCCAGGTGGTCCGTCTCCACATTCAGGGCTTCCAGGCACAGCGTCACGCCAGCTGCCTCCGCCTCCGGGGCGATGGCGGCCAGGGAGCGGTACATGGACATGAACTTCTCCGCGTCGCTGTACTGGGGGAACAAATCCGCCGCGTACTGCTTGGGCTCCGGCAGCAGTTCGTTGGAGTGGACGGCCAACAGCTTGCAGCCCACATCCCGGGCGGCCTTCAGGGAACGCCGGAGATAGGCCAGATATTCCTCGCCGTGGGCGGGGTCGCACAGGGAGATGGGGCCGTCGCCGCCCATGCAGGAGATCTCCAATTCATATTGGCGGCACAGGGCCTTCAGTTCCTCCAGGTTCTTGGAATCCCAGTCCCAGATCTCCACGTAGTGGAAGCCGTCCCGCTTGGCGGCGGCGAAACGCTCCGCAAAGGGCAGTTCCTTGTAGATGACTTCGATATTGACCGAATACTTCATATGTATCTCCTCCGTTTTCAGGCCGGTCCCGTTTTCCCCATTGTAGCATCCGCCCTTTGGAATGTCCAGAAAAAGCGGGACTTCAGGTCAGTCCGGTACCACGGGCACCGCGCCGGCGGGAATGGGGCAGATGTAGCCGGCGGCTGTCTGCTTCTGGAACTCCGCTCTGGCGGCCTCCAGCAGGGACGGGTCTGTCAAAAGGTCAATGGCGGCGGCCGCCAGCACCTTGCCCGCGTGGACGGCGGACTTATGGCCCAGCTCCGTGGCGCCGCAGGACACGTTCTGCCAGCTGTGTCCGGGGCTGCCGTTGGGCCAGGCTGCCACATGAATCTGGCCCGTGGGGGTCTGCCAGCTGACATCGCCCACATCGGTGGAGCCGGGCATGAAGGCCGGTCCCTGGTACAGGGGCGCCAAAAAATCGTTCATGGCGTGGCCGGCCTCGGCCCGCAGCTGCCGCACCCGGTCCGCCAGCGCCTCGTCATACTGGGCGCCGATACCGGGCACACCGTCGCTGCCGGGATAGGTCTTTGCCAGGGCGTCGGCGTAATCCAACTCCTCCGCCGTGTGGGTGGGAACGCCCAGAGCCTCAAAGTTGCGGTACAGGACAGTCTCCAGCGTATGGTTGGGGACGGTGTCCGCCAGGCCGTCAATGAACTGCTTTTCAAAGGTGGTGCCGGTGATGAGAGCCGCGCCCCGGGCAATGTCATCCACCCGCTTTTGCAGCTCCACCGCCTCCGCCACATGGTTGGAGCGGACCATGTACAGCACGCTGGCCCGGGCCTGCACCACATTGGGACTGCGGCCGCCGGTGTCGGTGATGGCATAGTGGACGCGGGCCTTATCGCTCATGTGCTCCCGCAGGAACTGGACGCCCATGTTCATCACCTCCACCGCGTCCAGGGCGCTGCGGCCCCGGTCCGGGTCCCCGGCGGCATGAGCCGCCACGCCGGTGAATTTGTATTGGGTCTGGATACAGGAATTGCTGGAGCCGGTGACCACCTCGTTCACGTCCTTCGGGTGCCAGGTCAGGGCCGCGTCCAGGCCGTACCACAGCTTTTCCCGCGCCATAAACGCCTTGGCGGCGCCGCCCTCCTCACCGGGGCAGCCATACAGCACCACGGTGCCGGGACAGCCTGTCTGCTCCAGATACGCCTTGACGCCCAGCACCGCGGCCAGGGCGCCGGCGCCCAGCAGGTTGTGGCCGCAGCCGTGGCCGCAGCCGCCGGGAATGAGCTCCTCCCGGCACAGGCTCCCGGCCTTCTGGGACAGACCGGACAGGGCGTCATATTCCGCCAAAATGCCGATGACGGGCCAGCCGCTGCCGAAGCTGGCGGAAAAGGCGGTGGGGATGCCGCAGATGCCCGCTTCCACGGTGAAGCCCTCCCGGGCCAAAACCTCACAATACTTGGCGGCGGATTTCTCCTCCTGGAGGGACAGCTCCGCGTAGCTCCAAACACTGTCCGCCACGTCCGCGATCAAAGCGGCATTGGCCTCCACGGCGGCGATGGCCGCCCGCTTTTCTTTCGTCATAAAAACGCTCCCTTCCGACATAAAAGGGCACGCACGGAAGTGCGTGCCCTTTTAGCATTTTTATACAGCAAAATAATTAAAATCATTTTTGGCAGGGCGTGTACCTGTCAAAAATACATCGACTCAGCCGCCAGGGGCGGCGTTCACCAGTGACCGATGTCACTGGTGGTGGGGGGAGGTCGAGGGGGAGTCAACTCCTCTTCGAAATCAAAGGACCTTGCTCAAAAAATCTTTCAGTCTGGGATGCTGGGGGCTGCCGAAAATATCCGCAGGGCTGCCTTCCTCCAGCAGCTTGCCGTCCGCCATGAACAGCACCCGGTTGCCCACTTCCCGGGCAAAGCCCATCTCGTGGGTGACCACCACCATGGTCATGCCCTCCTGGGCCAGCTGCCGCATGACCTCCAGCACCTCGCCCACCATCTCGGGGTCCAGGGCGGAGGTGGGCTCGTCAAACAGCATGACCTCCGGCTCCATGGCCAGGGCCCGGACGATGGCCACACGCTGCTTCTGGCCGCCGGAGAGCTGAATGGGATAGGCGCCGGCGCGGTCTTTCAGGCCCACCCGGTCCAGCAGGGCCAGAGCCTTTTCCTCGGCGGCGGCCTTGTCCATATGCTTGACCTGGATGGGGGCCAGGGTCATGTTGTCCAGAATGGTCATGTGGGGGAACAAGTTAAAGTGCTGGAACACCATGCCCATTTTCTGGCGGTGCTGGTCAATGTCCAGCTTCACCAGCTTGCCCTGGGCGTTTTTCACCTTTTTCTTGGTGATATCCACGCCGTCAAAGACGATGGAGCCGCTGGTGGGCTCCTCCAGCAGGTTCAAGCTGCGCAGGAACGTGGACTTACCGGAGCCGGAGGGACCGATGACCACCATCACGTCGCCCCGCTCGATATTGACCGAAACGCCGTCCAGAGCCTTGATGGCGCCCTTGTTGTAGTATTTTTTCAGGTCGGTGACCTGGATGAGACTATCTCTTGTCGCCACGGCTCATTCTCCTTTCAAAATAGGCGATGACCTTGGAGGTGGGGAAGCACAGGCAGAAGTAAATGACTGTTGCCACCAGCAGAGGCTCAATAATGACAAAGGTGGCGCCCTTCACCTGCTGGACGGCGGACATGATGTCCTGCACGCCGATGGTGTATGTAATGGCGGATTCCTTGATGATGACCACGAACTCGTTGGCGATGGCGGGCAGGATGTTTTTCACCGCCTGGGGCAGGATGATGAACCGCAGGTTCTGCTTCTGGGTCAGGCCCAGGGAGCGGGCGGCCTCCGTCTGGCCGCCGTCCACGGACTGGAGGCCGGAGCGGATGATCTCGCACAGGTACGCGCCGGAGTTCATGCCCAGGGCCACCACGCCGGGGAAGAAACGCTCAAATTTGATGAAGCCGAACACGGTGAAGCGGGGCAGGTCGATGATGCCGAACACGCCGTAATAGATGATCATGACCTGCACGATCACGGGGGTGGAGCGCAGGATTTCTACATAAGCGGTGGCGAGAAAGCTGAGAGGATTGAATTTGCTGAGGGTCACCAAAAAGCCGCCGTCCCGCAGGTGGCCGTCCTTGTCCAGACCCAGGGAGCGGAAAGGCCGGACATTGGACATCCGCATCAGGGCCAGCACCAAGGCCAGCACAAAGCCGATGAGCACCGTGAACAGGGACAGCAAAACCGTGACCACAAGGCCCTGCTCGAACATTTGGGCGTAGGGCACGATTTTCGAAAAATTCGACAGTTGGATAAAGTGGTCCATGAGGGGCTCCTTTCAAAATAGAGTCAGGGACGCGAAAAAACACATCAATTCCTCCCCCCAGAACTGGGGGGAGGAATTTGACGTTGTTTCAGGTTCGTTTACTGCTGCACCTGGCCGTCGGCGCTCAGCAGGCCCTCGTACTTCTCACCGGAAGCCAGCTCGTTGGCCTCGGCCACAAAGGACTCCATGCTGCCGTCGGACAGAGCGGCGGCCACGGCCTCGTTGACGGCGGCCAGCAGCGCCTCGTTGCCCTTGCTCACGCCAATGGCGGAGCCTTCGCTGTCATAGGGAACATCCAGAACGATCTCCAGCTCGGGGTAGTTCTTCTGGTAGCTCTTGGCCACGTCGGTCTCAATGTAAGCGCCGTCCAGCTTGCCGGTCAGCAGCTCGGAGATCAGGTCGGTGACCTTGGGCAGGGCGATGATGTCGGCGTCGGGGGAGTTCTCATTGGCCAGGTCCATCTGGATGGAGCCGGTCTGGGCGCCGATGGAATATTCAGCCTTATTGGTGTCCTCCAGAGAGGTAAACTTGCCGGCGTTGTCCTTCAGGCACACGAAGGACTGGCCGCCCTTGTAATACAGGTCGGAAAAGTCCATGGCGTCGGCACGCTTGGGGTCAGGGCTCAGGCCGGCCATGCCCAGGTCCACGGTCTTGGTGGCCAGCTCGCTCAGCACGCCGTCAAAATCCATGGGGATGACATCCAGCTCCAGGCCGATGTAGTCGGCGATGTACTGAGCCAGGGACATATCAAAGCCGGCCAGCGTGGGGGTGCCGTCCTCGCCGATGGCATAGAACTCATAGGGAGCGAAGTCGGGGCTGGTGGCCACGGTCAGCACGCCGTCGGTCACGGTGGTCAGTTCATCCTTCCACCAACCCTCGCCCTTTTCGGCGGGCTCTTCCGCGGGAGTCTCGGCGGGAGTCTCAGCAGGGGCTTCTTCCTTCTTGCTGCCGCAGGCGGCCAGAGACAGGACCATTGCCAGCGTCAGCAGCAACGCAAACAGTTTTTTCATGATCATTCATCCTCTTCCAAAATGTTTTTCCCGCATGGCGGGAGAATCGGTAATACAGGGGGGAAGCGGTCTTCCCTTGGAACATGCCTAACCTTACCACGTTGCATATAGAATGTCAATACTTTTTCATTAAAAATGAATATTTATTTGGCAAGAATTGGTGAAGCTGTCAAAGAAACGCCTGAAAAACCACGGAATTTTGAGGTGTAAATGTGCAATTTTACCATGCACGCAGAAGATGAAAATGAATATAAAAATGAATATTCAAAAGAAAGGAGGGCGGATATCCGCCCTCCTTTCCCGTTTATGGCGTGGCTTCAGCCTCTGTGACCAGGTCCTCCAACACACCGATGAGGTCCCGCAGGGTGCGCAGGGGTACGTTCCGGGCCAGAATGGCGGCCCGCAGCTCCGGGGAGAGGCTCTCCAGCCGGGGCTTCAGCTTGGGGTCCACGTAAGCCATGCGCTCACCTCCCCAAAACCGCCGCGCCGCCCCAGGGGACCAGCTCCAGGCGGATAAAATAGCCCTGCTGGTGCTGGCACACGGGGCAGAGCTTCGGCGCTTCCGTGCCCTGGTGGATGTGGCCGCAGTTCAGGCACATCCAGCCGCAGGCGGCATCGGACACAAACAGCTTCTCCCGCTCCAGCAGGTCCGCAAAATAGCCAAAGCGGTTTCCGTGGGTCTGCTCAATGGCGGCGATGCGCTGGAAGGAGGCGGCAATCTCCGCAAAGCCCTCCGACCGGGCCGTTTCGGCAAAGGCGGGGTATACCGGGTCGAACTCCTCGTATTCATTGTGCTGGGCCCGGCGCAGCAGCTGGAGGGCGCTGGCCGCCAGGTCCACGGGATAGCCTCCGTCCATGGAGACGGTGCGGCCGGCCGCCGGCTTCATGTGGTTGTAAAAGATCTCGGCGTGTTCCTTTTCCTGGTTGGCGGTGAATTGAAACACCGCTTCCAGGACGGGCAGGCGCTGCTGTTTGCATAAAGAGGCGGCGAAGGTATAGCGGTTGCGGGCCTGGCTCTCGCCGGCAAACGCCCGCATGAGGTTTTTCAAAGTCTCGCTGTCAGTCAGTTCCACGGACACGATCAATTCCTCCTAATTCGATAATACCGAGGGTAGGGGTATTTTTTGCGCGAAACGCCATACTATACCCGAAAGGACGGTGCCGGTATGGAACAAAACGCGGATGTGCTCATCGTAGGCGGCGGCCCGGCGGGATACGCGGCGGCGCTGTATGCCGCCCGGAGCGGGCTGACCACTTTGGTGCTGGAGGGCACCGCGACCGGCGGCCAGCTGGCCGCGGCGGAAGTGGTGGAAAACTATCCCGGGGAGCCGGAGGCTGTGGAGGGCTGGCGCCTGGCGGAGCGGATGCGGCGGGGGGCGGAGCGCTCCGGCGCCGCCACGGTGCTGGCCCAGGTGCTGGCGCTGCGCCTGGCGGAAGCGGAAAAGCAGGCGGAGACCGCCGCCGGGACCTTTACCGGCCGGGCGCTCATCTACGCCGCCGGCGCCGGCCCCAGAAAGCTGGGCGTCCCCGGCGAAGAAGCCCTGCGGGGCCGCGGCGTCAGCTTCTGTGCCGCCTGCGACGGCGCGCTTTTCCGGGGACGGGACGTGGCGGTGGTGGGCGGCGGCAATTCCGCCGTGTCCGAGGCATTGACCCTCAGCCGCCTGTGCCGCCATGTGACAGTGGTCCACCGGCGGGATACGCTGCGGGCGGAGCGGCAGGCCGTCCAGGCACTGGAGCGTATGAAAAACGTGGACTTCCTTTGGAACGCCGCCGTGGAGGCCGTGGAGGGAGAAAAGGCGGTGACCGGCCTGCGGTACCGGGACCTTGCCACAGGAGCGTGTCATAGCCTCTCCTGCTCCGGTGTGTTCGTGGCCATCGGCCGCCAGCCGGAGACGGCTCTGCTGACGGGTCAGCTGCCGCTGGACCCGGCGGGCTATGTGCTGGCGGACGAGACCACCGCCACAGCGCTGCCCGGCGTGTTCGCCGCGGGGGATGTGCGGGCGAAGCGCCTGCGGCAGGTGGTCACCGCCGCCGCGGACGGCGCCGTGGCGGCCCACATGGCGGCGGCGTATCTGGAGAGGCAGAGTGTATAAAAGCAGCCCGGAAAGCTTTGCTTTCCGGGCTGCTTGTCCCATTTAAAGCTGGGGAAGACGGTATGTTTCCAGGTCCTGGGTCAGGCGGCGGGTGAAGGTGCTGTCGGACTTCAGGTCGTGGAGGTAAGCGTGGCGGTCCAGGTTGGCATCCCGCTCCTCCAGGACACAGACGGCGATGTTGGAGCAGTGGTCGGAGACACGCTCGAAGTTGGTGAGCAGGTCGCTGAGGACAAAGCCCAGCTGAATGGTGCAGCCGCCGGTCTGGAGCCGCTGGATGTGGCGCATCCGGACCTCCTCAATCAGGCGGTCGATGGTCTCCTCCAAGGGCTCCACCGTCAGGGCCGCGCCCACATCATCGGCGATAAAGCAGGAGAAGGAGCGGTCCAGGATGTCCTTCAGGGCGTCCATCAGCACGCAGAGCTCCGCCTCGGCGCTGTCGGAGAAGCGGATGTCCTTGTCGTGGATCTCCTGGGCGGATTCCTGCAAGTTCAGGGCGTGGTCGCCGATGCGCTCGAAGTCGCCGATGGCGTGGAGCAGGCGGGAGACGGTGCGGATATCGTCCATGGACACGCCGTGCTGGGAAATCTGCACCAGGTAGCTGCCCAGACGGTCCTCGTAGATATCCAGCTTGTCCTCGTTGGCGGTGATCTCCGCTTCCCGCTCCTCGCTGTAATCCGTCAGCTGCTGGAGCGACAGCAGCAGGTTGTGGTGGGCCAGGTCCCCCATGCAGTTGGCCATGGATACGCACTCGCTGATGGCCACGCCGGGCGTCCGCAGCAGGCGGGGGTCCAGAAAGGCGAATTGCTCGGCTTTGCTTTCGGACTTGACCATTCTCCGCGCCAGCTTTTCCAGCTGGCGGGAGAAGGGCAGCAGCAACAGGGTGGTCAGCACGTTGAACACCGTGTGGCAGAAGGCGATGCCAACGGCGCCCACAGGCGCGCTCATAAAGGAGAAGTGGAACAGCAGGTTGCCGCCGTAAAACAAAATGAGGCAGACAACCGTGCCGATGACGTTGAAGGAGATGTGGATGGCAGACACCCGCTTGGCATTGCGGGAGACGCCGATGGCGGAGATGAGAGCCGTGACGCAGGTGCCGATGTTCTGGCCCATGATAATGGGGATGGCCATGCCGTAGGTGATGGAGCCGGTGAGGGCCAGCGCCTGCAAAATACCCACGGAGGCGGCGGAGGATTGGATGATGCCGGTGAACACGGCGCCTACGGCGACACCCAAAAGGGGATTGTTGAAGGCGGTGAGCAGGTTGGAGAATTCCGGCATATCCGCCAGGGGGCTGACGGCGTTTTTCATCAGCTCCATGCCGTACATCAAAATGGAAAAGCCCACCATGATGCGGCCGATGTCCCGGCGCCGCTGCTTTTTGGAGCCCATGATGAGGATGATGCCCGCCAGGGCAATGACGGGGGAGAAATTTTCGGGCTTCAGCAGGTTCACAAAGACGTTCTCACTCTGGATACCCGTCAAAGACAAGATCCACGCCGTCAGAGTGGTGCCGATGTTGGAGCCCATGATGACGCCGATGGTCTGGCCCAGCTCCATGACACCGGAGTTTACCAGGCCCACCAGCATGACCGTCATGGCGGAGGAGGACTGGATGGCGATGGTGATGCCCGCGCCCAGCAGCAGGCTTTTCAGGGGGTTGGAGGTCATGCGCTTCAAAACGCGCTCCAGCTTGCCGCCGGCCATTTTTTCCAGGCTCTTGGACATGGTGGTCATGCCGTACAGGAAAAAGGCCAGGCCTCCGCAGAGAGTAAAAATGGAAAAGATATCCATGCTCATGCTCCTTCTTGTTTCCGTTCTTTCGCCGCGCCGCGGCGGTAAACAGCTCATAGCATTTTTATTATATAAAGAAACAGTCATCATGAGAAGAGGAGAAAGAGACTTTTGTAAATTTTGCGTAAAACAACCGACAAATTGCATAATATAAATAATAGATATTTGTATAAAAAGCAAGCGCTCCCCCGGAAAGGGAAGCGCTTTTACGCAAATTTACAAAACTTCACTTGTCCAAAACGCCTGAACGTCCTCCGCGGCCCGGCGGCCGGCGAAGTAGCCGGACTGCCACATGCGGCGAATCTTTTCCGTGTCCCGCTCCGTCCGGGAGAAGCCGGCGGTGCTCTCCGGCGCGATGACCAGGACCTTTCCCTCCCGCTCCAGGGCGAACAACTCCTCCCGGCAGCGGTTGTACCGCTCCGCCCGGGTGGACAGGGTCTCCAAAAAGGCGGGGTATTGCCGGAACGCCCTGCGCAGGATGGGCATCAGATGTTCTGCGTCCTTGCGGTAGCTCCGCTCCCGGGTCAGCAGCACCACCACCCGGTCGCAGCCCTGGTCAAAGGCCCGCTTCCAGGGAATGGCGTCGGCGCAGCCGCCGTCCAGGTAGGGCTGGCCGTCCAGATGGTATACCGGGAACATGAGGGGGATGGCGCAGGTGGCCTGCAGCAGCAGGTTGTGCCGGTCCCGCCGGGGCACCGGCAGATAGTCTGCCTGCCCGGTGGCCAGGTTGGTCACCACGGCCTCCACCGTGCCGGGATAGGCCTCGAAGGTGTCGTGGTCGAAGGGGTCCAGCTGGTTGGGGATGGTCTCATAGGAAAATTCCAGCCCGAAGTAGGAGCGGTTGCCGGGACGGAGGTAGTTGCCAAGCCCCATGTACCGCCGGTCATTGGCGTATGTGGTGAGGACGCGCAGGTTGCGCCGGCTCTGGCGGGAGAGGTAACTGACGCCGTAGGTAATACCGGCGGAAACGCCTACGGTGTAATCCGGCAGGGGCAGGTCCGCGTCCAGAAAAGCGTCGCACACACCGGCGGAAAAAATGGTGCGGAAAGCGCCGCCCTCCAGGACCAGTCCGGTTTTCATGAGGGTCACTTCCTTTGTTGAGATTCGTTGTATCGCTGGCAGTTATAAAAAAGTCGGAGCAAGCGGTATAACGCTTGCTCCGATGTGGCGGAGAAGGAGGGATTCGAACCCTCGAGACCCTTTAGGAGCCTACATGATTTCCAATCATGCGCCCTCGACCAACTAGGCGACTTCTCCATAGCTGTTCCAGTTCTGCTTCTCAGATAAACTTGTGTGCCGCCTTCAAGAGACAGCGTTATTATTATAGCAAAGGTTTTCATAAAGTCAACCCCTAAACGGAAATTTTTCAAAAAAAGACGCGGGAAGGGCAGCTTGCCCCTCCCGCTGTGCACCTCAGTGCAGTTCGGAGGCGATGTTGTCCACGGCTCCGTCCACGGCGACACCCAGCTTGTGGATGCTTTTGCCCACCTGTGTTTTCATGGACTGCCTGCCGCCGGGCATCATCATCCCCACAGCTGCGCCAGCCGCCATGCCGGCGCCGATACCGACCCAAAATCCGGTACTCGTCTTCATATTCCGTCACTCCTTCTGGCACGGAGTTAGTATGCCCGCCTATGAGGGAAAAATCCGCCGGAGAGAGGTTTGCCAAAAGATGCATTCCGCGCTATAATCAAATGCGAATCGAATACGCAGCTGGGAGGAACCTATGACCAGAATTTATCTCATCCGCCACGCGGAGGCGGAAGGCAACCTGTACCGCATCGCACAGGGCCAGTACAACAGCATTCTCACCGACCGGGGTTGGCGGCAGGTGGAGGCGCTGCGGCGGCGCTTCGCCGATATCCGAATCGACGCCGTTTACGCCAGCGACCTGTACCGTACCTGCGCCACCGCCAGCGCCATCTACCGGCCCAAGGGGCTGGAGCTTCACCGGCGGCGGGACCTGCGGGAGATCTGCGTGGGCCGGTGGGAGCAGCAGACCTGGGGCGACATTGCCCGGACGGACAAGGAGCAGCTGGTGAATTTCAACCTGCACCCGGAAAAATGGTACGTGGAGGGGGCGGAGACGCCCCGGCAGGTGCTGGAGCGGGTGCTGGCGGCGGTAGAACAGATCGCCGGGGAGAACGAAGGAAAAACCATCGCCGTGGTGTCCCACGGCTACGCCATCCGGCTGCTGCTGGCGGAGCTGGAGGGCTATTCCCTGGACCGGCTTTCGGAGACGCCGGTGGGCGGCAACACCGCCGTATCCCTGGTGGAGGCGGAAAACGGCCGGATGCGGGTGGTGTTCCGGGACGATGTCAGCCATCTGCAAACGGAGGCGTACCTGGCCGGAGAAAAGCCCCGCAAGCGGGACAGCGCCTTGGAGCCGGGACTGCGCTTCGCGCCTTTGCGGCTGCCGGAACAGGCGGACTTTTTGGCGGACTGCGTGTCCGCCGTCTGGACGGAGAGCGGCAAGGCCGCTCCCTTTGACCGGGCGCGGCTGCTGGCGGACGCGGCGGAGCGGACCACACTGGTGGGCTATTTGGATGAAACGCCTGTGGGCCTGGTGCAGCTGGGCCCGGAAACGGGCTGGGTTTCCCTGGCCTGTGTGGAGCCGGCCTGCCGGGACCGGGGCTTCGGCGTGCAGCTGCTGGGGCAGGCGGTGCGGCTCACCCGGGAGCGGGAGGGCCGGGAACTGCGGCTCGCACTGGCGAAGAACGCCTCTGCCGCCGGATTTTTCCGGGAGCACGGCTTCCGGGCTGTTGGAGGCCCGGTCCTGGTCAAGGACATCGGCTACGACCCGGAATACCTGTAAACGGTGCAAAAACCCGGGGGAAAGGTGCTTTCCTCCGGGCTTTTGTGGGATATTGACGAAAAGTTCACGTTGACAAACAAACAGGTCCTTTCATATAATATAAGTAACGTAAAAGGGAGTAGCCTGCGCTTTGAGAGGCGTGGTGTGGTTCGTCAGCACGGCGGCGCGGAGCCGCCCGGAACATGTCGAAAAGGCGAGACTTTTACTGGACATCGCTGCCGCGGGGAAGTATCCCGGCGGCGCGGTGTGCAGTAAAGGCCTCGCTCATTTTATGGAAAAACGCAGGAGGACGTATGAATATCTGGATGACGGTTTTGTTGTTTTTGGTGGGCCTTGTGCTGATCGTCAAGGGCGGCGACTGGTTTTTGGACGGCGCCGTCTGGATCGCGGAGAGCACCGGCGTGCCCCGGTTCATCATCGGCGCCACCATCGTGTCTCTGGCCACGACGCTGCCGGAGCTGACGGTGTCCGTCACCGGCGTGCTCCAGGGAGAGGTGGACCTGGCGGTGGGCAATGCCGTGGGCTCCGTCACTGCCAACCTGGGACTGATCCTGGGCATTTCCGTGGTGTGCATCCCGTCGGTGGTCAGCAAAAAGCAATTCAACCTGAAAGCGGTTTTGATGGTGTCCGGCGCGGCGCTGCTGCTGGTTCTGTGCCGGGGAGGCGGACTTGCGTTCCTGCCCAGTATGCTGCTGTTCGTCATTTTCGCGGTGTATCTGGGGAACAACATCGTGGATGCCCGCCAAGGCATGGCGGAGCGGCGGGAGGAGCATCCCGGCCGCCGCACGGTCTCCCACCGCCAAATGGCCATGAAGCTGGGGCTGTTCGTGGCGGGTATCGCCGCCATCGTCATCGGCTCCCGGCTGCTCATCAATTACGGCAGCGAGCTGGCGCTGCTGCTGGGCGTGCCCTCCAGCATCATCGGCGTCACCATGGTGGCCATCGGCACCTCCTTGCCGGAACTGGTCACCACCCTGACGGCCATCGCCAAAAAAGAGGCCTCCATGTCCGTGGGCAACATCATCGGCGCCAACGTCATCGACCTGACCATGATTTTGCCGGTGTGCTCCGCCGTGTCCGGCGGCCGCCTGACCATCGGCAGCCAGACCACAACGCTGGACCTCCCTGTGTGCTTTTTGCTGTGCTGCATCGCGGTGGTGCCGCCTCTGCTGAAGGGAAAATTCTACCGCTGGCAGGGTGCGCTGATGCTGGCGGCTTACGCCGGGTATGTGGCCGTGCTGGTCATGTAAAGATGAATATCAAAAAGCGGAGCCGGCTTTTGCCGGCTCCGCTTTTTTCACAGGGATTTGATGAGATCGCGCACCAGGCGGGCGGTCATGCCCCAGACGGCATGGCCCTGCCAGTACCACACCGGCACATCCACCCAGCCGTGGTTCCAGGCATAGTCCCGGGGAATGCCCACGGACTCGTAGGGGAAGTCCTCCGGCACCTGGGGCACCAGCTCATAGCGCCAGGGCTCCGGCGCCGTTTCCGCAAAGAAGGACAGCGGCGCGGTAAACACCTCCGCCACCTCGGCGGGGGAGGGGCGCAGGGCGGCAAAGCCGCCGGGGGACACCAGCCCCAGCACCGGCCGCAGCAAAAAGCCCATTTGGTTGCAGATAAAGTCCGGCGTGCCCAGCAGGGAGATTTCGGCGGCGGGGATGGACAGTTCCTCCTCCGTCTCCCGCAGGGCGCATTGAGCAGGCGTCTCTCCCGCCTCCATGCGGCCGCCGGGGAAGCAGACCTCACCGCCCTGGCTCAAATTCCGGGCACGGACCTCAAACAAAAGATGCAGGCCGTCGGGCCGCTCCACCAGCGGACAGAGGACGGCGTAGCTGTGCCGGGCGCCCAGCAGTCCCGGCTGGTGGCCGCCGTAGCGGCGGCGCAGGGCCTCCAACTCCCTCACAGCAGCATCCGCAGCGCGGCCTGGTGGTTTTGGATGTTTACCACAGCGGCGCTGGGGGCATACTCTCCATCCAGGGACCAGGGCAGGTCCTCCTCTGTCTCCAGGTGGAGTGTGGAGACATGGCGGAACACCAGGCCCTCGCTGTCGTACTGCTGGTTCAGCAGGGCCATCACCAGGTTTTGCAGGTCCAGGGCGGTCCGGGGATTGGGGACCAGCAGCAGCTCGAATTTGCCGTCGTCCAGCACCACCCGCTCCGGGTCCAGCTTCATGAGCCCGCCGATGGAGGTGGAGTTGCACACGGCGCCGAACAGATACTCCCCATCCAGCACCTCACCGTCGGCGGTGAGGCGGATGCGGTAAGGCCGCAGGGTGTTCAGGTCCTTCATGCCCTCCAGGATATAGGCGAAGTGGCCCAGGGCGTTTTTGGCGGCCTGGGGGGCGGAATAGGAGCTTTTCACAAACGCGCCGAAGGAGGCCACGTACACAAAATAGCGCTCGTTCCACTGGCCGATGTCCAGCATCCGGGGCACGTTGCGGACAATGGCCCTGGCGGCGGTCACGGGATTGCCGGAAATCTGGAGGCTGGCGGCAAAATCGTTGGTGCTGCCCTGGGGCAGATAGCCCAGGGGAGGCCGTTTTTCCAGGCGCATCAGCCCGGTGATGACCTCGTTGAGGGTGCCGTCGCCGCCGGCGGCCACGACCAGGTCGTAGTCCTCCCCCTCCCGGGCGGCGGTGACAGAGGCGTCGCCGGGGGCGGTGGTCTTGTGCAGGGAGGTCAGGTAGCCCGCCTCGGAAAAAACAGAAATGGCATCAAACAGCGGACTGCGGGACTTGCTGCGGCCCGCCCGGGGATTGACGATGAAAAGAAGCTTTCTATGGGTCATGAAACGCCTCCTGAAAAGACGGAAAATGGTTGTTTCGTCGGTGTGAAAGGTAGTATATCACGGGAAAATGAGGATTGCAATTCCCTGTGTGGCCGTGTAGAATGAAAATATCGAAAGGGTGGTGTCCACATGAAGCGGAAAGACGGGCATGTGCTGCTGGGGCTGACGGTGTTTTTCACGGTCAGCGCCATTTTGCTGCTTTATGACACCTTTTTCGGCAGCCGGGTGCTGCAATCCTTCAGCCGGCAGTTCCTTTCCGCCCTGTCGCCGGTGCTGTACGGCGCCTTTATGGCCTATCTGCTGGCACCCATGGTCAATTATTTTGAAGAACTGTTCCTGCCCAAGGGAAAGAAGCTTGAAAAGGGAAAGCGGACCTCCGGGGGATTGCGGGCCCTGAGCATCCTGCTGACCTGGGCCATTATCGTTGTGATGCTGTACCTGCTGGCCTCCGTGCTGCTGCCGGAGCTGTATAAGAGCATTGCCCAGCTGCTTTCCAATATCGAGACCTATTACCACACCATCAGCGGCTGGGTGGCCCAGCTGCTGGAGACGTATCCGCCGCTGGAGCACTGGGTGTCCCAGCAGCTGGACCTGTCCTACAACAGCCTCATGAACTGGATCACCAAGGAGGTGCTGCCCCAGGCCTCCACGCTGATGACCATCGTCTCCGGCAGCGTGTTCGGCCTAGTGAGCTTTGTGAGTGACCTTCTGGTGGGCATCATCGTGTCCATTTACTTTCTGGCCACCAAGGAGACCTGCGCCGCCCACGCCCGCAAGGTGGTGTGCAGCCTGTTCCCCAAGGAGCATGTCTACTGGGTGCTGCGGGGCGCCGCCAAGGTGGACAGTATTTTCGCCGGCTTTGTCCGGGGCAAGCTGCTGGACTCTATCATTATCGGCGTCATGTGCTTCGTGGGCTGCTCCATTTTGAAATTCCCCTATACGCCGCTGGTCTCTGTCATTGTGGGTGTCACCAATGTGATCCCCTTCTTCGGCCCCTTCCTGGGGGCCATCCCCAGCACGTTCCTCATCCTGCTGGTCTCTCCCATGAAGGCGCTGTATTTCGTGCTGTTCGTGCTGCTGCTGCAGCAGCTGGACGGCAACATCATCGGCCCCAAAATTTTGGGGGACAAGACGGGCCTTTCCAGCCTGTGGGTCATCATCGCCATTTTGGTGGGCGGCAGCTTCTTTGGCCTTGCGGGCATGTTCTTCGGCGTGCCGGTGTGCGCCTGCCTGTACAGCGCCGCCGACTTCCTGGTGCGGGTGCTGCTGAAGAAGAAGGGCCTGCCCCTGGCCACGGAGGCCTACGCCGCCGGGACCCCGGAGGGAACGGGAGAGGCTCCGGAGGAAGACCCCGCCGAAACAGACGAAGAAACTCCCTGAATTTTGCGAAAAACTCTTGCAATCCACCCTACTATCATGTACAATACAGCCTTGCAGGGCGCTTGTTATAAAAATAACGACTGCCCTGCAAGGCTCCTTTTACAATTGAATAGAGCCGATCATTTCTGTCAGGGCGGACAGCTTCCGCCCAACACTGACCTCAAGGAGGCAGTGATGAAAAGGAGAGACCAAGATGAAGAAGAAACTCATGGCATTCCTTCTTCTGGCCAGTCTCCTGTGCGCCGCACTTACCGGTTGCGGAGGCAGCAGCACAGAGAAGACCCCGGAAGGCGGACAGACACAAACCGGCTCTACCGGCGCGGTGGCCAACGAGATCACGGTGGGCATCGCGCAGGACCTGGACGACAGTCTTGACCCTCACCTGGCGGTGGCGGCAGGAACCAAGGAAGTTATGTTCAATGTGTTCGAGGGCTTGATGAAGCCCACTTCTACGGGAGATTTGACCCCTGCTGTTGCTGAAAGCTACACCGTTTCCGAGGATCGGCTGACCTACACCTTTACCCTGCGGGAAGGCGTGAAGTTCCATAACGGTGACGAAGTGACAGCGGAGGATGTTGTATATTCCATCAGCCGCTGCGCCGACACCACGGATGGGACTCCGCTGGTGGAGGCGTTTTCTGTTATCCAGTCGGTGGAGGCCGTGGATGCGCGCACCGTCGCCATCACTATCTCCGAGCCCAGCAACGAGTTCATTTCCTATATGACCACCGCCATCCTGCCTGCCGATTACGACCAGCAGGATACCGCCCCCGTGGGCACCGGCCCGTTCAAGTTCGTCTCCCGGGCCGCCCAGGACAACATCGTCCTGGAGAAGTTTGACGAATATTGGGGCACCCCCGCCTATCTGGACAAGGTGACCTTTAAGATCATGGAGAATGCCGACAGCCTGGTCATGAGCCTCCAGAGCGGCGCCATTGACCTGTGTTCCCACCTGACCAGCACCCAGGTGGCCCAGCTGGGCGACGATTTCTACGTGGCCGAGGGCACCATGAATCTGGTGCAGGCCCTGTACCTGAACAACGCGGAAAAGCCCTTTGACGATGTGCGGGTCCGGCAGGCCCTGTGCTACGCCGTGGACAAGCAGGGCATCATCGACCTGGCGTTCGACGGCTACGGCAGCCCCATCGGCTCCAGCATGTACCCCGCCTTCGGCAAATATTTTGACGAGAGCCTCACCAATTATTACACGAAGGACGTGGAGAAGGCCAAGAGCCTCCTGACCGACGCCGGCTATCCCAACGGCTTTGAGATGACCATCACCGTCCCCTCCAACTACCAGCCCCATATCGACACCGCCCAGGTGCTGGTGGAGCAGCTGAAGGAGATCGGCGTCACCGCCAAGATCGAACTGGTGGAGTGGGGCACCTGGGTGTCCGACGTGTACAGCGGCCGCCAGTTCCAGTCCACCGTGGTGGGCGTGGACGCCTCCAACATGACCGCCCGTGCCCTGCTGGAGCGGTTCACCTCTGATTATGCCAAAAACTTTATCAATTACAACAACGCCGATTACGACGCCCTGTTCCAGCAGGCTCTGACCACCTATGATGACGCCGAACAGACCGCCATCTACAAGGCCATGGAGAAAAACCTGACGGAAAACGCCGCCAACGTCTACATTCAGGACCTGGCGGACCTGGTGGCCGTGCGGCAGGGACTGGAGGGTGTGACCTTCTATCCCATCTACGTGCTGGACCTGTCCACGGTCCGGTACGCCGAATAATATGAAAGGCGGCACATTTTCTGCCGCTTGCCCGGAAAGGGGATGATGACCATGAAATACGCGGCAAAACGCATTGCGATGCTGCTGGTGACCATGGTCATCGTCTCCTTTTTGGCGTTTGTGGCCTTTTCGCTGATCTCCGGCAGCGCCGCCGAGATCATGCTGGGCACCCAGGCCACGCCGGAGAAGGTGGCGGCCCTGGAAAAGGAAATGGGCCTGGACCGGCCGCTGCTGGTGCGCTACGGGGAGTGGCTGCTGGGCTTTTTCACCGGAGACCTGGGTACCTCCATCAGCTATAAGCAGCCGGTGCAGCAGCTCATTGCCCCCAAGGCGCTGGTGACGCTGTGCCTGAGCGTTTTGAGCTTTCTGCTCATTGTGGCGGTGTCCATTCCCCTGGGCGTCCGCTCTGCCCGCCGGGCGGGGGGGCGGCTGGACGGCGTGAGCACGGCCCTGAACCAGTTTTGCATGGCGGTGCCGCCTTTCTTTACCGGCATTTTGCTGACCTGGCTGTTCAGCACCGTTTTGCGGTGGTTCACCCACGGAAAATTCCCGGACCTGGGGACCGATTTCCCCGGCGCCGTGAAATACCTGTTCTTTGCCGCCATCTCCATCGCCATTCCCCGGGTGGCCATGACGGTGCGGATGCTGCGCAGCACGGTCCTGGGGGAGATGCAGAAGGACTATGTCCGCACCGCCATCTCCCGGGGCAATGACCGCGCAGGTGTGCTGTACGGCCATGTGCTGAAAAACGCCCTGGTGCCCGTGGTCACATTCCTGGCCCAGACCATGGCGGAGATCGTGGCGGGCAGCATCGTGGTGGAGCAGGTGTTCGCCATCCCGGGCCTGGGGCGGCTGCTGGTGGCCTCCATCTCCAACCGGGACTACCCGGTGGTCCAGGCCATCGTGGTGATCCTGGCCTTTTGGGTGGTGCTGGCAGGCACCGTGGCGGACCTCATCAACCAGCGGATCGACCCCCGCCTGCGGCTGGGAGGTGACGCATGAAACGGTTGAACGGATATCTGAAGGCAGGCCTTCTGCTGACGGGCTTTCTGACGCTTTTGATCGTGGTGGGCTATTTCTGGACGCCCTATGACCCCTCCGCCATGATGGCGGGGCCCAAGCTGTCCGGCCCTACCCTCCACAACCTCATGGGCACGGACAATTTCGGCCGCGATATTTTCAGCCGGGTGCTGAAGGGCGCCGGCACCACCTTCGCCATCGCCGCGGCCGTGGTGGCCATCGGCGCCGTGTGCGGCACCGTCATCGGCGCCCTCACCGGCTATTTCGGCGGCGTGGTGGACGAGGTCCTCATGCGCTTCAACGACGCCCTCACCGCCTTCCCCAGCATTTTGCTGGCCCTGGTCATCATCAGTGTGCTGGGCCCCGGCAATAAATACAACGTGGTGCTGGCCCTGGGCATCGTATTTATCCCCAGCTTCGCCCGGGTCACCCGGACGGCCTTCGCGGCCCTCCGGGATGTGAACTATGTGAAAAGCGCCCGGCTCATGGGCGCGGGCAGCGGCCGCATCCTGCTGGTGCACATTCTGCCCAACACCATTCAGGTGCTGCTGCCGGCCATCACCATCGGCTTCAACAACGCCGTGCTGGCGGAGGCCTCCATGAGCTATCTGGGCATCGGCGTCACTCCGCCGGACGCCTCCTTGGGCTATATGCTCTCCGAGGCCCAGAGCATGTTTAGCGCCGCCCCCTGGTACGCGGTGTGCACGGGAGGGACCATCATTTTGCTGGTGTTCGGCGTGGGCCTCATCGGCGAGGGGTTGCAGCGCCGGGGCAGGGAGGTGGATTGATGCTGGAGGTCAAAGACTTACATGTGAAGTTCCACTCCCGGGACCGGGAGGCCGTGGGCGGCGTCAGCTTCACCATCCAGGACGGCGAGATCCTGGGCCTGGTGGGCGAGTCCGGCTCCGGCAAGTCCGTTACCGCCATGAGCATCGCGGGGCTGCTGCCCCGGAAGCAGTGCGATTACTCCGGCGAGATTTTGCTGGACGGCACGGACCTTCTCCACGCGGATAGGGCGCTTTTGCGGAAGGTCCAGGGCAAGGACATCGGCGTGGTGTTTCAGGAGCCTATGAGTTCCATGGACCCGCTGATGAAGGTGGGCCGCCAGGTGGAGGAAGTGCTGCGGCTTCACAGTGACACGCCGCCGCAAAAGCGGCGCAGCATGGTGCTGGAGGCCCTGGCGGCGGTGGAGCTGCCGGACCCGGAGGGGGTCTATGACAAATACCCCCATGAACTCTCCGGCGGTATGCTCCAGAGGGCCATGATCGCCGCGGCCATCATCATCCGGCCAAAGCTCCTGCTGCTGGACGAGCCTACCACCGCCCTGGATGTGACCATTCAGGCGCAAATTCTGGAGCTTTTGAAGAAATTGAACCGGGAATCCGGCATTTCCATGCTGTTCATCTCCCACAACCTGAACGTGGTGCGCAAGCTCTGCACCCGGGTGGCGGTGATGCAGCGGGGACTGCTGGTGGAGGAGGGGGAGACCGGCCAGGTGTTCTACCATCCCCGGCACCCCTATACCCAGCGGCTCATCGCCGCCATTCCCACCCGGACGCGGAAGGAGGAGCACCCATGAACGACGATTTGGTGCTCTCTTTGCACCATGTGACCAGCGGCTACCGGGAGGGCGGCCCCTTCCGGAAGGGCGCATACCACGAGGTCCTCCACGATGTGTCCTTTGATGTTCGCCACGGGGAAATTCTGGGCCTGGTGGGCGAATCCGGCACCGGCAAGTCCACCCTGGCCAAAACCATTTTGGGCATGGTGCGGCCGGATAGGGGCGAGGTCATTCACTACACGAAGCGGCCCCAGATGATCTTCCAGGACCCGTATAGCTCCCTGAACCCCGCCTACACGGTGGAGTGGATTCTGGAGGAGCCCCTGCGCATTTACGGCAAGTACGACGCGCCGGAGCGCAAGCGCCGGGTGCGGGAGATGCTGGCTCTGGTGGAGCTGCCGGAGGAATGTCTGCGCTCCAAGCCGGCGGAGCTCTCCGGCGGCCAGCGCCAGCGGGTGTCCATTGCCACGGCCCTCATCCAGCGGCCCCGGTTCCTCATTGCCGATGAGCCGGTCAGCGCCCTGGACGTGACCATCCAGGCCCAGATCCTGAAGCTGCTGCGGCAGCTGCGCCGGGAGCTGGACTTGAGCTATCTGTTCATCTCCCACGATCTGAACGTGGTGTACCAGCTGTGCGACCGGGTCCTGGTGATGAAGCAGGGCCGCATCGTGGAGCAGGGCACCGTGGACGACATTTTTGACCATCCCCGGGAGGAGTATACCCGGCAGCTGCTTGCCGCCGCGGAGTAAGGCCATGAAGCTTTTCAAAACCTACAAAAAACTCCATATCTGGCTGCTGGCGGACCTTTGTCTGCTGGCAGCCTATTGGCTTTGCAGGGGCAACCGGGCATGGATGAACGCCCTGGCGGCCCATGTGACGGCGCCTCTGCGCCGGGCCATCGGCACCGTGTGCTACCGGGTGGACTTCTCCGTGGCGGAGGCGCTGTGTGTGCTTTTGGTGGTGTTCGCCGCCGTGTATCTGGTCTGGAGCGTTGCCGCCGTGGTGAAGCGCCGGGGCCGGGGGGCTCTGCGGCGGGCTTACGGCGCCGTGCTGGGGGCGGTGTGCGTGGGCGTCACCATCTACGTGGGCTTTTGCTTCCTGCTGGGCATTGACAGCTATGCCGACGGCTTTCAGGAAAAATCCGGCCTGTATGCCCAGCCGGTGGCCCTGGAGGACCTGGAGGCGGTGACGGCGTATTTCGCCCATCAGGTGTCGGCAGCGGCGGACGGTGTAGCCCGGGACGAGGCCGGTGTGTTCGCGGAGGACCGGCGGACCATTCTGGAAAACAGCGTCCACGCCTATGACGCCCTGGAGGAGGAATATCCCTTCCTGGCCTTTGAGGACACGGGTGTCAAGCCGGTATACTTTTCACGCCTCCTCAGCGCCCTGGACTTCACCGGCATCTACTGCCCGTTTACGGGAGAATCCAATGTGAACGTGGATTCCCCCGCCAGTATGCTGCCTGCCACAGCGGCCCACGAGCTGGCCCACCAGCGGGGCATCACCTCGGAGCAGGAGTGCAACTTCCTGGCTATCCTGGCCGCCACCACCTGCGGCGACGATGTGTATGCCTATTCCGGCTGGCTGTCCGGGTACATCTACCTGGGCAACGCCCTGTACCGGGTGGACCCGGACGCCTACTGGGCCATTCGCAATGCCCTGCCGGAGACGGTGCAGGCGGACCTGCGGTATCAGAACGAGTACTGGGACCAGTTTGCGGACAAAACGGCCCAGAAGGTCTCCAACCGGGTGTACGACAGCTTTTTAAAGGGCTACGGCCAGGAGCTGGGGCTTCAGTCCTACGGCACGGTGGTGGACCTGCTGGTGACATATTACAAAGACCGGATATGAAAAAATGAGCCGCGAAAGCGGCTCATTTTTTATCACTTCATCAGCTCACACACCAGGTCGGTGTAGCCGGAGGGGTCCTCCAGAGGCAGGCCCGCGATGAGCAAAGCCTGGTTGTACAGGAGCTTTGCGTACTTTTTCGCCTTCTCCGGGTCAGCGGTGACAGCGGCCTCCAGGGCCTGGAAGGCGGGGTGCTCCACATTCAGCTCCAGAATGCGGTCCGCCTTGATGCCGGAGTCCGGCTGGACGGACTGGAAGTATTTCTCCATCTCAAAGCTGAGGCCCTCCCCGGCGGTGAGGCAGACGGGGTGGGACTTGAGGCGGGCGGAGGCCTTTACCTCCTTGACGGCGTCGCCCAAGGTCTCCTTCACAAAGTCAAAGGCGGCCTTGTGGGCGTCGGCGGCCTCCTCGGCCCGCTTGGCGTCGCCCTCCTCAATCTCCTGGTCCAGCACGGAGCGGAACTCCTTGTCCTTGTACGCGTGGAGGACCTGGGCGCAGAACTCGTCCACCTCTTCGGTGAAATAGAGAATCTCCACGCCCTTGTCCCGCAGCAGTTCCGTCTGGGGCAGCTTGTCCACCTTGTCCAGGCTCTCGCCGGCGGCGTAGTAGATATATTTTTGGTCCTCCTGCATCCGGGAGACATACTCGTCCAGCGTAACGGGCTTTTTCTCCGTGGAGGAGTAGAACAGCAGCAGGTCCTGAAGCAAATCCTTGTGGGCGCCGTATTCGCCCACCACGCCGTACTTCAGCTGGCGGCCGAAGTTCTTCCAGAAGGTCTCATAGCCCTCCCGGTCCTCCTTCAGCAGCTTGGCAAGCTCGCTCTTGATCTTCTTTTCCAGGTTGGCGGCGATGACCTTCAGCTGCCGGTCATGCTGCAAAAGTTCCCGGGAGATGTTCAGGCTCAGGTCGGGAGAGTCCACCACGCCCCGGACGAAACGGAAATGCTCCGGCAGCAGGTCCGCACACTTGTCCATGATGAGCACGCCGTTGGAATAAAGCTGCAGGCCCTTTTCGTACTCCTTGGTGTAGTAGTCGAAAGGCGTGGCGCCGGGGATGAACAGCAGCGCCTTGTAGGTGACGGCGCCCTCGGCGGACACGGCGATGACCCTTTGGGGGTCGGCGTAGTCGTGGAACTTGTCCCGATAGAACTTGTTGTATTCCTCCGGCTTCACGCTGGACTTGCGCCGCTGCCAGATGGGCACCATGGAGTTGAGGGTCTCCACCTCGCTGTAAGTCTCATACTCCGGCTTGTCATCGGGAGTGCCCTCCTTTTTGCGGGTCTTGCTGACCTCCATGCGGATGGGGAAGCGGATATAGTCGGAGTACTTGCGCACCAGCTCCTGCAAACGCCAGGACTCCAGGAATTCGCTGTACTTCTCATCCTCGGTGTCGGGCTTGATGTGCATGATGATGTCGGTGCCCACTGCCGCCTTTTCACATTCGGTGATGGTGTAGCCGTCGGCACCGGCGGACTGCCACATATAAGCGGTGCCGCTGCCGTATTTTTTCGTCACCACGGTGATGTGGTCCGCCACCATGAAGGCGGAGTAGAAGCCCACGCCGAACTGGCCGATGACATCGGTGTCCTTGGCGTCGTCCCCTACCTCCTGCTTGAAGCGGTAGGAGCCGGAGGAGGCGATAACGCCCAGGTTGTTCTCCAAATCTTCCTTGTCCATGCCGATGCCGTTGTCGCTGACGGTGATGAGGCGGCCGGCCTTGTCCACCTTCAGCTCGATTTTGAAGTCCTTGCGGCTCATGCCCACGGAATCATCCGTCAGGGCCTGGTAGCACAGCTTGTCGCAGGCGTCACTGGCGTTGGAGATGATCTCCCGCAGGAAGATCTCCTTGTGGGTGTAGATGGAGTTGATCATGAGGTCCAGCAGCCGCTTGGACTCCGCCTTGAATTGTTTTTTTGCCATGTAAAATGCACTTCCTTATATTTATTTTTTCACAATGGCTTGAGTATATCACGTTGAACAAAACAAATAAATGACCAATTTGTAAATTTCGGGGCAAATTGGTTGTCTGCGGCAGGGAACAAGAGTAAAATAAGAGAAAAATTGACCGGCGCTCCTCCGCGCCGGAAAAGGAGTCCTGTGTTATGGGAATTTTCCGCAAGGCCGGCAATGCCTTTGCCCGGTTCATGTACGGCCGAAATGGCATGGACCAGCTGAATGTGGCGCTGCTGCGGGTGTATCTGGGCATTTTTATTGTGCAGATGGTGTGTTCCCTGGCCAAGCTGGGCATGGGAGCCCGGATCTGCGAGCTGCTGCTGTGGCCGCTGATGGTCATTATCTTTTTCCGTATGTTTTCCAAGCAGCTCTATAAGCGGCAGGGAGAGAACACGAAATACCTGAACTGGATGTGGGGCATGAAGAACCGGAGCCAGGGAGCCAAGGCCCGCCATGCCGATAAAGAGCACAAATACTTTACCTGCAAGCAGTGCAAGACCATCTGCCGGGTGCCGGTGGGCAAGGGGAAGATCATCATCACCTGCCCCAAGTGCGGCGCGCAGATTCAAGCGAAAACCTGAGCTTCAGGGACGCACAGGGCTGTGCGTCCCTGAAACTTTTGATTTGGGAGGGAATTGATATGGAGATCGGATTTGCAGCCTTGCAGGACGCGGGAGAGCTGCTGGCCATTTACAGCCAGTACATGGAAACACCCATTACTTTTGAATGCGCGCTGCCGGCAAAGGAGGAGTTCACGGAGCGCATCCGGAACATTTCCACCTGCTACCCGTATCTGGTCTGCCGGGAGAACGGGCGTATCATCGGTTATGCCTACGCCCACCGCCAGGCGGAGCGGGCGGCCTACCAGTGGAACGCGGAGCTGTCCATATACCTGGACCGGGAGGCCCGGGGAAGAGGCGTGGGCCGCCGGCTGTACGGCGCCTTGCTGGAGCTGCTGCGGCTCCAGGGCATCCGCACGGCCTATGCCCTGGTGACCGTGCCCAACCCGGCCAGCGAGGGACTGCACCGGTCCATGGGCTTCCATCTCATGGGCGTTCAAAAAAGCACCGGGTACAAGGACGGCGCCTGGCGGGATGTGGCCTGGTTTGAAAAGGCCGTCGGGACGTATGACGAGGCCCCGGCGCCGCTGCGGCCTTTGCGGGAGGTGCCGCGGGAGCAGGTGCTGCGGGTCCTGGAGGAGGCAAACGCATAATACTATAAAAAAGGAGGAGCAAGTGCTCCTCCTTTTTTATATTAAATGTATCACCTGGAAGCTCAGCCCTTGCAAACGGGAACGATCCAGCCCTTGTCATCGGGGATCTTGCCCCACTGCATACCGGTCATGGTATCGTACAGCTTCTGGGTCAGGGGGCCGATCTTGCCGTCGCAGATGAAGACCTTGTCGTCCTTCCAATCCAGCTCCTTGACGGGAGAGACCACGGCGGCGGTGCCGGTACCGAAGACCTCTTCCAGAGTGCCGTCATGGCCGGCCTGCATGATGTCGGCGATGGCCACGTGCTTCTCCTCCACCTCATAGCCCCAGTCGCGCAGCAGCTCGATGCAGCTGCGGCGGGTGACGCCGGGCAGCACGGTGCCCTCGCAGGGAGCGGTGTAGATCTTGCCGTTGATCTTGAACATGATGTTCATGCTGCCGACTTCTTCCACATACTTCTTCTCCACGCCGTCCAGCCACAGGACCTGGGCAAAGCCCTTCTCCTCGGCGATCTCGCCGGCCTTGATGGAGGCGGCGTAGTTGCCGCCGCACTTGGTGAAGCCGGTCAGGCCGGGAGCGGCACGGACATACTCGTCTTCCACGTAGATGCGGACGGGGTTGATGCCCTCGGCGTAATAGGCGCCGGAGGGAGCGACGATGATGCAGAAGGTATAGGTGGGGCTGGCGTGAACGCCCAGGCCCACGTCAGTGGCGAAGATGAAGGGACGGATGTACAAGGAGGCGCCTTCGGTGTGGGGGACCCAGTCCTTCTCCACTTCCACCAGGGCCTTCACGGCCTGGATGTAATCCTCCACGGGAATGGTGGGGATGCACAGGCGGTCGCAGGAATCCTGCATGCGCTTGGCGTTGCAGTCGGGGCGGAACAGCTGGATGGTGCCGTCCACGGCGCGGTAGGCCTTCATGCCCTCAAAGATCTCCTGGGCATAGTGGAACACCACGCAGGCGGGGTCCAGGACAAAGGGGGCGTAGGGGACGATGCGCGCATCGTGCCAGCCCTGGCCGCGGGTATATTCCATCAGGAACATATGATCGGTGAAAATCTTGCCGAAGCCCAGCTTGGTCTCGTCGGCGGGCTTGGCCTTGAGGGTCGCGGCTTTCGTGATCTTGATATCCAACATTTCAAAAACTCTCCCTTACATTTGGTTTGAAGCTATAAAAAAAGACCTTCGCGCAATCCTGCCTGTCATACAGGAGAGGCGAAAGTCACACTTCCGTGGTACCACTCTCATTGCCGCCGGAAACGGCGGCCGCTCGATTGCCCGGATATCGGGGGGCGTCCGGTCCGTATACAGGGGAAACTCCCGTTCTGCGGACAGCTCCCGGGTGACACCCTGCGGCGGCTCCTGCTGCCTCGCACCGACCGGCAGCTCTCTGAAAGAGCGTGTGCCCAGGACCTGTCCCGTTCATCGCATATGTTATAACTAATTATAACTATTACCTTTATACGCTGTTAAAGGATTAAAGTCAATGGTCAAAATGCACAGAAAGACTAAAAAAAGGAAGGAATACATCGCTGGCCCGGCGAAAAATCGCCGGGCCAGTGTGCTTTGGTAAGAGCAGGAGGGAACTGGTTTACTGGATGCAGGCCATGCCCCGGTGGAAAGCCTCAATATTCAGAGGGATGAACTTGGCCTTGGGACCGGCAAACATCTCCTGGATCATTTTCTCAATGGTCTCGGGCTTGAGGACCTTGGTGGCCGCCACATAGGCGCCCAGCATGACCATGTTGCTGACCTTGGCGTTGCCAACCTCGTCAGCGATCTTGGAGCAGGGGATATAATAAGCGGTCAGATCCGCCCGCTGGACCTTATCAGTGACCACGTCGCAGTTGACAAACACGGTGCCGCCGGGGAGGACGCCCTCCTCAAACTTCACCAAAGAGGGCTCGTTCAGGGCGATGAGCTCCGTGGGGTGGGCAAACACAGGGGAACCCACCGGCTTGTCAGACAGGACCACGGAGCAGTTGGCGGTGCCGCCGCGCATCTCGGGACCGTAAGAAGGAGCCCAAGTGACATTCAGGCCCTCGTCCATGCCGGCCTCCGCCAGGTTTTTGCCGATGGCCAGACCGCCCTGGCCGCCGAAACCGGAAATGATGATCTCTTTTTTCATCTTACTTCACCTCCGCGCTGGTTTCCTTGATGACACCCAGGGGATAATAGGGAACCATGTTGTCCATCAGCCACTGCTTGGCCTTCAGAGGAGACATGCCCCAGTTGGTGGGGCAGGTGGACAGGACTTCCACAAAGGTGAAGCCCTCGCCGGCCATCTGCTTTTCAAAGGCCTTGCGGATGGCCTTCTTGGCCTTGTTCAGGTGGGGGATATCGGTGACGCAGACACGCTCGGCGTAGACGCAGCCATCCAGCGTGGACAGCAGCTCCGACACCCGCATGGGCATACCGGCCTGCTCCTTGGTGCGGCCCATCTGGCAGGTGGTGGCCTTCTGGCCGATGAGGGTGGTGGGGGCCATCTGGCCGCCGGTCATGCCGTAAATGGCGTTGTTGATGAAAATGGTGGTGAACTTCTCACCGCGCATGGCGGCGTGGACAATCTCGGCGGCGCCGATGGACGCCAGGTCGCCATCGCCCTGATAGGTGAACACAGGCTGGGTGGGATGGGTGCGCTTGATGCCGGTGGCCACGGCGGGAGCACGGCCGTGAGCGGCCTCCTGCATGTCGCAGTTGAAATACTTGTAGGCGAAGACGGAGCAGCCCACGGGGCAAACGCCGATGGCCTCATCCAGCAGGCCCATTTCTTCCAGGACCTCGGCGATCAGCTTATGTACGATGCCGTGGTTGCAGCCAGGGCAGTAATGGAGTTCGGCATCCGTCAGGCCCTTGGACTTCTGATATACGATTGCCATATTACTTAGCCTCCTTCAGGGCCTTTTTGGCCGATTCCACGATTTCCTCAATGGTGGGCATCACGCCGCCGGCGTGGCCCAGGTAGGAGATGGGCTTCTGACCCTCCACGGCCAGGCGGACATCGTCGATCATCTGACCGCCGGCGCTCATTTCCACGTCCAGGATCGCCTTGACGTGGTCCTGGCCGGCCAGGTCGTGCAGCGCCTTCTCGGGATAGGGCCACAGGGTGATGGGGCGGAACAGGCCGGCCTTGATGCCTTCGGCCCGCAGGGCCTCCAGTGCGCTGAGGGCGATACGGGCGGGGGTGCCGTAAGCGGTGATGACCAGCTCGGCGTCCTCACAGTCCTTCGTATCCCAGCGGACTTCCTTTTCGGCCATCAGCTTGTACTTGGCTTCCAGGTCAGCGTTGTGATCGTCGCACTCCTCGGGGTCCATGTACAGGGAGTTGATGATGTTGGTGTGGTCGCGGCCGTGCTTGCCGGTGGTGGCCCAATCCTTGGGGGGCAGGTCCCGCTTAGGGATCTCACGCCACTCAATGGGCTCCATCATCTGGCCGATGAGGCCATCACAGACCACCATGGTGGGATTGCGGTAGCAATCGGCGATATCGAAGGCCTCCTGCACGAAGTCCACGGCCTCCTGGATGTTGGAGGGCGCCAGAACGACGGTGCGGTAGTCGCCGTTGCCGCCGCCGCGGGTGGCCTGGAAATAATCGCCCTGACCGGGCTGGATGGTGCCGAGGCCGGGACCGCCGCGCATACAGTTGACGATGACGCAGGGCAGCTCAGCGGCGGCGATATAGGTGATACCCTCCTGCTTCAGGCTGATGCCGGGAGAAGAAGAGGAGGTCATGGCGCGCATACCGGAGCCGGCGGCACCGTAGACCATGTTGATGGCAGCCAACTCGGATTCGGCCTGGACAAAGACCTTGCCGTGCTGGGGCATATGCAGGGACAAATACTCGGGCACCTCGCTCTGCGGGGTGATGGGATAGCCGAAGAAGCAGTCGCAGCCGGCACGGATAGCGGCCTCCGCGATGGCTTCATTACCTTTCCAAAGTTCCTTTTCCACGGTTGATGACCTCCTTTTTCAGAATTTTTCCACGGTGATGATGGAATCCGGGCAAATTTTCGCGCAGCTGGCACAGGCGATGCACTGGCTGATGTCTGTCACGGCGGCGGGATGATAGCCCTTGCGGTTGATGACCGTGCTGTCAATGGCAACGATGTGCTTGGGGCAAACGGAAACGCACAGTTCGCAGCCCTTGCAGCGGTCGGAGTTGAACGTTACTTTTGCGGTCATATTGGATAACTCCTCCTTCTTTCCAGGTTCGTGGCTCATTCCCACGGCTTTTTCATTTGTATGGTGATCGGAAAAACAGGTTCCGAGAGGTCGGACAATTCCGGGACGAACCGCTCCTCCGCCGCGTGGCAGAGAATGGGGATGCCGGTCTCCCGGGAGACGGCCTCCGCCAGCCGGGCGCCCTTGCGGATCTCCTCCGGCGTGGTCTCACCGCACAGGTGGGTGTTGTTGACGATGCCCGTGCAGGTGAGGCTGGTGGTGGCCTCAATGCCCCGCAGGTAGGCGATGGCGGCCTCCGGGGAACGGACCTCCGGGCGGTTGGCGTTGAGCACATAGATGAGCTGGTAATCCTCTGTGATGATCTTGTCGTTGAACCGGGCCAGCACCCGGGCACCCACGGAGTCGCCGCCGATATCCAGCACACCGGTGATATCCCGGTTTTCCAGGATGGTCAAAAGCTCCGCCGGCAGGGCGGGCACGTCGGCGTCGGAGCAGGCCTGTGAGGAGGAGATCAGGCGGATGCCCGCCTCCTGAAACAGGGCCTTCCGCTCCCGGGACCGGAAGTAGGGATTCACGATATCCAGGTCCGCCACCATGACCTTATGGTCCAGAGCCGCCAGCTGCAGCGCCAGATTCACGGCGAATTCCGTCTTGCCGGTGCCGTAGTGTCCGGTGACGATGGAAACGCGGTGGGTGCAGATCGCATCTGCCCTCAAGATGGTTCACCTCGCAAATTCAAAATCAAGTTGTATTATTTTATGGCTTGTTGTATGATGTCATTGTACTACTGGCAAAATATGATGTCAAGAGGGTTCTTGCGTTGTCTGACAAAAAAGATTATAATATTTTATAACGCAGAAAAATGCGGACCGGAAAGGCATAAGCCCGGTATCAGCCTGACACGGAGGGTTCTGTATGGGAGAGACAAAAAAAGTCAAGCTGTCAGAGCGGACCTCTGACCGCCTGTATGAGATGATCGTGGACGAGGGGCGCTATGCCCCCGGCAGCAAGCTGCCCAATGAAAATGAGCTCAGCGAGGAGCTGCAGGTCAGCCGCACCACCCTGCGGGAGGCCATCTCCTTCCTGGTGGCCCAGGGCATTCTGGAGATCCGGCGGGGCCGGGGGACCTTTGTGGCGGAGGAGCTGCCGGTGGGCGGCCTGGACCTGACGGCCCTGGCGGGCCTGCGCTCCCGGGTGCGGGCCAAGGACCTGTTTGAGATGCGCCTCATTTTTGAGCCCGCCACCGTGGCACTGGCCTGCCAGCGGGCCAGTGACGAGGAACTGGACATGATCCGGAAAAAGGCGGAGCGGGTGGAGCGCATCGCCGCGGAAGACGGCGACTGGCCGTTGGCGGACCAGGAATTCCACTGGGCCATCATCAAGGCGTCCCACAATGAATATATGCGCCACCTGTATCCCATCATCAACAGTGCCGTCAACGAGATCATGCAGATCACCGGAAACCGCCGACAGATGCTGGAGACGGCCCTGGGGGACAACCGGGTCATTTTGGAATTCCTGCTGCAGCGGGATGAGGCCGGCGCCCGCCACGCCATGAGCATCCATATCCGCCATCTGATCAACACCTTACAAACGTAACAACTTTTTCTGCTTTTTGACAGTCCGTTGGGGAAATATTTCCCGGCGGACTGTTTTGCAGCGACGGACAAAACCAGGTGTGATTAAGCAATATGCACAAACAAGAAAGCAAAATATGGCAGTTCCAGCAAAAGAACTTGAAAAAACTGGAAGAAAAATTCGACGAAATAAACAACTAAAGGAGGGACGTTCACGAATTATTCACAAAATTTACCGCACCCCCTTAACAAATTCTTCACGGCGGTGTATAATGACTACGCATTTGCAGGAGGGGATTCGTCTGCACTGGGTCCTGCCGGCAGTATGGGAGCTTCAAACCACCGGAGAGAAAGTAGGGGGACCTTCCTATGGAAATGACGAAACAGGAGCGGCTGGAGAAGCTGCTGGACGCGTATGCCTACCATTACGACATCGAGCGGGACGTGACCGTGGAGGGCGGCAGCTTTCCTGCCGCGGCCACCTATTTCCTGCGGGATGAAAATTACCTCATAACCCGGCGCCATGTGCTCAACGCCGTGGAAAATTACGATTACACGTATTTTTACCTGGCGGACACGTTGGACGAGGAGTCGCTGCAAAAGCAGATCGACCTTTCCATGCAGGCAGGCATGAGCCGGATCAAGCCCCACAAGGAGCACATGTCCTCCTTTGTGACGCTGGTGATCCTGGCGGACACCATCACCCCGGAAGCAAAAAAGCTGCTTCGAAAGACCCGCTTCCGGAAAAACTTTCGGCTGGCACTCCATGGCTGGATGGAGTATCATATCGCGGCAATGGAAATTTCCACGCACAGCTTCCTTTCCAATCCAGCCGGAAAAGAAGCGAAAAAGACCTTGGAGGCGAATTTCTCCTCCAAGGCGCAGTAAAAGAAGGGAGAGTATACAATGAATGGTTTAGTAATTCTCATCATTGGCGTCGCCCTGCTTGCCTGCGGCTATATTTTCTATGGCCGTTGGCTGTGCAAGCAGTGGGGCGTCGGCGAGAACGACCAACCCACCCCCGCGCATACCATGCAAGACGGCGTGGACTATGTCCCCGCTCCGGCCCCCGTTCTGATGGGCCATCATTTCTCCTCCATCGCCGGCGCCGGCCCCATCACCGGCCCCATCTCCGCTCTGAAGCTGGGCTTCGGCTGGCTGCCCTGCCTGGCGTGGATCGTCATCGGCGGTATCTTCTTCGGCGGCGTCCATGACTTCGGCGCCCTGTTCGCCTCTGTCCGCCACGGCGGCCGCTCCATCGGCGAGATCATCTCCGAGAACATGAGCAAGCGGGCGAAGATGCTGTTCCTGACCTTCGCCTATCTGACATTGATCCTGGTGGTGGCCGCCTTCGCCTCCATCGTGGCCGGCACCTTCGGCGCCACCTTCACCGAGGCCGGCGCTGTGGACTATGTGGCTTCCGAGAGCAATGCCCGCGTGGCCATGGTGTCCCTGCTGTTCATCGCCATCGCCATCATCTTCGGCTTCTGCGTCTATCGCCGCAACGCTCCCATGAGCATTGCCTCCGTGGTGGGCGTCATCGGCATCGTGGTGATCATCGCCATCGGCATGAACTTCCATCCCCTGTATCTGTCCACCACCACCTGGATGTGGATCTGCGGCCTGTACATCGCCATCGCCTCCGTCACGCCTGTGTGGATTCTGCTGCAGCCCCGTGACTATCTGAGCTCCTTCCTGCTGTACGCCATGCTGGCCCTGGCCGTTGTCTCTGTGTTCATCGGCCATCCCTCTATGGCGAACCTGCCTGCCGTGCAGGCCGAGACCTGCACCACGCCCATGTTCCCCGTCCTGTTCACCACCATCGCCTGCGGTGCTATCTCCGGTTTCCATTCTCTGGTTTCCTCCGGTACCACCTCCAAGCAGCTGGATAAGGAAAAGGACGCGAAGCCCATCGCTTACGGCGGTATGCTGCTGGAGTGCGTGCTGGCTGTTCTGGTCCTCTGCGCTGTGGCGGGCTATGCCAACGCCAACGGCGGCGACATCGGCGTCGGCCCCACCGTCCTCTTCGGCGGCGGTATTGCCGGTATGATCGATCCCAGCCACGGTAGCGTTTACAGCGTGCTGTACACCCTGCTGGTGCTGACCTATTCCTCCTTCTGCCTGACCTCTCTGGATACGGCCACCCGTCTGGCCCGCTTCATGTTCCAGGAGTTCTGGCTGGATGGCTCCAAGGGTGAGACTCCCGAGAACGTCACCGGCTACAAGAAGGTCATGTCCAACATGTATGTTGCCACCGGCATCACCGTCATCCTGGGCGTGCTGCTGGGCCTGAATGGCTATGGCAAGATCTGGGCGCTGTTTGGCTCCGCCAACCAGCTGCTGGCCGCTCTGGGCCTGCTGGCTGTGGCTACCTGGCTGGGCAACATCGGCAAGAACAACAAGATGTTCCTGTTCCCCATGGCGTTCATGCTGGTTGTCACCATCTGCTCTCTGATCATCAACACTGTCCAGCAGGTTGGCAAGATCACCGCTGGCGGTGCTGACTGGGGCCCCTATGTCCAGGTCATCCTGGGCGTCCTGCTGGTGGTCCTGGCCATCGTTCTGGCCATCGAGGGTGTTTCCACCATCAGCAAGCAGCGGAAGGCTGCTGCGAAGTAAGCAGCTTTTCAAAAAGCAACGGCGCGGAGTTTTGCCAGTCTCCGCTGTATGAAAAAGGACTGCCGCATTGCGGCAGTCCTTTTTTGCGCAAAAAGCCGCCTCCGGTTTTGCCGGGGACGGCCGTTTTTTATTGCTGCTGGCACAGCAGGCGCAGGGCCTCCAAATAGCCCGGCAGCCCGTGGCCCCGGATGGTGGCCACACAGGCGGCGCGGATATAGGAGACATGGCGGAACTCCTCCCGGCTGTCCGGATCGGAGACATGGACCTCCACAGTGGGGATGCCCACGGCCTTCACCGCGTCCAGCAGCGCCACGCTGGTGTGGGTGTAAGCGGCAGGGTTGATGATAATGCCGTCCACCTTGTCGAAGTAAGCCTGCTGGATGGCGTCCACCAGGGCGCCCTCATGGTTGGACTGGAAAAAACTCACTTCCACGCCCAGTTGGTCCGCTTCCTCCCGGATCATTTTTTGCAGGTCGGCGTAGGTGGCCCGGCCGTAGATCTCCGGCTGGCGGATGCCCAGCATGTTCATATTGGGGCCGTTAATCACCAGAATGTGCACAAAAATCCCTCCAAATAGCGGCGGCGGCGTCCTCTACCGTGCCGTTGTTGTCGATGACCGTGTCCCGGAACCGGGCGTACAGAGGCTCCCGCTGGGCCCACATGGCCGCCAGGTCCGCGCCCTGGGACAGGGGGCGGCCGTCGGTGGGCAGACAGGAAAGGTCCCGGACCAGATGGCAGATGTAGCCGTTTTGGTGAAGGGAGGCGTAATTGCGGGGGTCCTTCACCACGCCGCCGCCGGTCAGAATGATCTTGCCGGAGAGCTTGCCGGCTTCGGCGGTCTCCCGGCGCTCCAGCTCCCGGAAGGCGGCCTCTCCCTCCCGGGCGAAGATGTCCGGAATGGAACGGCCCGCCGTCTGGACGATGCGCTGGTCAATGTCGATGGCCTCCCGGCCGGTAAGGCGGGCCAGGGCCTCGCCCACGGTGGTCTTGCCGCAGCCGGGCATTCCGATGAGGACGATGTTGGCGGTCTCCTGCCGCAGCTGGGCCAGGATGCGTTCATTTTCGCTGTCGGGGATGGAGGTCTCAAAGAAATGCTCCTCCGCGGCCTTGGCCTGGGCCACCAGCATGGGGAGCCCGTCGGTGCAGGGGATGCCCAACTCCTCCGCCTGGAGCAGCAGGGCGGTGCGGCGGGGATTGTACACCACGTCCGCCACGCCCCGGCAGGCGGGGAAGGCGGCCAGGTCCAACGGCGCGGCGCCGTTGCCGGGGAACATGCCCACCGGCGTGGTGTTCACCACGATGTCCGCGTCGGCGTGACGGGAGAGGTTTTCGTAGTTGTTCTCACCGCTGCGGGAGATGACCACCACTTCCCGGGCGCCCAGACGGCGGCACATGGCCTGGGCCGTCAGGGAGGCGCCGCCACTGCCCAGAATGACCACCTTGCCGCCGGAAACGTCAATGCCGGCCCGGCGAAGCATGTAGCAAAAGCCGGCGGCGTCGGTGTTCCAGGCGTACAGCCTGCCGTCCTTCCGGCGGACCAGGGTGTTGACGCTGCCGATGGCCCGGGCGGCGGCGTCGATGACGTCACAGTAGGGCATCACATCCCGCTTGTAGGGGATGGTGACATTGCAGCCGCCGATGTCTGTTTCCCGCAGAAAGGCGGGCAGGGCCTCCGGCTCCAGCTCAATGAGGCGGTAGCCCCGGCAGCCCAGGGCGGTGTGGATGGGCACGGACCAGCTGTGGCCCAGCTTCCGGCCCAGCAGGCCGAATACTTGTTCCCGGGCCATGGGTCACACTTCCGCGTAGCTGCCCAGGAACTGGAAGTTGGCGCAGCTGCGCTCCAGTTCTTCCAGCATGGGCAGGACGCCGGGCTCGTGGACAGAGGCCTCCAGCTCCAGGAAGAAGATGAACTCGAAGTTGCGGCCGGTGACGGGGCAGGATTCCAGCTTCGTCATGTTGATGCCCAGGGCCGCCAGCTTGGACAAAATCTCGTACAGGGCGCCGGGCTTGTTGTCGCAGGCGATGATGAGGCTGATGCGGTTGGCACCGGCGTAGATGATGGGGTCCTTGGTGATGCAGATGAAGCGGGTGTAGTTGTTGTCGCTGTCCTGAATGGCGTCATTGACGCACTGGAGGCCGTACAGGGCGGCGCAGGGGTGGGAGGAGATGGCGGCGGCGTGGCGGCTGCCGCTGTCCGCCACCATTTTGGCGGCCATGGCGGTATTGTCACAGGGGATGACCCGGACACCGTTGAGGCTGTTCAGGAACTTGCTGCACTGGCCGATGGCCTGCTCGTGGGAGTAGATCTCCGTGATGTCGTCCATTTTCACACCGGGCAGGGCCAGCAGCTCGTGGCGGATGCACAGGCGGGTGGAGCGAACGATGGAGAACTTCTTCCGCTGGATGAGGTCGTAAATGGCCCGGACGGAGCCGTTGGAGCTGTTTTCAATGGGAACCACGCCGAACTTGCACAGGCCGGACTCCACGGCGGAAAACACGGCCTCAAAGCTCTTGACGTACACGATGTTGCCCCGGGGCAGCAGGCGGTCGCAGGCCACCTGGGAGTTGGCACCCTCCACGCCCTGGCAGGCCACCAGACCCGTCTGGGGGAACACCTCGCCGCCGGCGGCCAGGGAGGCCTTTACCTGGGCCTCCACCTTGGTGGGGGCGGTGATGAGCTCCGCCTGACGGGAACGGGACAGCTCGAAGATGGTGGAGAACAGGTGGTAGGAAAAGCGCTCCCGGTCGCCGGACTTCTCCGCCACCTTGGCCAGGATCTCCCGCTCCCGCTGCTTATTCAAAATGGGCTGGTGGTGCTCGTTTTTATAGGCGGCCACCTCTTCGGACAGGTCCATCCGCTGCAAAAACAGGTCCAGCAGCTGGTCGTCCACAGCATTGATCTTTTCCCGAATCTCAGAAAGTTCCATGATTACCCTCCAATAATAAATCTAATAGTACCGCCGCAGTGACGGCTTCCACCACCGGAACGGCCCGGTGGGCGATACAGGGGTCGTGGCGGCCCCGGATGACCAGCTCCGCGTTTTCCATGGCGGAGAGGCTGACGGTCTGCTGGGACCGGGAAATGGACGGCGTGGGCTTGATGGCCGTCCGCAGTGTCACGGGCATACCGGTGGTGATACCGCCCAAAATGCCGCCGGCGCGGTTACTGGCAGTGACCACCGTGCCGTTTTCCACGGTAAAGGGGTCGTTGTTTTCAGAGCCGTGGAGCCGGGCGGAGCCAAAACCCAGGCCGAATTCCACACCCTTGACGGCGGGAATGCCGAACAGGGCCGCTGCCAGGCGGTTCTCTACGCCGCCGAACATGGGGTCGCCCAGCCCCGCCGGAAGTCCGATGGCCGCGCATTCGATGATGCCGCCCACGGAGTCCAGGTTCTGCCGGGCCTCCAGGATGAGGGCCTGCATCCGCTCTCCCGCCCCATCATCCACCACGGGGAAGGGCTTGGCGGCAATGGCGTCAAACAGCTCCCGCGTGGGGTGCAGGGGGAAGGGGGCGTCATCCACAATACCCACAGCAGCCAGATGGGCGCCCACGAAGATCCCCCGCCGGGCCAGGATCTGCTTGGCGATGCCGCCGGCGATGCACAGCGGTGCCGTCAACCGGCCGGAGAAGTGGCCGCCACCCCGCATATCCGCGTGGCCGCCCCACTTCACCCGGGCGGTGTAGTCCGCGTGGGAGGGGCGGGGCTTGTCGGCAAGCTCGCTGTAATCTGAGGAGTGCTGGTCGCTGTTTTCAATGATGGCGCACAGGGGGAAACCGCAGGTGACGCCGTTTTCAAGGCCGGAGAGGAACACGGGGGTGTCGCTCTCCTTCCGGGCGGTGGAGAGGGGGCTTTTGCCGGGCTTGCGCCGGTCCAGGAAGGCGTTCAGCTCCTCCTGGTCGATGGGCTCTCCGGCAGGCAGGCCGTCGATGTTCACGCCGATGGCCTTGCCGTGGGACTGGCCAAAGACCGAGATTTTCAGGATATTTCCGAATTCAGAGGACACGGACCTCACCTCCCAGCATTTTGTAGTCCTCCCAGAAGGAGGGATAGGATTTTTTCACAGCCTCGGCCCCCAGAATGGTCACCGGAGCGGCGGAGCGGGTGGCGGCGATGGCCGCCGCCATGACGATGCGGTGGTCGTTGGCACCGTCCACCGTGCCGCCGGAGAAAGCGGATGCACCGTGGACCGTGAGCGTGTCGGGCCCTTCTTCCGCCCGGCCGCCCAGGGCATTCAGCGCCGCCGCGGTGGTGGCGAGGCGGTCGCTTTCCTTCATGCGCAGGCGGGCGGCGTTCACAAAGCGGGTGGTGCCCTGCCGGATGGCGGCCATCACCGCCAGAGGCGGCAGCAGGTCCGGGCAGCCGGAGACATCGATGTCCACGTCACCGGGGCGGGAGAGGCGCGCGTAATGCTCTGCCACCACCCTATCCCCCTGGGTGGACCGGGGCTCCAGCCCCAGAATATCCACGGAACTGCCCAGAGCCTTGGCAGCGTACCAGAAGCCCGCCTGGGACCAGTCGGATTCCACGGTGATGCTCCGGGCACGATAGACCTGGTTCCCGGGGACGCGGAAGGTCTCGTAGCCTTCCTGCTCAACGGCGACACCGAATTTTCGCAGCATATCCAGGGTCATATCCACATATCCGCTGGACTCCAGAGGCGTGGTGATCTGGATGACGGAGTCCCCCGGCAGCAGAGGCAGGGCGTACAGCAAGCCTGTGACGAACTGGCTGGATACATTGCCCGGCAGGCGGTAAGTGCCCGGCGCCAGAGTACCCCGCACAAGGAGGGCACCGTCTTTGCGCTCATAGTGGATACCCTTTTCCTCGAAAATATCGAAGTAGGGCTGCTGGGGCCGCTCCATGAGCCGTCCGCGGCCGGTGAACACGCCGCCCCCCGCCACCGCCAGGGCGATGGGAATGAGAAAGCGGAGGGTGGAGCCGGACTCGCCGCAGTCCAGCAGGGGCAGCGCCCCTGTCGGGCGGGAGGTTTTCAGGGTCCCCACACACCGTTTGGTGGCCTGGATGTCCTGGGAGTCATCCACATTGAAAAGGTCGCCTACGCCGTCCGATAAGGCCATGGCCAGCACCGCCCGGTGGGCCATGGACTTGCTGGGGGGCGGGGTCACGGCGCCGGACAGGCGGCGGGGCTGGATACAAACGTCCATCTCAGCCCTCCACGCCCGCGGCGATGATGGGCAGCAGCTCCGTCACCGGCACCTTTTTCAGCTCGCACAGGCCGATGCGCTTCGGGATGACCAGCGTGATGTCTCCGCCGGCCCGCTTTTTGTCCGCCAGAGCGGCGGCGGCCAGGGTTTCGGCGGTGTATTCCGTGCCGGCGGGCAGGTTGTTTTTGATAAGGCAGGCGGAAATGCGCGCCGCGATGGGACCCTCCGTCCAGCCCAGGGCCTCCGCCGACCGGGCGATGATGGCCAGGCCCGCCGCCACGGCGTGGCCGTGGGGAATGGCATAGCCGCTGCACTTTTCAATGGCGTGGCCGACTGTGTGGCCCAGGTTCAAGAGGCGGCGCTCATTCTGTTCTTTTTCGTCCCGATCCACCACGCCGGCCTTGTACTGGACGCAGCGGGCAATGACCTCTGCCGGGGCGGTCTCCAGGTGCCCGGTCTCAAACAGGGAGAACAGGCTCTCGTCGCAGAGGACGCCGGTCTTGATGGCCTCGGCGGCGCCGTCGGCGAACATGGCGGCAGGCAGGGAGGCGAGGCAGTCCGTGTCGCACAGGACAGCGGCGGGCTGAAGGAAGGCGCCCGCCAGGTTTTTCCCGGCCTTTAAGTCGATGGCCGTCTTGCCGCCCACGGAGGAGTCCACGGCGGAGAGGAGGGTGGTGGGCAGCTGAACACAGCGGATGCCCCGCAGGTACGCCGCGGCGGCAAAGCCCGCCATGTCGCCCGTGACGCCGCCGCCCAGGGCGGCCACGCAGTCTGTGCGGGTCAGGTGGGCCTCCGCCAGGAATTCCAGGATGCCGGAGAGGGTCTCAAGGTTTTTATGGGCCTCTCCGGCGGGGAACACGTAGGCGCTGACGGTGAAGCCAGCGGCAAGAAGGCTTTGCCTCACCGTCTCCAGATAAAGCGGCGCCACGGTGCTGTCAGTGATGACGGCAACGTGGCACAGGGGCAGCACGTCCCGCAGCTGCTGTCCGCACTGGGACAGCAGCCCGCTGCCGATGGAGACAGTGTAGGCGGGACGGGTATGGACTTGAATGGTTCGGATGGAGTCAGACATAGGGAAATGCTCCTTCTTCGTTGGATTGGGGCGGCGCTCAGTTTCCGCCTGCGGTGGCCTTTTTCTCCCGGCCGTCCTTCAGCAGGGCCCGCAGCGTGTCCGGGTCCCCGGCTTTCAGGGCGTCGGCGAATTCCGTCAGGTTGGCGATGAGCACATCCAGCTCTTTGGACAGGTAGTCGGCGTCGTCCAGAAACAGCTCCGTCCACATATCCTCATCCAGACGGGCCACACGGGTCATATCCCGGAAGCTGCCGGCGGAAAAGCCCCGGCGGCGCTGGGCCTCCGGCGACTTCACGTAGGCGCTGGAGGCAATATGGGCCAGCTGGGAGGTATAGGCGATGATGCGGTCATGCTCCTCCGGGTCGGAGAAGGTGAGGCCGGCAAAACCGATGTCCAGGAAAAAGGTTTTCAGTGTTTCCAGCAGCTGCATGTCCGTCCGCTTATCCGGCGTCAGGATCATGGAGGCGCCCACATACAGGTCGTCGGTGGCGGAGGTGAAGCCGCCCCGCTCCTTGCCGGCCATGGGATGGCCGCCGATGTAAGCGAAGCCGTACTGCTCCGCCACGGGGGCGATACCGGCCACCACCACCCGCTTCACGCCGCACAGGTCCACCACGATGGCGCTTTTAGCGATGAGGGGCGCATGGCGCTTCACCCATTCAATGGCGGCGGCGGGACGGATGGCGATGAGCAGGATGTCGCACTGGGGGAGATTCTCCTCCGTCAGGGGGGCGTCAATGGCGCCGCACATCCGGGCCAGGGTCATGGTCTCGTGATTCAAATCCACGCCCCACACGGTATGGGCGGTGCGGGCCTTGATGCTCTTTGCCATGGAGCCCCCGATGAGCCCCAGGCCAACGATTCCCACGTTCATGGTCAGTCCTCCAGTGTCTTCATCATCTCATGGAGCTTCAGCAGCTTCTTCGCCAGAGGATCGAACACCTCGGGCTTCAGGGACTGGGGACCGTCGCACAGGGCATGGGAGGGGTCGTTGTGGACCTCGATCTGCAGCCCGTCGGCGCCGGTGGCCACGGCACCCAGGGCCAGGGGCTCCACCAGCCAGCTCTTGCCGGTGGCGTGGCTGGGGTCGATGATGATGGGCAGGTGCGTCAGCTTGCGCAGCACGGGGATGGCGGCCAGGTCCAGGGTGTTGCGGGTGTAGGACTCAAAGGTGCGGATGCCCCGCTCGCAGAGGATGACGTTTTCATTGCCGCCGGCCATGACGTACTCGGCGCTCATGAGCCACTCCTCGTAGGTGGCGGACATGCCCCGCTTGATCATGACGGGCTTGTCTTGATGGCCCACAGCCTTCAAAAGGTCGAAGTTCTGCATATTGCGGGCGCCGATCTGAATGACGTCCACATCCTTGAACAGAGGCAGCTGGCTCAAATCCATCAGCTCGGTGACGATGGGCAGGCCGGTCTCCTGACGGGCTACCTTCAGGTATTCCAGACCCGTGGCGCCCAGACCCTGGAAAGAGTAGGGGGAGGTGCGGGGCTTGAAGGCGCCGCCGCGGAGCATGGTGGCGCCGCTGGCCTTCACAGCCTTGGCGATGGCCACCACCTGTTCCTCAGACTCCACGGAGCAGGGACCTGCCATGATGGTCAGGGTGCCGCCGCCGATCTGGGTGTTGCCCACCTTCACCACGGTGTCCTCGGGGTGGAACTTCCGGTTGGCGTTTTTGTAGGGCTCCTGGACGCGCTTCACATCCTCCACGATGTCCAGCGCGGCAATGAGGTCGATGTCCAGCTGGGAGGTGTCGCCCACCAGGCCCAGAATGGTGTGGGCTTCGCCGATGCTGGTGTGGATGATGATTCCCTTTTCCTGCAGCCAAGTGATGAGGCTGTCCAGCTGGTCACGGTTGGGATTACTTTTCAGAACGACGATCATATTGAATTCCTCCTAAAATCTGTACAAAAAAACCCGCAGCCGGTTGGCTGCGGGCAATCATGCACTGGTAGTTTTTGACACTGTCAAACTCGAGCGCACACGCTTTCAGCACAACCGAAATAAGCCTTACCATAAAAGTAGGTAAAGCTAAAGTAGCGGTATTCAGCTGCGCGTGCGATGTTGATCATGGCGGTGTCCTTTCAGGCTCTTTAGATACTTAAAGAATAGCACGGTGTTTGCCAAAAGAAAAGTGACAATTCTGACAAACAACAAAAGAAATACTGGCTATTTTTCACAGATGTGACAGGCGCCTTTACGCAGCGGCACCAGGACAGCAGCCCGCCATCAATAGAGAAGTGGCCTGCAGAATATACTGCACGTCCCGCTGCATGGTGCTGCGATTTTCCAGATATTGGCAATGAAGCTCCTCCAGGGCGGCGGCCAAATCCTCCCGGAACTGCTGGCGGAGGAGGCTGCGCTGCTGGAGGTACTCCGCAAGATAGGCCCGCAGCGCATCTTCATATTGCCGATGGGCCAGCAGGCTCTCCGGATACGTTTCGTTGTGGGGATAGGTGAAAGCGTCCGCCAGGTAGTGGGTCAGCTTGCCGAGGGTGTAGTACTGCCACATGGTCCAGTTTTGACGCTGGCGGAGGCTGGCGATATGGGCGGCGATATAGAGGCTGGAATTGGAGTAGTTGTGGCCGCGGAACTTATATGCCCGCAGGGAGCCCTTCAAATAGGTAAAGGGATTGCAGTCCGGCTGGAAAGAGCCGAACAGGAACGCCAATTCAAAGCGGCGGGCCGCGAAACCGTGTTGGGTTTTCAGCAGTGTGGACGCCAGAAGCTTGTGACTGCGCTTCTGCATGGGACAACACCTCCGGGGAAAACGATTCAATAGCGAGCAAAGTATAACATGGACAAAGCAAAAAAAGCAATAGGCGCTATTTAAAATAAATGTGAACAGCCAAAGGAGACTCGCCGGGCGGAGCTTGTGGCGAAACGCTGAAAATCGCCGTGCCGCGGCGCTGGGGTTTGACTTCCGGGGGAGAGGCTTTTAAAATAGGGAAGAATCTTTACGAAAATCAGGTGATCGTTTTGAAAATTTTGACACAGGTCGGAATCATTTTCGGCATCTGCTGGATCAGCCAGTGTATGGAGCAGGCGCTGCCCTTCACCATGCCCGCCAGCATCATCGGCATGGTGCTGCTGCTGGTGCTGCTGGGACTGCGGATCGTGAAAACGGAGCATATTCAGGAAAAATCGGATTTCCTGCTGGCGAACCTCCCCTTCTTTTTTGTGCCGGCGGTGGTGTCCATCATGAAATACGCGGATGTGCTGCGCAGCAATCTGCTGGCACTGGTCGTGGTGTGCGTGGTGTCCATGGTGGCCACCTTTGCCGCCACGGTCCTGGCGGTGCGTCTGACCATCCGGCTGATGAACGGAGGGAAGAAAAAATGAGGGAACTGCTTCAATCGCCCTTTTTCGGCATCACGCTGTCGGTGGCGGCGTATGTACTGGGCATGAAGATCCAGAAAAAGAGCGGCCTTGTCATTTGCAACGGCCTGGTGCTGGCGGCGCTGATGATCATTGCCCTGCTGACGGTGTTCCACATCCCCTATGAGGATTACTATGTGGGCGGCAGTATCATCAATATGTTCCTGTCTCCCGCCACCGTGTGCGTGGCCATGTCCATTTACGCCAAACGGGATGTCCTGAAACGGAACCTGCTGCCGGTGCTGGTGGGCTGTACCGTGGGCGCGGTGACCTCCGTGCTTTCCGTGTGGGTGCTGTGCCGGGCATTTGGGCTGGATGCCGCCCTGACGGCCTCGCTGCTGCCCAAGTCCGTCACCACGCCCATCGCCTCCGCCATTTCGGAAAGCCACGGCGGTATTGTCTCCATCACGGCGGTGGCGGTCATTTTCACCGGCATTGTGGGCAATCTCTGCGCGCCGCTGATGATCCGGCTGTTCCGGGTGAAGGACCCTGTGGAGGCCGGCCTTGGTATCGGGGCATGCAGCCATGCCCTGGGCACCGCCAAGGCGCTGGAGCTGGGAGAGACCGAGGGTGCCATGAGCGGCATCGCCATCGGCCTTTGCGGCATCGTCACCACGGTGCTGGCGTTGTTTTTTGAGATTCTGCTGTAAAATGAGTTGGATGGAAATACCCCCGGCCCAAAGGACCGGGGGTGTTTCCGCACTGTGAAAAAAGAAAAGAAAGAGGGGAACAATGGGGAAGCCGCACAAAGGGTGCTGTTTCCCGATGTTTATAAAAAAACGAGTGCAATGAAGATGTGGGAGGGGAACCACACGCTCCATTGCGCTCGTTTTTTTAAAAGGGAGAATGAATGGGCTGTCCGGTCAGTCTCTTACACGGAGAACAGCAGATCGGAGTACACGGGGAAGGGCCAGTATTCCTTGGCGGTGATGGTTTCCAGCTTGTCGGCGGCGGCACGGGCGTCGGCCATATCAGCCAGGATGGTGTCATGGCTGTACGCCATGGCTTCCTTGGCGTCCTCGGGCTTGGCGGCGATGGCGGCCTCCAGCTTGTCGCAGGCGTCCAGCAGCGCATCGGTCAGCTCGGCCACGCTCTTGGCGGTAACGGTCTCGTACTTGCTGCTGACACCCAGGGCACTCTTGCTGTCGGCCCGCTCGCACAGGTCGGTGGCGTAGGCGGAAACAGCGGGCAGGATGTCGTGACGGATCATATCCACCATGGTGTTGGCCTCAATGGCGATGACGGTGGAATAATTCTCAATGTGGATCTCGGCACGGGCGTTGATCTCTTCCTCGGTGTAGATGCCGTGGTTGACGAACAGGTCCACGTTCTTCTTGGCAGTGTACATGGGCAGGGCGTCGGCAGTGGAGGTCAGGTTGCACAGGCCCCGCTTCTCCGCCTCGGCGATCCAGGAATCGTCATAGCCGTTGCCGTTGAAGATGATGCGCTGATGCTCGGTGAACACTTTCTTGATGAGGGCGTGGAGGTCGGCCTGGAAGTCGGAGGAACCCTCCAGCTGGTCGGCGAACTGCTTCAGCTCCTCGGCCATCATGGTGTTCAGGGCAATGTTGGGGCCGGAAATGGACTGGGAGGAGCCCAGCATACGGAACTCAAACTTGTTGCCGGTAAAGGCCATGGGAGAGGTACGGTTGCGGTCGGTGTTGTCCTGAGGAATGGCGGGCAGCACATCCACGCCGATCTGCAGGTTGCGCTTGCCGGCCTCCTTGAACTCCGTGCCCTGGATGATGGACTGCACCACGCCGTTGAGCTCGTCGCCCAGGAAGATGGACAAAACCGCGGGAGGAGCCTCCTGGGCGCCCAGACGGTGGTCGTTGCCGGCGAAGGCGACGGTGGCACGCAGGAAATCCTGATACTCATCAACGCCCTTGACAAAAGCGGCCAGGAACAGCAGGAACTGGGCGTTCTGGCTGGGGGTGGAGCCGGGCTTGAACAGGTTCTTGCCGGTATCGGTGCCCAGAGACCAGTTGTCGTGCTTGCCGGAGCCGTTGACGCCGGCGAAGGGCTTTTCATGGAGCAGGCAGACGAGACCGTGCTTGTCGGCCACCTTCTTCATGACCTCCATGGCCAGCTGGTTGTGGTCGCAGGCGGTGTTGGCGTCGGAGAAAATGGGGGCCATCTCATGCTGGGAGGGGGCCACCTCGTTGTGCTTGGTCTTGGAGAGGACGCCCAAGGACCACAGCGTTTCGTCCAGCTCCTTCATGTAAGCGGCGACCCGGGGCTTGATGGCGCCGAAGTAATGGTCCTCCAGCTCCTGGCCGCGGGGAGGCTTGGCACCGAACAGGGTCCGGCCGGTCATGCGCAGGTCCTCGCGCTTATTATACAGTTCCTTGTCGATGAGGAAATACTCCTGCTCGGGGCCCACCTGGGCGGTGACCCGCTTGGTCTCGGTGTCGCCGAACAGCCGCAGGATGCGGATGGCCTGGCGGGAGACCTCATCCATGGAGCGCAGCAGGGGGGTCTTCTTATCCAGCGCATGGCCGGAGTAAGAGCAGAAGATGGTGGGGATGCACAAGGAGCCTTCCTTGATGAACGCGAAAGCGGTGGGGTCCCAGGCGGTGTAGCCGCGGGCCTCAAAGGTGGCCCGGAGGCCGCCGGAGGGGAAGGAGGAGGCGTCGGGCTCGCCCCGGACCAGCTCCTTGCCGGAGAACTCCATGATGATCTTGCCGCCGCCCACGGGAGAGATGAAGCTGTCGTGCTTCTCGGCGGTGACACCGGTCATGGGCTGGAACCAATGGGTGAAATGGGTGGCGCCCTTTTCCACGGCCCACTGCTTCATGGCCTCGGCGATCTCATTGGCGGTGGAAATATCCAAAGAGGTGCCTTCCGTGACGCATTTTTTCCAGGCCTTGTAAGAGGCGGAAGAGAGGCGCTCCTTCATGGTCTCCTCGTTAAAGACCATGCTGCCGAACAGCTCGGGGAGTTTCAGGGTGGTACTCATACGTTTTTCCTCCTATTTATCTTAATAAGAATCCTATCATAAAATGAAAGAGATGCAATAGGTAATACCTATAAAAATAACGGCAATTATTGGCCGCTGGCACCGTAGTTTGCCAAAACGCGGGCGGAGGGATCGTTGACGTTGCAGCCCTCCCAGCTCTTGTTGGGCATCCAGAAGTCCTTGATCATGGGTGCCTGGCCGGGATAGTACTTCTCAAAGATCTCCCGGTACAGCAGGCTCTCCTTGGTGAAGGGGGTGCAGTAGTCGTACTTGCGGCGCAGGGTCTCAAAGGCCTCGTCGGTGTACTTCTCCTCGGCGTAGGCCTTCAGGTCATCCACCATGGAGTGGCCCACGGCGTCGGAGAAGGCGGCCTTCTGGCGCCAGAGGATATCGTCGGGCAGCAGGTGGTCGTTTTCAAAGGCGTGGCGCAGCAGGTATTTGCCCATGTCGTAGGTATTGAGCTTCAGCTTGGGGTCGATGCTCATAACGTACTTTACGAAATCCAGGTCGCCAAAGGGGACCCGGGCCTCCAGAGAGTTGACGGAGATGCAGCGGTCCGCCCGCAGCACATCGTACATGTACAGCTCATCCACACGCTTTTTGGCCTCGTCCTGGAAAGCCTGGGCGCTGGGGGCGAAGTCCGTGTATTTGTAGCCGAACAGCTCGTCGGAGATCTCGCCGGTCAGCAGCACCCGGATGTCGGTCTGCTCGTGGATGGCCTTGCAGCAAAGATACATGCCCATGCTGGCCCGGATGGTGGTGATGTCCCAGGTGCCCAGCATGGCGATGACCTCCTCCAGGGAGTCCAGCACCTGCTGGCGGGTCATGAAGACCTCCGTGTGGTCGGCGCCGATGTAATCGGCCACCTCCCGGGCGTATTTCAGGTCGATGGCGTCTTTGTCCATGCCGATGGCGAAGGTGCGGATCTTCTTGCCCAGGATGAGGGAGGAGATGGCGCATACCAGAGAGGAGTCCAGGCCGCCGGAGAGCAGGAAGCCCAGAGGGGCGTCGGCGTCCAGCCGCTTATCCACACCGGCGATGAGCTTGTTGCGGATGTTGTGGCAGACGGTCTCCAGATCGTCGGTGGTGTACTTTTTCACGGTGGTCAGATCCGCGTAGCGGATGAATTTGCCGTAGGCGTAATAATGGCCGGGAGGGAAGGGGCACACCTCGTCGCACAGGCCCACCAGGTTTTTGGCCTCGCTGGCGAACATGATGGCGCCGTCCTTGTCATAGCCGTAGAACAGGGGCCGGATGCCGATGGGGTCCCGGGCGGCCACCAGGGAGTCGGTCATGGAATCGTAAATGATGAGGGCGAACTCGGCGTCCAGCCGGGCGAACATGCTCAGGCCGTACTCATGGAACAGGGGGAGCAGGATCTCGCAGTCGCTGCCGCTCTGGAACTGGAAGCCTTTCTCCGCCAGCTGCCGCTTCAGGGGGCGGAAGCC
>Ga0129309_1000172_pt1 | contig 57891 bp, 45 predicted proteins | sample L1105metagenome_FD_94439 | JGI IMG/M metagenome (GOLD analysis project Ga0129309, IMG submission 94439) | Ring-tailed lemur group fecal microbial communities from Wisconsin, USA - L1105 metagenome | ecosystem: Host-associated > Mammals > Digestive system > Large intestine > Fecal | place: USA...
AGTCTGCGGAGCACACTCCCGCTCTGTGAAATGCATCGCGCTGCTAAGCTCGTAAGGGACCTCGCTAATCAGCGATGGATTTCAACGGCATCCGCAGACTTTATCTTCCCCTCCGCCCCAAGGCCGGGTTTTCGCCAGGACGAAAGACTCCGCCGGGTGTATCGGCCCCGTCCACTGGCCTGCGGCCGCTGATGGTCTCACGCGTTAAGTGCGGGGGCGGACCTTGTCGCGGCCACTCAGTGTTACCGTGTACGGTAAATATGATATGCCTTCGATGCGCCTTTTTAAAGGCGTAAGATTTGATATCGGCATGCCGGAAACACGTTGTGGTCGCGACAAGGCTCTCCCCATTTAAGGTTAGAGACAATCAGCGCCCGGAATGGACCATGTCCGGTGCTGCGAAAACCTCCGCTGGCTCTTCCGTCCCTGCGAAACCTTGACCGGGGGAAGGAGGCGGAATCAATTCTGGAGGGGACATGGAAGCCCATCCGTGCTTAATGAGGTTTTTTCGAATTTAGCACGGCTATGCGCTTCGAAGAGTGCAAACGTTCCCCGTAAGAATTCATTCCGACCGGATTCCCCCCTCACGACACCCTCCAACCGGGGACGGAAGACTCAGTCATCCCCCTCACCACACCGGACATGGTCCGTTCCGGACGCGTCCTCCAACCTCAGTTAAATCTCCAATTTATTACACTGTTAACTAACTGACATTGCCGTGTGAATAGGAACCCAGGGCCTGCTGCCTGATACCGTCTCCGCAAAGCCGGAAAGGGAACACGCCTCATGAGACGCATTCCCTTTTCATTTACTCTTCCTTGGTATTTACAATTCTTCCCGAAGCAGCCGGTAAAGAGTCGGCTCCACGTGCAGCTCCTCCATTAATTTCTGAAGTTCCAGCCCTTCATCCTTCTTTGGTTTTCCCTGCTTCACCGCCCGTATCATAATATTCTTCGGCGTATGCTCCATATCGATAAATTCGAGTATCTGCGTCTTATATCCACACTGCTCCAGAAGCTGCGCGCGGATACCGTCGGTGATAAGCGCGGACATCCTCTCCTTCAGCAGTCCATAGCCCAGAACCGGCTGGAGCAGCCCGTTACTTATCTGGCTGTTCAGCTCATGCTGGCAGCACGGCACGGACAGAATTACATCCGCTCCCCATCTGACCGCTTTCGCCATCGCGTAATCCGTGGCCGTGTCGCAGGCGTGGAGCGTCACCACCATATCCACATGAGTGACGCCTTCATAACCGGCAATATCGCCATGGTAAAAATGAAGATTCTCAAAGCCGAATTTCTCACTTAGCCGGTTGCAGAGCGCAATTACATCCTTTTTAAGATCCAGTCCCACCACCTGAATCGGATAGCCCTTAAGCTCCTTCAGATAATAGTACATGGCAAACGTCAGGTATGACTTGCCGCAGCCAAAATCGATGATGGTATTTACCCGGTTCCGGTCAAGCCTCGGCAGAATATCCTCGATAAACTCCAGGAACCGGTTGATCTGGCGGAATTTATCATACCGCGCCTTCACTACCTTTCCGTCCGCCGTCATCACGCCAAGCTCCGCCAGAAAGGGAACCGGAGTGCCTTCCGCCAAAACGTAATTTTTCTTCCGGTTATGGCTCGCCAGGCGCTCCATAGCCTCCGCAGACAGATCATTTCCTGAGGCGGCGCCCTTTCCCTTTTGTCCGGGCGCTATCTTCAGCTTTTTCTTCACAGTGACCGTCCCCTTTTTACCAACGAGGACATTCATGGAACCGGCCCCTGAGACAACCTCCCCATTCCGGTAGAGACTGTCAAGCTGCTTAAGCAGATAAGAAAGTGCTTCTTCCCTGTCCATATTTTTTTGAAACGCTTGTTTTTCCGTAAACTCTTCCACCTGAAATTTCAGCGTCCCCTTAAGCATAAGGGGACGCACAGTCATCTTGATGTAATGATCACGGTTGCGGGGGTTGCTGAAAATCATCCGTTCCAGCTCCCCGTTTAAAAAGAAGCGGAACGCTTCTTCCAATTCTCTTTTATCAGCCATTGCTATTCCATCTTTCTGTTACTAATTGAGGCCCGGAGGACGCAGACAGGAACATCCGTGGTCCGTTCCGTACTCGTCCTCCGGGCCCCAACTAACTTTAATTCTTAAAGCTGTGAACCGGCGCCGGGATGCGTCCCGTCCTGCCTATGAAGGCGTCACAGGAAAATTTATTGACCGGGATAATCGGCGCATAGCCCAGAAGGCCGCCGAACTGAGCCGTATCGCCGACTTTCTTTCCGATTACCGGAATCAGACGGACGGCCGTGGTTTTCTGGTTGATCATACCGATGGCCGCCTCATCTGCGATAATGCCTGAAATCGTGGATGGCTTTGTATCACCGGGAATTGCGATCATGTCAAGGCCGACGGAACATACACATGTCATCGCCTCCAGTTTTTCAAGGGTGAGCGCCCCCTCCGCCACGGCATCGATCATACCCTGATCCTCGCTGACCGGAATAAATGCGCCGCTTAAGCCTCCCACATAAGAAGAAGCCATGATACCGCCCTTCTTCACCTGGTCGTTGAGCATGGCAAGGGCAGCCGTCGTTCCAGGCGCTCCGCTACGCTCAAGTCCGATTTCTTCCAGGATCTCGGCTACGCTATCCCCGATCGCAGGAGTCGGCGCAAGGGAAAGATCGATAATCCCAAATGGAACACCGAGACGTTTGGAAGCTTCCTGTGCTACAAGCTGGCCGACACGGGTGATTTTAAACGCAGTTTTTTTAATTGTCTCACAGAGGACTTCAAAATTCTCCCCTCTGACCTTCTCAAGCGCCGTCTTTACCACGCCCGGACCGCTGACGCCGACATTGATTATCGCATCTGCTTCAGTCACACCGTGGAAGGCTCCCGCCATAAACGGATTATCATCCGGCGCATTGCAGAATACCACAAGCTTTGCACATCCCAGAGAATCCTTATCTTTGGTCGCCTCCGCCGTCGCCACGATAATCTCGCCCATCAGGCGTACCGCGTCCATATTGAGACCTGTTTTTGTGGAACCGACATTGATGGAGCTGCACACGCGGTCCGTCACGGCAAGGGCCTGCGGAATCGACCGGATCAGGCGTTCCTCGGCAGGTGTCATCCCTTTAGACACAAGAGCCGAATATCCGCCGATAAAATTGACGCCGACTTCCTTCGCCGCCTTATCGAGGGTCTTGGCTATCTCTACAAAATCCTCCGTGGATTTACAGGCGCTGCCGCCGACTAACGCAATGGGGGTAATGGAAATTCTCTTATTCACAATCGGAACTCCGAATTCCCTTCCAATAGCGTCTCCGGTGGATACCAGATCCTTTGCATAGGAAGTGATCTTATTGTAAATCTTCTCATTCAGCTTCGCCAGGTCGCTGTCAATACAGTCCAGGAGGCTGATGCCCATCGTGATGGTACGTACGTCCAGCTTCTCATGGGCAATCATATTGTTGGTCTCAATTACTTCAAACATATTAATCATGTGTTTATTCCGTCCTTTCTCCTGCCCCGTTATCAGATGCGGTGCATGCTGGTAAAGATTTCTTCCCTCTGGCAGCGGATTGTGACGCCGATATCCTCGCCTACCTTTTCAAGCTCCTTTGCCATATCGTCAAAGGACTTCGGGGATCCGGAAATATCCACGATCATCATCATGTTAAAATACTCCTGCAGAATCGTCTGCGTGATATCCAGAATGTTCATCCCGTTTTCAGCCAGGTAATTGCACGTCCTGGCAACAATGCCCACCCTGTCTTTCCCAACGATAGTAATAATAATTTTGCTCATAGCGGTTCCTCCTCGATTCTCTGGTCTTCTCTTTTTAGTAGTACAAATCTATAATGTAACAATCGGAGACATTTCGTCACGCTTTGCTACTGTAATAGGAAAATCGGACGCCGTATACGGCGAATCTCCCTGACTTATCTCCAGACGCACCGTCTCATAAGCCAGTTCTTCATAATTATTCTCCTTGCTCAGATGCCCCAGGAAAATATGTTTTAAGTTGTCATGGAGGATACAGTTCAAAAGACGCCCTGCATTCTCATTGGAAAGATGGCCGTAATCTCCGAGAATACGCCGTTTCAGATAATATGGATACGGCCCTGCCTCCAGCATCTTTACATCGTGGTTGGATTCCAGCAAAATGGCGTCCAGTCCCTGCAGATGGTCAATGATATACTGTGAATAATGTCCCATATCGGTAGCTACCGCCACCGACCTCCGGTTATTCTGGACCCGGTATGCCACCGGATTGGCCGCATCGTGATCTATGCGGAACGGCTTTATCTCAAGGTCGCCTATGTAAAAGTCCACATCATGACAGATGGGACGAAATAACTCCCTGGGGTAATCTCCCAGGCTTTTCACATTACCGATTTCCTCCAGCGTTTCCTTGGTGCTGTAAATCGGAGTGCCGTATTTTCTGGCCAGAACTCCCAGCCCTTTTATATGATCGGAATGCTCATGTGTAATCAGGATTCCGTCCAGATCATTTCCCGTCACCCCGATTTCATTCAGTCCCTTTTCAATCCGTTTATTACTGATTCCGGCATCTATCAGAATATGGGTCTCATCGCTGCCCACATAGATGCAGTTTCCACTGCTGCCGCTTGCTATACTTACCATCCGCATCTGCTTTATTCCTCTTCCAATATGTTCTTTATCGTTACTATTGCGGAACCGCGCTTTTCAGCGGGGCCGTGAATGTAACTCTTTATCTGAGTACGTATCTCTTCCACTGTTTCGTTGTTATCTATCACACGGTCCGCCTGCGCCCTGTATTCATCCTCCGACACCTGGTTTGCCATAATTTCCAGGCATTTCTCCCTGGAGTAGCCGCGGCTTTCCATCAGCCTTTTAATCCGGTTTTCCCTGCTTGTAAAGATATACCAGATTTCATCAAACATAGCGTTGTGTTCCTCGTCAAAAAGAGCCGCCTCCACTGCCACCAGATTTTTGTCGGAATGGGCTATCGCATATTCGATTTCACTCCATACCATGGGGTGAATGATGGAATTCATCTTCTCTATTGAATCCTTATCGCTGAATATCAGCTCCGCCATCCTCTGCCGGTCGATACTTCCGTCAGCGCTCAGAAGGGAGGTTCCAAAGGCGGCAACCACCCGGCCGTAGCCTTTCTTCCCCGGCTCCATCAGCTGGTGGGCCACCTTGTCCGCTATGATAATATCCGCCCCGAACTCTTCCTGCAATATCCGAAGCACTTCGCTCTTGCCGGAGCCGACGCCTCCGGTGATGCTGATGACTTTCATTCTCTTCCTCCACATCCTGCCGCTTCTGTTATATCTCAATTTGAACTTCCCTGTTCTTTTTCGTCCTGCTTTTTATTTCGTCTCGAACCAGGAATGCCCTGTCTTCATATCTATCTCAAGCTCCACCTTAAGATGGGCCGCATTCTTCATCTCTTCCTCCAGAACCTTCTGAACCTTCTCAAGTTCATCCGTCCATGTCTCAATCAGCAGCTCATCGTGCACCTGGAGCACCAGACGGGAGCGAAGCTTCTCTTTTCTCAGCCTCTGATCCACCCGGATCATCGCAATCTTGATGATATCGGCCGCCGTACCCTGGATCGGGGAGTTCATCGCAACGCGCTCTCCGAAGGATCTCTGCATGAAGTTTGCCGATTTGAGTTCCGGAATCGGCCTTCTCCTTCCAAACATCGTTTCCACATAGCCCTGCTCTTTTCCCAGCTCCACAAGGTGATCCAGGAATTTCTTCACCTCCGGGTATGTCTCAAAGTACCGGTTGATATATTCCAGGGCTTCTTTTCTGGAAATGCTCAGATCCTCACTGAGTCCGAACGCGCTGATTCCGTATACAATTCCAAAGTTAACGGCCTTGGCATTACGTCTCTGCAGCGGCGTCACTTCCTCAAGCGGCACATGGAACACCTCCGATGCCGTAATGGCATGGATATCTTCCGCCATCCTGTAGGCGTCAATCAGCCGTTCATCCCCCGACATGTGAGCCAGGACTCTCAGCTCAATCTGGGAGTAATCGGCGTCCAGGAGAACGCATCCCTCCTGCGGGACAAATACCTTCCTGATTTCCCTGCCCAGCTCCATGCGGACCGGAATATTCTGGAGATTTGGCTCAGTGCTGCTGATCCTCCCGGTAGCCGTTATCGTCTGGTTAAAGGTTCCGTGTATCCGGCCGTCCTCCCTGATAAAAGCGGCCAGACCGTCTGCATAAGTGGATTTTAACTTTGTAAGCTGCCTGTAGTCAAGCACTTTTCTGACAACGGGATATTCCGGCGCCAGCTTCTCCAGCACGTCGGCTGCGGTGGAATATCCGGTTTTCGTCTTTTTTCCGCCCGGCATCTTCATCCGGTCGAACAGGATCTCTCCAAGCTGTTTGGGGGAATTGATATTAAACTCAGTTTCCGTATCCTGATAAATCTCCTGTTCCAGCTTATCAATCTGGACCTTCAGCCTCTCCCCGTAACACCTGAGTTCTTCCCTGCGTACGCAGATCCCCTCTTCCTGCATATGATAGAGACTGTAAATAACCGGCATCTCAATATCAAAGAACAGTTTGCGCATCCCCGATGCCTCCAGTTTTTTAACCAGCTCGGGCTTGGCCTTCCACGCCACGTATGCCATATAGCAGACGCAGGTCTGCGCCTTGTCGGGCATCATGTCAAATGCTGCCGTAAATGAAGTTTTTCCCATTAAATCGGCCTTAGACGGAACCGTCATATCGAGGTAATCCCTGGCAAGGTCGTCGTAATCGTAAGTGTCCTTCAGAGGATTCAGCAGATATCCGGCCACACCGGCATCGAACATGGCCTCACTGCCGCCATCGTTGCCGCTGCCGTCCACCACTCGCCTGTCCCTGTTCTTGAGATACGGAAGCTGCGGCTTCAGATCCAGCACGCTGACAGAGGGAACGGCCGTGCAAAGCTCTTCCATCCGCTCTGCCAGATATTCACCTGTGATAAAGCCTGCTGCGGGAATGCTGTAAATCTTTTCCTCGCCGTAACAGAGCGCCATAGCGGCCACCTGTCCGTTCTCAATAACAAGCTGCATTCCGGCTTCCTGTTTTCCGGCTGCCTCACTGAAAATTTTCTCCGCCTCGGAAAGCTCCGATACAGTTTTAAAATGCTCTTCCACTTTCGAAGCAGAAAAAACATCAGCATCAAATTTCTGGAGAATGGACTTAAACTCCAGCTGTTTCATATGCTGATAAGCTTCCGGTGTATATAAATTGTTGATTCTTGCGTCTTCCAGCGTAAAATCGATATCGCAGTCAATGCAGATCGTCGCGAGTTCCTTGCTCATCTGAGCCATATCGTAATGCTCCCTCAGCGCCTTCTGCGCCCTGGGCGGCTTTACCTCATCGATATTCGCATAGGCATTCTCAATCGAACCATAAGCCGTGATCAGGCTGGTGGCCGTCTTCTCACCGATGGAGGGAACTCCCGGAATATTGTCCGATGCATCTCCCATCAGCGCTTTTACATCTATAAACTCCGTTGGAGTCACATGATATTCCGCCTGTACGTCGGCAGGATAATAATCCTTGATCTCCGTCGTTCCCCTGGATGTCCTCGGCATGCGGATCTTAATTTTCTCATCCGCCAATTGCAGAAGATCCCTGTCTCCCGAGACAACAGAAACCTCCACTCCCTGGGCGGCGCACCGCTTAGCAATCGTTCCCAGGATATCGTCCGCTTCATAGCCGGGACGTGTCAGGATTGGAATGCCCATGGAGGCCAGCACTTCCTTAATGACAGGGACCTGTTCATGGAGTTCTTCCGGCATTGGCTTTCTCGTTCCCTTATAGGCCTCAAACATCTTGTGGCGGAATGTGGGATCTTTTAAGTCAAACGCAACTGCCAGGTGATCCGCTTTTTCATCCTCGATAACCCGGAACATAATGCTCAGGAACCCATATACGGCATTTGTATGAAGGCCCTTGGAATTGGTCAGTTCCGGCACACCGTAAAATGCCCTGTTCAGTATGCTGTGGCCGTCTATCAGTACTAATTTACTCATGTTATTGTCTCCTGTCCTGTCAATTTTAAAAAAACCAGATTCGAAACTGGAGAAGCACCGTCACAATCACTGCCATAATGCTGAGCGTGTTGACTGCATACTTAAGTGACCGGAACAGCCACATCCTGTGTACCCTGGAATAGGATTCCTCGATTCTGCGTTCCAGCGCCCCTGCGATATCAAAGGTACCGTAGCCTTTGTCCAGCTGCTTCAGTCCGACATCTACCATAAAATAGATTTCCAGCTCTTCCTGGCAGTTCCTGCAGGACTCAATATGCGCCAAAAATGCTTCCGTCTCATCACCGGTCAGATCATCATTAATATACGGCGTCACCAGATGCTCTGCTTCCTGACAAGTCACTGCCATCACCTCCATTGTAACGGCAGAGCACAACCTCCACAAGGCCTGCTCTGCCCATTTTCGTATATCATACAATATTATACCCGATTTTTCAAGCGATCCCTTTCATTGTTTTACGCCCCCATCATCTGCCTGAACAATCCCGCGTACTCCGTCCTGTGGTTCTCGACAAATTCTATCGCTTTGGAAGGATGCTTGCACCCCTGCCCTGTCAGGAGATACGGAATGTCATATCCCCAGAGGATGCCGGCCTGCTTCAACGGAAGGACATGATTTTCAATAAACTCTATCACCGGCAGCTCATTATATTTTTCCGATGAGCCGATATATCCCAAGAGCTGTTCCGAACCGCAGTTGCCGGCTCCCCTGCCCATTCCGTTCACCGTCACATCGAGAAGCGCGGCGCCGCACCGCATTGCCTCAATCGTATTGGCAAATGCCAGCTGCTGGTTGTTGTGGGCATGGATCCCCACCTTTCTGCCATTCCCCGCCAATCTAATGTATCGTTTTGTCAGCGCTTTAATCTGTTCCGGATAAAAGGAGCCGTAGCTGTCCACAACATAGACTGCGTCGGCCCGGCTTTTACTCACGGTTTCCAGCGCCCTGCCTATCTCCTCATCCGTATTATTGGAAATCGCCATAATATTTACCGATGTTTCATAGCCGCGCTCTTTGCAGCAGCTTGCCATCTCCATTGCCTCCCCCATCTGTTCCGCATAGGCGGCAATCCGGACCATATCAATCACACTGTCCTTCTTTTCCAAAATGCCTTTACTGTAGTCGGTTCTCCCCACATCAGCCATAACGGAAATCTTCATGGAGGTTTTATTATCCCCGACAACAGCTCTCAAATCTTCCTCGCGGCAGAATTTCCATTTTCCGAACTCCCTGCGGTCAAACAGCGCTTCCGATGCCTTATATCCAAATTCCATATAGTCAATGCCTGCCTGTAAATTTGCCTGATACAGTCCGCGCACAAAGTCATCCGTAAAATAAAAACGGTTTACCAGTCCTCCGTCTCTCAATGTACAATCTAAAATTTTCTGCTCCATGATGTGTCTCCCTTCTGCCCGTCTCTGCGGGGCTTTTGCTGTTATCCGGAAATCCGCTCGCGGGATCCTCCGCAGAGCGGTTTTTAATTTAACAGGAATGTTTTCCTGTTAAATTAAAAAAGAGCCGTGTCTGCACATGCAAACATCGGCTCGTCAAATCTCCCGCTAAGTATCTGGCTACTGATACTGTCTGACTATCCGTAAATGCTCACGCGCAGCAAAAAGAACCGGTACAAAATAAAAGCACCAGTAGCCATAAAATGTATATGCTGTTGTATTCGCACATGCATAATTTTTTGCTGTCATAATGAACACTCCCGTAAAATAGTTAGTTGCATTATAGGGTATCTCACACCATTTGTCAATCACTGAAAACAATTATTTCAAATTACCAGAATCTTATCCGGTACCGGCCCAAAGATTTTCGTTTTTTTATCTTTTGTTATATATACATCATATTCCAGCCTTACACCGTACTCCTGTGTATAAATCCCCGGTTCAATGGAAAACATGGTACCAGGCAGGAGGCGGCGCACGTCATGCGTTTCATAATCATCCAGATTGGCTCCGATTCCATGGCAGTTATGTCCGATATTATGGCCGGTCCGGTGCATGATATACGAATCCAGTCCCTGGGCCCGGAACAGCGTTTTCGCCAGCGCATCGGCTTCGTATCCGCAGATTGCCTTTCCCTCATTCAGACGTTCCTGGATGAAGGACAAAACCCTGCTCCTGACATTATATACCGAATTGAATAACCGTTCGTATTCCGGGTCAATCTCCGGCCCCACATTCATGCACCAGGAGATGTCATAGTAGACGGCATCTTCTTCGGGCAGCCGGCCGGCAATGTCAATAATCAGCCGGCTGCCTTCCCGGATCTGCCTCGAACCGGAAGGCTCCGGCTCATATCCCGGGTCGCAGGCATGATCGTCGATGCCGAAAAAAGGCGGCGAATCCATATAAATTTCTTCTGCTCTGATCAGCCTCCCAAACTCTTTTAACATCATCCATTCGTCAATATACCTGCCCTCATTCAGATTTTTCCGAATCCAGGAGAATATCTCATCCAAAATCCGATGGATGATAACCCCTGCTTTGCGGTGGGACTCAATCTGGGCTTCGGTAAGCACCGCGCCGAAATGCTGCATCAGATCGGCTGAGGACACCGGCTCCATCCCGAATGTCCTCAAATATTCCACCAGACCGGCGTCCATGGTACTGATGGTCGGGACATTGCCTCCGGGCGAATACTGGCAGGCAATGCGTTTACCCGGCTCCAATATCTGCGCCAGCACCTCACGTTGTCCCTGTATTCCTTTATACAGGAACTTCTTCCCCGGCAAATGTTCCAAAAGAAGCGGTTCAATCGCCGACAAAACCTTAACCGGTTGACCTGCTGCCGGAATGTAATAGAACAAACGTCTGGTACACTTCCGGTCAGTCAGTTTCAAAAAATCATGTGTAATGGGATCACGTCCCTGAAAATCCGTAAAAAGCCATCCGTCCAGATCATATTCTTTTAAAAGTGTCTGAATTGCGGTCATATCCATAGCAATTGTCCCTGTCCTTTCCCGTCCTGCTTACCACATTAAATGAGCATATGCCATCTCTAACCGATACGGCGGTAGGCCGAGCTTACAGGGATATAAAGAAGAGCAATCCCAATAACGGTAAAGCCTGCATTGATAATCGTAGCCGGAATGGACATCACCTCTGCCGCAACGGCTGCGCTGAGCGTACTGCCAAGTAAAACAAGTTCCGCAACCGACCAGACAAAATCTACTGCGATATTTGTGATTCCATACAAAGCTGCGCAGATAACAGCCGCCATGTACTCTTTCTTCCGTTCCCCGGCCGCTCTTCTTTTCATAACTGAGAATACGGCCCCCACAAACAGACATTTTATAATTGTACTGACAAACACATTGGGAATGGCGTGAAGATAGCCATTTAAAATATCAAAAATTATCAGGCCTAATACTCCTGACACCGCAGAACGTTTTCCACCCAGACAAACAATCGAAAGCATTACAAAAATATGGCCGAAATGAAGAAACGGCGTTCCTACTGCAGCCGGGAGCGGTATCCGGAAGGACTGGATTCCCAGGAATATTACAGCCGCAAAAAATGCTGTCATGACGACCGACATCACGTTCGAATGAACCTCTCTTCTGCCAGCCGCACTGCCCTCTCTGTGTGTATTCATTGTTCTCTCATTGTTCATAGCCTATCTCCTCACCTTCTGCTATTATAGATTCTCATGTGTCCCCATTATAGCATTGGACTGACACTATAAAAACATCCAATTTTAATAGTTTTTTAAAGGTCAGTTTTAGCATCCGCCCGCAGTGATACCCGCAAAGCGGTTATATTTATGGAGGTGACCTGTTCAATAAAAAAAGATACGGGAGCCTTTAAATTAAAGCCCCTGTATCCTTTTTCCTGTCATTGCGCCGGGAGCGCCGAAACCTTCCCCCTCTTATATTCCCATACCTGCAATGCTGTATTAATAATCATAATTATCCAGGTAATCACTGAAGCTGTCATAATACTCCTCATCCCACCTGCCATTTTTATCGAAATAACAATAGGACCCGTCAATCACAGTGCAAACATCTATCAGCATATGCCCGTTTCCATCAAAATAATACCAGTATTCGCCTATCTCCTGCCAGCCTGTTATCATGTAACCTTCGGCGTTAAAAGCGTAATAATTCCCGTCAATACTATATACACCGTCTTTTTTATAAGTCGTTTCACTGTCCTTGTACCACCAGCCCTTTTCATCCTGTTTCCAGCCTAAAGTTTCCACGGGCGCTGCAGCCGTTGTTTCCGGTATCGGAGCGGCAGCCTGAGTACCTCCGGCGCCGGATGCATTACCGTTGGCAGAGCCTGTGCTTCCGGAACTGCCGGCAGCCCCATTCTTATACGGACAGACTCCATTCGTATGTAAATGGGCCGGATAACCTCCGCAATGATAATGATAGCTGCCCAATCCGCTCTTATTCTTATTATCCCGGTGGCCCCCGCTTGAATCTGTTCTGCCGGAATGAGCCTCAGCAGTGAACACAAATGGATTACTGCCCGCCGGCACAATTGGCGATAAACTGAGCATCATCGCCAATGCAAAACCTGTTAATCGGATTGTTTTCTTTTTCATGCTTTTCCCCTCCTGATTTGTATTTCTGTTATATTCATCACCGAATGTAACACCTCAATTATACCACATTCCTGTTCTGGTTGAACTACTTTTTACAGTAATCAAAAAAACCGCAAATCTCCTGATATTACCAGAAAATTCACGGTTTATGCTTCGTGCCGGCCGCGGGACTTGAACCCGCACGGTGTTGCCACCAATGGATTTTGAGTCCACCTCGTCTGCCATTCCGACAGGCCGGCGTGCTGTCAGCGAATATTATATTACCAAAATTATAAGAAAAATGCAACCACTTTTATAAAAAACAGATAATTTGTTATCACAATTCGGACCTGATGTCACCCGGCCGGAATTTACGCAAGATTTTTGCGATAATTCCGGCCGGGTGGCAACGGAACATTTATTAATGATGGAACAGCCGGATACCCGTAAACGCCATCACAATCCCATATTTATTGCATACCTCAATCACATTGTCGTCGCGCACGGAGCCGCCGGGCTGGGCTATATATTCCACTCCGCTCTTATGAGCGCGTTCAATGTTGTCTCCAAACGGGAAGAAGGCATCAGAGCCAAGGGTGACACCGCTCATCTGGTCTAACCAGGCGCGTTTCTCTTCTCTGGTGAATACGGGCGGTTTTACCTTGAATATCTTCTGCCATGCGCCTTCGCTGAGTACGTCCATATATTCTTCACCGATATACACATCAATCGCATTGTCCCTGTCTGCTCTTCTTATACCATCCACAAATTCCAGGTTCAGAACCTGGGGAGCCTGACGCAGGTACCAGTTATCGGCTTTCTGGCCTGCAAGTCTGGTACAGTGTACTCTGGACTGCTGGCCCGCGCCGACGCCGATGGCCTGACCGTCCTTTACATAGCATACGGAATTGGACTGCGTGTATTTTAACGTAATGAGCGCAACCATCATATCAATTTTGGCTGAATCGGGAAGCTCCTTCTTCTCCGTCACAATATTTGAGAGAAGCTCCCTGTCAATCTTAAGCTCATTTCTTCCCTGCTCAAAAGTGATTCCGTACACTTGTTTCTTTTCAACCGGAGCCGGAACATAGTCAGGGTCGATCTGAATCACATTATAGTTTCCGTTCTTCTTCGCTTTCAGGATTTCAAGAGCCTCCTGCGTATATCCTGGCGCAATAACACCGTCTGATACCTCGCGCTTAATCAGGCGCGCCGTATCCGCGTCGCAGACGTCGGAAAGCGATACAAAATCACCAAACGATGACATGCGGTCAGCTCCCCTGGCTCTCGCATATGCACACGCGATTGGGGAGAGCTCTCCCATATCCTCCACCCAGTAAATTTTCTTCATTGTGTCATCGAGAGGAAGCCCAACCGCCGCCCCTGCCGGTGATACATGCTTAAAGGATGTGGCGGCCGGAAGTCCGGTGGCCGCCTTCAGTTCTTTTACGAGCTGCCAGCCGTTGAAGGCGTCAAGAAAATTGATGTATCCGGGACGGCCGCTTAATACCTGAATCGGCAGTTCGCTTCCGTCTTCAATATAGATTCTGGATGGTTTCTGGTTTGGATTACAGCCGTATTTTAATTCCAGTTCTTTCATTATGGAAATTCCTCCTTTGTGCTATACCCGTCGGGTCTTATGACTGATTCTTATTCATAACCTTTGAGCGTGTCTCTCTGGTTGCAATGTCGATGTATCGCACAAACAAAGAAACCTTGTTTTCCGGATTCAGGTTTTCCCAGAGAAGCTCTGCAAACGCTTCCATGTCATCCGGAATCGAGATCAGCTTCGGTTCCCCCTCAAAGCTTGGAAGGGGATTTGCATCATGCATGTAGGTATGGATAAAATGGCCTTCCCCCGGCGCCGGACTTTCATAAGCAAATGTGAAGCGCAGACAGGAATCCGGACTGCCTCCGTTGCTTTTTAAAATCGACATTGCATAGTTGTAGCCGCCGTCCTCAATATGCATGATGCCTGAAATACGCGGGGTATAATTTGGTGCATCCGGCTCAAATTCACGGCAGCGCAGCGTCTGTTCAAATGTAAGCTGCTTGTCCATTCCCTCATAGATTGTATCTGTCTGATCTCCATTCGTCACAATCGTTTTATTGCCCAGAACCCTGACCGGTGCATAAATGATCAGGCTCGGATCCGTGAGCTTTGACGGATCGAATGCCTGTGTGCGGATTCCGTTTCCATCTTCCACAAATACACGGTTTCTGCTGTTCTCACTTCTACCCATGATAAAATATGCCGTCACGGCTTTTGTTCCGTCTGCCGATCTGCCGATGATAATCCCGCGGCCGGGATAGGAATTGTTCTTCAATTCCTCTGCAATAGATAACATTTTCATAGTATGGACCTCCTGCTTACGCTTTTTATATCTTGTTTCTGCTTTTATAATTACATTTTGAAAGATAGTAACCTGATTTTATTATATACCATTTTCTATATTCTTTACCAGTTAGTTTTAATGATTTTTAATAAGAAGGTTTACTTATAATTAATTCATTGACTTTCCGACACGTATGTCGTATATTAAAAACAGACACACATGTCGGAAATGTCGGGGAGGGATAAAGCCATGGGTAAAAAGGGAGATGCAACAAAGGCCGCAATACGGAACACGGCGCTACATTTATTTATCCGGAAGGGATTTAAGGATGTTACGATGAAAGACATATGTGAAGCAGCAGGACTGAGCCGCGGCGGTTTATATATGCATTATGGAAGTACCGGACAGATTTTTGCCGACATCATAAATGAAATTATGTCCGGCCTGGAAAATGACATTGCCGAAAAGATGGAAAACGGTCAGTCTGCAACCGTTATTCTGGATGAGTTACTGGAACGTTACCAGTCCGAAATGCTTGACAGAAGCGGTTCACTGGGACTTGCTTTTTACGAGTATTACAGCAGTATTCCACTATCTGACGATAACGCCATGCTGAAACAGTATTACATTTCAAAAGCAATGCTTTGCAGTCTGATTAAGTATGGAATCAGCAAAGGCGAGTTTCGGCAGGTGAATATTAACGCCGTTGTTGATCTGCTCCTTTTTTCTTATCAGGGAGTCCGGATGCTGAGCAGTATCATGCCGCTGGATGACGACACAATTCCAGCAGGCATGATTAGACAGATTAGGGAGATGTTAATAAAATAAAAGAGGCTGGGAGGTAAAATTGATGAAATTAAAGATTGCAGGAAGCGGCGGAATGTTTCAAATTCCAAATCCATTTTGCAAATGTCCCATCTGTGAGGAGGCGAGAATCAAACGCGGCCGGTATGAACGGTTAGGGCCGAGCCTTTATATTGAGGACATCCATATGCTTATTGATACTCCGGAAGACATTGCCGTCGCCTGTGACCGTCAGGGTATTTCTAAAATTGAATATCTGTCCATCTCACATAAAGACCCGGATCATACGAGGGGCATGCGTATCGTGGAGCCATTGGGCTACAATTGTATAACCGACAGGGGAACTCCCGTACAATTCATTGCGCTTCCCGGAGTTGTGGACGATATCAATGCGTGGAACGGAGACGGCCTATACTACTATGAAAATGTTCTTCATTGTATTTCCATTATTAAGACAGATTTCATCAAAATAGGAAAAATAGAAATACACCTGGTAAATAACAAAACCCATCGCGGCAATATGACATTTTATGTTATCTCAGACGGGGACAAAAAGGTGATTTATGCCTGCTGTGATGTGAAGCCGTTTGTGTTCAATGAATTGTATTATGATGCGGATATTTTAATAATCGGACTGGTTTCTGATGACGGCATGCTCAAAGAAGGCCGGGCACTTGATGATGCGCCTTTTAAAGATGATATGTTCACCTTAGAGGAACTTTTGGAAATCAAACATACTTACAGAATCAAGCGCATTATCATCACCCACATTGACGAATACTGGGGCAAATCCTATGCTTATTACCGGGAATTTGAAAAAAACTTAGATAACATATCATTTGCCTATGATGGTATGGAAATCACCTTATAGCCATCAGCGGCAGGCCGTATTTCAATTAATCATTAGCACGGCATTAATTACGGAAAGAAAGTATTTCGACTAAAAAATTAAGAAAATTTCAATGATATTTTCTGACATTTTTCGGCAAAATTATTGTATAATAATTCCATAAGGCAAAATTATTGCCGTGAACCAGATATTGAATCATAAGCTGGCTTTTCGCTGTAATCAATAAATTTCACGAGGAGGGAAACTATGCGTAAAGAAAAACTGTATATCGCTGCAACGATTGCCGTCTGCGCTTTGGCCTTTACGGGCTGCAAGAAAAGAGAGGCTGTCGATTTATCATCACTGCATACTACTGCCGCTGTTGAGAAAGAGACCATACCGGAAACTACGGAGGCGCCTACCACGGCACCGACTGAGGAGTCTGCCGATGCGTCAAAGAATAACACCAATTTTTCTTTGAAGTCAGAGATTAAAAAAGAAACCGCAGGCAAGGCGACGGTCGAATACCCGGTTGTCTCCAACATGAAGGATGCCGAAAAACAGAAGCAGGTGAATGCCCTGCTCCGTACGAATGCAATGGCTATCGCCGATGTCCATCCGGATCAGACTTTATCGGTGAAAGCCACTATAGAAGCCGCCAACCTGAAACGGATTGTCGTCTCCTATAAAGGCGAGTTGAAGAATCCGTCCACTTCAAAGACGGAGAACCTGTTCTATACCAATACAGTTGATCTTGAGACAGTTCAGAACATGCGGCTTAGCGATTATGCCGACGCTTACACCGTAGCCGGTTATATTGCATCCGGCGATTACAAGCTGGAATCCGTTTCCGCCAATGAACAGTCCGTAAGGAGCTATATCAACAGTTCCGAAAAGACCACCGATTATTATTTTAAGAAACTCCAGGCGGCTGATTTTTCAGGCGGTTATACGGCTGATGAGAACAGCACTCCGGCTGCCAGCTGGCCCGAGATATTCAGCTATGAAAAACAGGGGATTGTCTATGTAAGTATCCCTCTTTCCTCTGAACTCGGCAATTATGCGATTATTAAATACAGTCCTGATAATAAATAGAAAAATAGCAGACTGACAGATTCGGAAGGGCCGGTACCGGCAAGACGGCAGGCCTGCCCGGATATAAGTTGACAATTCTTTCCAAAAAATTACAACAATTCTCTTAAATATTCTATTTATATAGTGACAAGATTATTCAGACAGGTGTATAATACATCTGTCTGAATGTTTTTGTAACAGTTCATGCTTTCTGAACCGTTACATGTTTTTGTGTTAAGGCACAAAATCTTAAACGGCAATACTTAAATCAGATGTATTTTTTTATATTACTCTGAAAACACTATAAATTTAAAAGGCAGGTTTTTACTATGGAAAACGTAACAATTTTAGACCACCCTCTGATTCAGCACAAGATCTCCATTCTCCGCAATAAGGCGACCGGTACCAATGAGTTCCGTTCCCTGACCGACGAAATTGCAATGTTAATGGGATATGAAGCGCTCCGGGATCTTCCTCTTGAGGACGCTGAAGTTGAAACTCCGATTGAAACTTGTATGACACCCATGCTGTCAGGAAAAAAACTTGCTGTTGTTCCTATCCTGCGCGCAGGCCTTGGAATGGTAAACGGCATTCTGGCACTGGTTCCTTCTGCCAAAGTAGGCCATATCGGTCTCTACCGCGACGAGGTAACCCATCAGCCTCACGAATACTATTGCAAGCTTCCAAGCCCGATTGAACTGCGTACGATTGTGGTGACTGATCCGATGCTTGCAACCGGCGGCTCTGCTGTTGAGGCTGTGGATTTTATCAAACAGCACGGCGGTAGGACGATTAAATTTATGGCGATTATAGCTGCCCCGGAAGGGCTCAAACGCCTTCATGAAGCTCATCCGGATGTTCAGATTTACGTGGGACATGTGGATCGCTGCCTGAACGAGAATGCCTATATCTGTCCGGGACTCGGCGATGCCGGAGATCGGATTTTCGGAACAAAATAAGAAGAACGTATTGAACGGTAACCTGAACGCTCCGCGCACAGGTCCCCGCCATCAGTAAAAGGCTGAGCCAAAGATAACCATTCTCTCCGGCTCAGCCTTATTCCGCTTATGAATACCTTTCAAAAGCGGTTCTATCTGTAATCTTCGTTTAAAAACATGGCCTTTATTGCCACCACTTCCTCATACTCCTCCTGCTCCACCTGTACATCGGAATTCAAGGCCCTTAAATCTTCTTTTAAAACCTCCAAAGCGTTATCTGCACATTCAGCCCTTCCCTCCATAATAATTTCAATCATCCGTTTCAGCACAACGGGATGGGCATATCTGGCCGGTACGGGGAAACCGCTTTTCCCTCCGTACCCCTTCAGATATTCCTCCATCTCCTCCTTCGCCAGCCTGACCTTGTTCAGTATATAAGCCCTGTTATTCCTGGAGGTCGGCAGCATACTGGCGCCGGAGAACAAAAAGATCGCAGCCATTCCGAAAAGAGTGAAATAAATGGCAAACTCCACGTGGTTAATCAAGGAATATATCCCGTAAATAAGAGAAGCGGCGCCCAGAAGAGAGATTGCCAGAGCAACCCATTTGTAACTCGGGCTGCTCTTGTCGTAGGCTCTTTTCCTTCTGGCCGACTGACTTAACGCTATGCCAAGCTCCGGCCTGATTTCCAGATACTCTCTTGCCTCCTGAAGCCTGCCGGCCTCTCCCTGTGCTTCTTTTGACAGTTCAGGAAGAAATCTCTCCGCGCGCTCCTGCTCCCTCTTTTTAAGCCTCTCTTCCGCCGCCTGGCTTACCAGCCGGATCTCCGGTTGGGACTTGCCGATGCAGGCCAGCATGCGGTCTACATTCTCTTCGTATTTAAAATTACACTGCTTTTCCTTCCCATCATCATACTCCACTACAAGATAAGGAATCGTGGCAAACATCCCTTTGCCGCTGAAACCTCCCCTGCTCATCGCCACCCGCTTAAAAACGCGGGTAACGGACGTAAAAGGAATATAATATCGCCTGTCTATGTAAAAGCTGTTCAGGTACAGCGCCTTTTCTCCCACGCCGCAGGGTCCGAAATTCCGGCTCTTCTTCCTGTCTGTCTGAAGCTCCTGCTCCGTCAGGCCGTCACGGCCGAGTTTTACTGGCTTAAAAATCATAATTTATCTCCGGTTCTGTTTTTGTGGTTCACCCGTAAATATGGTTTCCGTAAGTTTCGGCCGTACTTATGCGGTCTGCTGTTTTTTAGTTGCACGCATAAAGATTCCAAGGAATACTACCGCCAGAATAATTCCTGCCGGATACGCCACCGTCGTGCCCAGATTCAGGCATTCGCCTGCATAGAAGAAATACGTCATGGATACGGCGCTCATAAAGGTTGCAGGCACAGCGGTAAGCCAGTAGTTCTTTTTCTCTTTGTAAAGGTACATGCTGGCGGTCCACAAAACGATCATAGCCAGTGTCTGGTTCGTCCAGCTGAAATATCTCCAGACAATCGTGTAATCCAGATGTCCGATAATCGCACCGGCAGCCAGAAGCGGAATACAAAGCTTCAGCCTGCTGGCATATGCCTTCTGATCAATCTTGAACCAGTCGGCCACAACAAGACGGGCGCTTCTGAAAGCCGTGTCACCGGAAGTGATCGGGCATGCAATAACTCCAAGCATGGCAAGTGCGATACCGATTCCGCCCATCGTCTTCTTGCACACATCATAAATGGCAGCGGACTGACCGTTGGCAAGAGCCTCCTGAAGTCCTGTGTTAAGGCCGCCTGTAACGGCATACAGGGAGCATCCGGCAGCCGCCCAGATAAGGGCAATCACGCCTTCACACACCATGGCTCCGTAAAATACGAAATGCCCCTGCTTCTCTGATTTCATACAGCGCGCCATCAGAGGAGACTGTGTCGCATGGAAGCCGGAAATAGCTCCGCAGGCAACCGTAATAAACATAACGCTCCAAATCGGAGTTCCCTTCGGATGCATATTATGGAAATTCGACCAGATCTCCGGAATGACAAACTCCGCTTTTGTAAAAATGCCGATGGCAACGCCAACTGCCATAATAATAAGGCAGATGCCGAATACCGGATAAATTTTACCGATAATCTTATCAATTGAAATAAAGGTTGCAATAAAATAATAGGCCAGAATAACCCACAGCCAAAACTCCTTGTTTGTCACAAGGCCTGCGGCGCCGTTGTTCTGGAACAGGGTGACAATCAGACCCGCCGGACCGACTGCAAATACAGTGCCGACCATAACCAGAAGAACAATACTGAATACCCTCATCACATTCTTCATCAGTCCTCCGAGATAGATACCGCAGACCTCGGAAATCGATGCGCCGTCATTACGTTCCGACAGCATTCCTGAAAAATAATCATGGACACCGCCGGCAAAGATTGTACCGAATGTAATCCACAGAAAGACAACCGGGCCCCATAATGCTCCCTGAAGCGCTCCGAATATCGGGCCTAATCCCGCGATATTTAAGAGCTGCACCAGGAACAGCTTCCACTGAGGCATGACGACGTAATCGACCCCGTCATTAATCCTCACTGCAGGTGTTTCCCTGTCATCCGTCCCAAACGTATTGTCTACCATTTTACCATAGACAAAATAGCCGCCAATCAGCAGCGCAAGGCAAATAAAAAAACTTAACATACTACATTCCCTCCTGTTTTCAGTGTGATACACTGTTTTTTTATTCACTCATATTATAGTACATTCAGACAATAAAGCAAAGACAAAATTGTATTTTTTTGGATACTTTCCACTATTCTTCCTTTTATTTAGGATACTGCATACAATATACTTCTATTGTTAATTCTTTATGTTAATTTTGTAACAAATGTAAAATTTTCTTAACACTTACGACATTTTTGTTCTTCTTCTGTTCCTTCAAAAGAAAAAAACAGCTCATTTTCCGGTGAGATTCCACCGGGAAAATGAGCTTGTTTTTGACCATGTTTCTGCTTACTGAACAGTAAATTTTTCTGCGATTGTACCCGTATAATATGCTTCCAAAAGTTTTTCCAGATCCTTTATCTTCTCTTTCAGCTCACGGCCGATGTCCGTATCACCCACACATTTTCGTTCCGGCACCCATTTCACCATCTTGCTGTCGGAATGGATGTCGCTCTCATTTTCAATGGCCGCCTCCGTTGACTCAAAGGGATCATGGGCGGCAAGAATCAGGCCGTATGAATTGTAAATCAGTGTGTAACCGGCTATACCCGTCTCTTTCTGATAAGCCTTTGAGAACCCTCCGTCAATCACCAGAAGTTTTCCGCCGCACTTAATCGGGCTTTCCCCATCCTTAGATTTGACCGGCACATGGCCGTTGATGATATGAGCCCCCTCTTTTGCAAGGCCGAACTCCGCCAGAATCCGATCCATCACCTCTTCATTCTCCAGAAAATGATAATAGGGATTTTTCGTCTCCTTATGCGTCTCCTTCTCCGTCAGAAAATACCGTTCGAACGTAGCCATCTTATCCTTGCCAAAAAGCGGGGAATTCTCATGGAGCCAGATATACCACATCAAATCACGGCCCCGTTCCCTCTCTTCCCGGTCCATTGCCACAAAACCTTTTCTGACGTAATTATCCAGAATATCATAAAGGGCTTTTCCCTTATACTTCTTTCCGTAAATTTCGACCTCTTTGAACGTGCCGTCTTCGTTCAGAGGCACGCAGCCATGGTAGAGCAGATTATTATTATATACCTTATACAGACTGCCTTTTGCCAAAAGGAATTTCATATGCTGCTGCAATTTATCACAGTTCGTGAAAGCCCTCTCAAGCCGTTCCATGATATCTGCTTCCTGGTCGGTAAAGGTATATGGATCCTTCGGATCAATCGTCGGAAAGTTCGTATCCAGAAGGGGATACTCGATTCCCTCCAATTCTATTGTCCCTTTTTCATAGTCAATGCGATGGAGCAGATTCCGCCGGTCCAGGCAGAACTCCGGATGACGTTTGATAATCTGGCCCTCTGCCTTAAACTGGATGATCGATATGGCTTTATGCATCTTTAAATTGATTTCCATCTCCGATGCGTCATAGGTGTTGCCGCCTTTTAGCTGGAAACAGGTGCATGGGTCATCTGCATACGTATTTAATGCAAATGTGGCAAGCGGCAGCATATTGATACCGTATCCGTCCTCAAGGAGATCCAGGTTTCCATATCTGGCACAGATTCTTATTACATTGGCGATGCATCCGGCCTGACCTGCTGCCGCCCCCATCCAAAGCACATCGTGATTGCCCCACTGGATATCGACGGAATGGTAAGTCATCAGCTTATCCATTATAATGTGAGGACCCGGGCCACGGTCATAAATATCCCCCACAATATGCAGATGATCCACGATCAGGCGCTGAATCAATTCGCTCAGGGCAATGATAAACTGTTTTGCCCGGCCTACCCTGATAATTGTCTGGACAATGGCGTCATAATATGATTCTTTGTCCGTTAAATCTGCTTTTTCGGTGAGAAGCTCTTCCATGACATAGGCAAATTCTTTCGGCAGGGCCTTGCGCACCTTGGAGCGCGTATACTTGCTCGCTGCTCTTCTGCTGACTTCAATCAGGCGGTACAGCGTTATTTTGTACCAGTCATCCGGGTTCGTCTCCGTCTGTAAAATCCGGCTCATTTTTTCCCGGGGATAATAGATCAGCGTTGCCAGGGACTGTTTATCCTGACGGCTTAAGGTATTGCCGAAGACATCGTCAATTTTTCTCTTCACAGCCCCCGAGCCATTCTTCAGCACATGGGAAAACGCCTCATACTCTCCATGGATATCGGTCAAAAAATGCTCCGTTCCTTTCGGCAGGTTGACAATCGCCTCCAGGTTGATGACCTCCGTCGAAGCCGCCGCAATTGTAGGATACAATTCCGCCAGCCGCTCCAGATATCTTACCTCCAAATTTTTCATAATATCCTCCTTATCCATTAATTATTTATTCCTAAAACATAGCTAATGGATTGCCGCCTTAGTGTATAACTATACAGGCGGAGTTGATGCTCTCTGATTTTATCATAGCATAATTTGACGGAATGATCATGCCTTTTAAAAATACATGGGGTAATTGAGAATGGAGGACGCGTCCGGAACGGACCATGTCCGGTGTGATGATCGGGCCGGCAGTTCCGGCAGCGTCCTCACCTGCATAATTAATTTTTCCCTGCTATCTCTCCCTGCCTTTTGTAGATGGAATTGGCGTCCACACAGCCGCGCACACTGGAAAGGGGATAGATATTGGAATTTCGCCCAATTACAGTGCCCGGATTCAGGACAGAGCCGCAGCCTACCTCCACATTGTCGCCAATCAGGGCTCCGACTTTCTTGCGTCCGCTCTCAATCTCTCCGTCCGCAGCATGGATACTGACAAGCAGTTTATCCGATTTCACATTTGAGGTGATGGAACCGGCTCCCATATGAGCTTTATAGCCCAAAATCGAATCCCCGACATAATTGTAGTGCGGCACTTGCACCTTATCGAAAAGAATCACATTCTTAAGCTCTGTGGAATTGCCTACCACAGCTCCTTCTCCAATCAGGGCGCTGCCGCGGATAAAGGCACAGTGGCGCACCTCGGCTTCCCTGCCCACAATAACAGGCCCGTTCAGAAACGCGGACGAAGCGACCTTTGCGGTCTTATGGACCCACACATTGCCGTCTCTTTTTTCGTATTCTTCCGTATCCAGGCTGTTGCCCAGAGCAATTATAAAATCGCTGATTCCCTGAAGCGCGTCCCAGGGATACTCAAATCCTGAAAGATAATCTGCTGCAAGTGTATGTGTCAAATCATAAAGCTCCGTAATCCTCATCTGTTCCCGGTTCATAATGTTGCTCCTCTCTTTCTGTCTTCCGTCATTTTTGTGACGGCTCTGTCTTTGCTTCATTTTTTCCTGCGGACTTCCCCTCCGCCTTTTTCCCCGCTCCGGAAGGTTTATAATTGACGGCTACCTGCTCAAACAGCGGGCGGAGCCCTGACTGGTTCGCCATATGAACCGCATTATAAGTCCGGCCGGCCACAAACCGCTCCAGCTTTTCCATATATTCATCGGAAGTGATGCTGCCTTCTGCAACATAGGTAAGCCCCTTCTCCCAGCTGGCGGTCAGCTCCGGATTTAACAGCTGCTTAATGGAAGCGTTAACCACCTCGTAAATCAATTCTCCCAGACAAGTTGGCGTAATTATCTGTGTCTTGTTATTCAGTGACAAGTACTTGATGTTAAATAGCTTCTTTAAAATCTCGGCTCTGGTTGCGCTGGTGCCGATCCCGCTTCCCTTGATCTGTGCGCGGAGCTCTTCATCTTCAATCAGCTGTCCGGCATTCTCCATCGCCAGAATCATGGAACCGGAGGTGTATCGTTTTGGAGGCGACGTTTCACCCTCTTTTATATTCAGGGCATCCAGGGAAACGACCGCACCCTTTTTCAGTTTATCCAGCATTTCAATAAATTCCGGACTGGATGAATCCAGAATCACATCCCCGGCCGCTCCCGGCTTCTCGGCAGGAAGTACATTGCCGTCCGAGCCGGCATCCGGAGCGCCTGTATTCTTTTTCCGGCCCTGACCCGGCACCTCGGCCACCTTCAGATAGCCTTGCTCCCTGAGTACCTTGAATCCGGCAAAAAAATGCTCGTTCTGTGTGACAATGTCCACCGTATACTTCTGGTAAATTGCCGGAGGATAAAAAATACTTAAGAATCTTCTGACAATCACCTGGTATATCTTTGAATTCAGCTCCGACAGGCTCCTGAGAGCGCCCAGTCCCTGTCCGGTGGGTACAATAGCATAGTGATCGGTTATCTGCTTATCATTGACGTATCTCGTCTTTGCAATAGTCTTGTAAGAGCCTGAGGCCAGCACCTCTCTGGCATATTCGGCCGCCGGGCCGAAATTTTGCAGGCCGCCGATATTCTTATGAATTTCCTTTGCCACCGCCGTGGAAAGTACCCTGGCATCCGTTCTCGGATAGGTAACAAGTTTTTTTTCATAAAGCTCCTGAACAGCCTTAAGCGTCTGGTCCGGGCTTATCTTAAACATCTTGGAGCAGTCGTTCTGAAGCTCTGCCAGGTTGTATAAAAGAGGCGGATTTTTCGTCTCCTTCTTCTTCTCAATCGAGGCGATAGTGCCGTTTCGCGGCTCGGCAGAGGAGAGAAAGGCTATCAGCTCCTCCGCATCCTTTCTCTCTTTGAAACCGTTTTCTTTATAAAGGCAGGGATGGTTAAAATATCTGGATCCCTCCACGGCCTTCCACTCACCGTCTATAGTAATCCCCTCCGGTCCGAAGGTTCCTATCACGCGGTAGAATGGGGTTTTTACAAATTCTCTGATTTCTCTTTCCCGGCGCACCGCCATCCCCATAACGCATGTCATAACGCGGCCGACGGAGACCACCGTCCTGTCCGTCCGCATAAAATTTGAAATCGAGGGGCCGTATTTTAACGTGAGCGCCCTGGAAAAATTAATTCCCATCAGATAATCTTCCTTGGCCCTCAGATAAGCCGAGGAAGCCAGATTATCATACTCCTCCAGGTCCTTGGCCTCCCGTATCCCGCGGAGAATCTCCTCCTCGGTCTGGGAGTCAATCCAGACCCTTTTCTGTGCTTTATCTTTAATCCCGGCCATCTGCGCCACCAGGCGGTAAATGTACTCACCCTCCCGCCCGGAGTCGGTACAGACATAGATTGTATCCACATCTTTCCGGTTCAGAAGCCCGCTAACGATTTTAAACTGCTTTTCAACGCTCTCAATTACCTGATATTTAAATTCTTTCGGAAGAAAAGGAAGTGTCTGGAGACTCCACCTCTTATATTTTATGTCGTATGCCTCCGGATAACTCATGGTAACGAGATGTCCCACACACCAGGTTACGACTGCATTCTCCGATTCAATATAGCCGTCCGCCGCCCTGCCCGCAATCTTAAGGGCTGCGGCAAATTCTCTGGCCACACTCGGTTTTTCTGCTATGTATAATGATTTTGCCATTCAGTTCCCCACATTCTGTTTTAATATAGTAATAATATCAGACTTCAGCCGTTTCTTCGCTCTTCCCTTTTTTGGCCTTTTTCTTCTGAGACGGCGTGCGCTCGGCTAAAATGGCTGCGGCAAACATCAGGGCGCATCCCAGCAGCATCCTGGCCGTAACCGACTCCTGCAGGAAGATGACGGAGAAGATAAGGCCGAATACAGATTCAAACGACAGCAGTATCGATGAGGTGCTTGCGCTGAGATACGTCTGCCCCACCGTCTGAAGGAGAAAACAGAGCATACTTGATATGACGCCAAGGTACAGGACGGATACGACGGTTCCCCGGTCTGTAAAGACACTCAGATCACACGGACCTTCAAAAACTGCCGCCACCAGCCAGGCGAATACGGCACAGGAGGCCATCTGCACAACCGTCAGCTTGATAGGACTGTAACACATCGTATAGCGGTCGATAAACACCATATGAAGGGCAAAACAAAAGCCGCAGATGAATGTCAGGAAATCTCCGAAATTAACGGTCAGATCTCCTTTCAGGGAAAGGAGCGCCAGCCCGACTACTGCAATACAGGCCGCCGTTATATTATTTCCCGACGGTTTTACCTTGTTAAAAAACCAGTGCAGAAACGGCACGATGATCACGTACAGCGTTGTGATAAATGCATTTTTACTGGCCGTCGTAAACTTCAGCCCATAAGTCTGGAAATAATAGCTGATAAACAGGAAAATCCCCAGCAGGGCGCCGCATTTGATATCCGCCCATGTCATTGATTTGACCTGCTTCCGGAATATAAGAATAAGGCCTGCCGTGGCGATCGTAAACCTGTATGCCAAAAGATACGTGGGTTTTATCACATCCATGGAATTCTTCATCACCACAAATGCGCTTCCCCATACAATTGTCACCAGTAAAAGCCCGGCCGACGCAAGCAGCTTTACTGTTTTATCATTCATTTTTCCCTTTGTCGCTTCCATTTCGATTTCACCCTCCCGGCTCTTCAAGACCTCATATCCCCGGCCTGCCACCGCTCCGCGCTGCAAAACCCGGGATTTTGCGATAAACAGCGAAATCACCTCACGGAACGCATCATGGCTGAACTGTTACCAAAAATACAGGGCTGCAGCTTTTGCCGAAGGCTTTTTTCTGCATCCCTGTATCCATTTTCCGTAACAGTTAAGACAGCATGAACTGTTACCATCTTCTCACATTTAATTATTCTATCATAAATTTGTAAATAGTGGTAGTATTATATTCTTTTCCTTCCTTTAAAACCGGGGAAGGAAAATCAGGAGTATTGATGGCATTCGGGTAATACTGTGTCTCAAAACAGTATCCGTGGCGCGGACCGTACATCACGCCCTCTTTGCCCGGTATCTCCGGCTCCAGATAATTGGCCGTATAAAACTGGATTCCCGGCAGGTCCGTATAGACCTCCATCACACGGCCGCTGGCTTCGTCCCAGGCCTTTGCCGAAAGAGCCAGTTTTCCAGGCTCATGGTTCAGAACCCAGTTATGGTCATAGCCATGGCCGTATTTAAGCTGCTCATAATCCTCATCAATATCGCGGCCAATCGGCTTTCCGGACGTAAAGTCCATCGGCGTATCTTTAACCGGGCTGATTCTGCCGTATGGGATGGACACCTCATCTGTCGGTGTAAAGCAGTCCGCATCAATCCACACAAACTGATTCACCGCGCTGCCGCTATTATGTCCGGCCAGATTAAAATAGCTGTGATTCGTCATATTTGCGACAGTGTCCCTGTCGCAAATCATATGGTACCTGATTTTCAGTTCGTTCTCATCAGTCAGGGTATAGACGACGGAAATCCTTGCATTGCCGGGATACCCCTGATCTCCGTCGGGACTTATAAGAGAAAATGTAATGGAACTCTCCCCTTCCCCTTCGGATAACTCAGTGTCCCATATTCTGTCACGATAGAAGTCAGGACCGCTGTGCAGATTATTCGGGCCGTTGTTGGCAGCCAGTTTATATGTAACGCCATTCAGCGTAAATTCCGCCCTGCCTATCCTGTTTGCATTTCTTCCAACAATCTCGCCCAGATGGCCGCCGTTGACCAGACATGCTTCGATCGTGTCATATCCCAGCACCACGTCGTCCAGCCGGCCGTTGGCATCCGGGACAAGCATGGACGACCAAATTCCGCCCAGATCCAGAAAAGACGCCGTTACCCCGTTCCGATTCGTCAGGGTATACTGAAAGACCTCTCTTCCGTCTTCCAATTCACCAAACTTTACCTTTTTATACATAAAATATATTCCTCCTTAACCGGATGAAAACTGTTGTTACTATTCACAGTGTTACCGTTCAGTCCCCGGCCTTATTTAGCCTGAATATATCCCTGGGCCGTCAGAAGCTCTGCACACAGAACGGCTCCGCCTGCCGCGCCTCTCAGCGTGTTATGGGACAGTCCAACGAATTTCCAGTCGTAAACCGTATCTTCTCTCAGCCGGCCTACGGAAACTCCCATTCCCTTCTCATAATTCACATCCAATTTTACCTGGGGGCGGTTATCTTCTTCCAGATACTGGATAAACTGCTTCGGCGCACTCGGTAGCCCCAGCTCTTGAGGAAGCCCTTTGAAATTCACAAGCTTCTCAATAAGCTCTTCTTTCGTCGGGTTCTTTTTGAATTTTACAAAAACGGCGGCCGTATGTCCGTCCAATACCGGCACACGGATACACTGGCATGTGATTAACGGGCCTTCTGCCTTTACAATCTGTCCGTCTTTTATTTCGCCCCAGAGTCTTAACGGCTCCTGCTCACTCTTTTCCTCTTCGCCGCCGATATACGGAATTATATTCTCCACCATTTCCGGCCAGTCACCAAATGTCTTGCCCGCACCGGAGATAGCCTGGTACGTAGTAGCCACTACTTCATAAGGTTCAAATTCCTTCCACGCAGTTAAAACAGGAGCATAGCTTTGAATCGAGCAGTTCGGCTTTACAGCAACAAAGCCTCTCGTCGTTCCAAGACGCTTTTTCTGGAATTCGATTACGCCAAAGTGTTCCGGGTTAATCTCCGGAACCACCATCGGAACATCCGGCGTCCAGCGGTGGGCGCTGTTATTGGAAACCACCGGAATTTCCGCCTTTGCATAGGCGTCCTCAATGGCTCTGATCTCTTCCTTCGTCATATCGACGGCGCTGAAGACGAAATCAACGGCTTCGGCTACCTTCTCCACCTCGTTGACATTCATAACTACCATGTTCTTAACGGATTCCGGCATCGGAGTCTGCATCTTCCAGCGTCCTCCCACCGCCTCCTCATAGGTTCTCCCAGCGGATCTGGGGCTTGCCGCCACTGCGGTAACCTCATACCAGGGATGCTCTGCCAGAAGCGTAATAAAACGCTGTCCTACCATACCAGTTGCACCTAAGACGCCTACACGTAATTTCTTCTTCATTTCCATCTCTATTCTCCTCATTCCCGGATTTCTATTTCCCTATATTGCCGCCCGGTTCGGGACGCCCGTGGGATTGCCGCATTCCTGCGCGCTGCCGTTTTACAGTTCCGTAAGCTGTCCGGAACTGTTATACATAAGCAGCATTAACGTATATCCTAAACCAATTCTTTAAAAAAATCAATATTTTTCCGCAAAGAAAATACATTTGTCTTTCTTGCGCGCACATTCATACAATTTATGACGTGAACAACGGAATAATCTTCTGTTCCGCGACGGAAACGAGTCCCAAATCCGACATTTTTACATCAGGAATAACCGGAAGCGCCAGGGAAACAATGCGAAGAAGAGGATTTTCCTGGGCAGTCAGACCCAGACCGCGCTCTACTTCCTTCATTCTCGCTGCTTCTTTTGTCAGTTCCTCCGCATTCAGCCTGGTCATCAGGCCGCCCACTTCCAGACGGAGCGTGTTCAGAACGACGCCGTCCTTTACCGCCGTCATGCCTCCGCCTTTTGCAATCAGTTCCTTTGCGGCAGCCAGTGCATCCTCCGGTTTGAAGTAGACGATGGTTAGATTGTGGGAGTCATGGGAAACGGTGGAGGCGATGGCGCCTTCGCTGCTGCCGAAATTTTTGACAATTCCCAGAGCCTTTGTCCCTTTTCCATGTCGGTTGATGACGGCTACAAAGGCCATTCCCTCTCCCAGGACTACCTTATTGTCCTTCACCTCCAGCTCTTCCACCGCGCATCTTGTCATGCTCTGGAGAAGATCGTGGTACTCCATTACATGGACTTTCACCGTACCATTTTCCACAGGTGCTTTCACGATAAAGTCATCCAGTGACACATTCCCCGCATTCATGGAATTTCTTGTCTCCATCTCATACTCGCGGTCTTCGATTTCCACCGTCAGTTTTCCATGCTCTGCAACCAGCTTTCCGCCGTAGAATACGGCGTCGGCCCACATCGTATGGATGTCTTTTGTCAGCACCATATCCGCGGTGTATCCGGGCGCTACTGCGCCTATATGGCTCACGCCGATTTCCCTGGCCGTATTGATCGTGGCGCTCTTGATCGCCAGCACAGGATCCATGCCGCACTCAATCGCTTTTCTGACCACGGCATTCAGATGGCCCGTATGAAGCAGATCGTCACTCTCTCTGTCGTCGCTGCAAAGGGTCAGCGTATCATAGAAGCGAATTCCCTGAATCCCCTCCACAATTGCTTTCACGTTCTTTGTGATGGAGCTTTCCCTTGCATCCACATACATGCCTGCCCTCAGCTTACCGAGAGCTTCCTCCCCATTGGTCGTCTCATGGCAGGTATTCGGACCGCCGCACAGATAAGCGGAAAGCTGCCTGCCGCCCAGCCCCGGGGCATGGCCCTGGAGGTAAAGGCCGCTCTCCTGTGCCGCTTCGATAATATCCATCATCCGTTCGTCACCGTTCATCACTCCGTAAAAATCCATCACCTCGGCGAGGCCGACCACGCGCTTAAGCTTTGCAAGCTCACGGATCTCCCCGGCAAAAAACTCGGCTCCGGCATTTTCGCAGCCCGGCACAGCCGGAACACAGCTCGGAATATCCACAAGCTGGCGCATCGGGAGAGCGTCCGCACTGTCATGCATGTATTTAACAGCATCCACACCGTAAACATTGGCAAGCTCATGGGGATCATGGATTATTGTAGTAGTTCCGTGAGGAATGACGACTCTGGCAAAATTCCTGGGCGTCATCATCGAGCTTTCGATATGCATATGGGAATCGATGAGGCCCGGGATCAGGTACCGTCCTTCTCCGTCGTAAATTTCAAGGGCACCATACGGCCCTTCCAGCTTCTCCGTCTCCACATGAGCGATAAATCCATTTTTTACATATACGACAGCCGGATAAATCTCCCCTGTAAATACATTGACCAGACGGCAGTTATTGATTGCCAGATCGGCCGGTTCCAGCCCCAGGGCCGTTTTTAAAAGCGCTTTTTTATTTTTGGGTTCCAGTTTAATCATCGTTCTATCTCCTTCTCAAATCATTGCGTAAGTTTCTGATTTACCAAGCCGCCACATGGCCGCCTGCCCTCGGCTCAGCCGCACCGCAGTAAACGCCGTTTTTGTCTTTCAGTATCATCTCACCCCGGCCGAAGCTTACCGCACTCTCCACCGCCTCCACCTCGTGGCCTCTGGCTGAGAGCTGCTTCGCCAGTTCTTTCGGAAACAGCGGCTCCACCTGCACCTTTTTATCTTTAATCCACTGCCATCTCGGTGCGTCCAGAGCTTCCTGCGGATTCAGCTTAAAGTCTATCATATTCATCAGAACCTGGACATGGCCCTGGGGCTGCATGAATGCTCCCATGACGCCAAAAGGTCCTACCGCCTCCCCGCCTTTTGTCAGGAAACCCGGAATTATCGTATGAAACGCTTTCTTTTCCGGTCCCAGGCAGTTCTCTGATTTTCCATCCAGAGTGAAGGCACACCCCCTGTTCTGAAGGGATATTCCCGTCCCCGGCACGACGACGCCGGAGCCGAATCCGTTAAAATTGCTCTGGATAAAGGAAACCATATTCCCCTCCCGGTCGGCCGTGCAAAGATAAATGGTGCCTCCGCTTCTCGGATCTCCTGCGTTTGGCGTTCCGGCAGTCTTGCCAATGAGACCGCTTCGCATTCGTCCATAGCTGCCGCTTAACAGCTCTGCGGCAGTCACTGTCATGGACTTCGGGTCTGCCACATACCGCGTGCCGTCGGCAAAGGCAAGCTTCATTGCCTCCAGCTGCCTGTGGCAGGTTTCGGCTCTTTCCCTGCCGTCCGACTCAAATTCAAAGTTCTTTAATATATTAAGCGCCATCAGGGCGATAATTCCATCCCCGTTCGGCGGTATTTCCCATACCTCATAATCCCGGTAGCCAATATGAATTGGTTTTACCCATTCACACCAATAGCCTTCCAGATCTTCTTTTCTCAGATATCCGCCGGTCCTGCGGGAAAACTCATCGATTTTGCAGGCCAGCTCCCCTATGTAAAAATCACGGGCGCCGGTTCCGGCAATCTTTTTCAGCGTCTCCTCCATATCCCCGGATTTCCAAATTTCACCGGCCTTCGGGGCATGGCCTTCCGGGGCAAAATGATGAAACCATGGTTCCAGCCAGTCCGTATCCTGTTCCTCACGGCGGATTTTGCCAAACAGTTCAAATGCCGCATTCCAAAGTCCGGCTATGACGGGCGTTACCGGATAGCCTTCTTTTGCATAGCGGATAGCCGGCTCCAGGTTCTCCTCCAAAGTTAGGCAGCCGTATTTTTCGGTCATCTCTGCCCATGCGGACGGCGCTCCCGGCACCATGACCGGCAGCCATCCGCGAACCGGCATCTCCTTGCAGCCCGATTTCCTCACTTTATCCGCATTAATCAAACGCGGCGTTTTACCACTTGCGTTTAATCCGAGCAGTTCTTTTTTCCGTTCCCGCCATACAAGCGCGAAGGCATCTCCGCCGATTCCGTTGGAAGTCGGCTCCAGCACCGTCATGGCTGCCGCCGTGGCAACAGCCGCATCGACTGCGTTGCCGCCCTGTTTTAATATGTCCAGTCCGGCCTGGGCCGCAAGCGGCTGGCTGGTGCATACCATCCCGTTCTTCGCAAATATAGCTTCACGGCGTGAGGGATAACGGTATTCCATATGATTAAATTCCATTTTATTCTCCCATCAGACGTCTGTAGTTCTCTCCTGCCGCCCGGATCAGGTCTTCTTTTTCGATATTTCTCACCCGGCAGATATGCTCTATCACATAAGTTATATATTTCGGTTCATTATCTCTTCCCTGCATCGGGGCAGGCGTAAGGGAGGGTGCATCGGTTTCTACCAGAATCCGGTCAAGCGGAACTTCCCTGACAGCTCTCTGTGTGCTGATATCATCCGGTTCAAAAGTAATATTTCCCGAAAAAGAAATATACATGCCCATGTCGAGAAATTCCTGCATTGCCTCAAAGCCGCCGCTGTAGCAGTGCATGATTCCCGGCACCCTTAAATGTTCCTTCATATAGCGGCATGTATCTTTCGTTGCAAGCCGCATATGGATTAACACCGGCTTGTTTACGTTATTAGCCATCTCAATCTGTCTGATGAAAGCGTCTCTCTGTATATCGGCCGGAACTGTCTTCTCATAGGGAAAATAGTCCATCCCAATCTCGCCCACCGCTTTCACCTGCGGACGCTTAACCAGCTCCTCCAGCCGTATAAAATCTTTATCTGTTACCTTCAGTATGTCATTTGGATAAAATGCACAGGCGACGTCAAACATCGATTCCTTCTTTGCAATCTCAATCGCTCTCTCCGCCTCGGAAAGTCCTGTGCAGACAATCATTATTTTTTCAATCCCCGCTTCCTTAGCTCCGGCAATCACCTCTTCCCACCTGGGATACAGGATATCGCCGCAGATGTGGGCGTGGCTGTCTATGATTCCCCTCAAAATGCCGCCATCCTTCCGTCTGAATATAGAAAAAGCCGCACCCCGGCCGTTTAATGCGCCTCCGGGATGCAGCAGCTTCTTCTTAGTTGTTTACAATCTCTTTAATCTGATCTGCCGTCAATTCAGCCGCATCGGATACGGTAATCTCTCCGCTCTGAATCTTTCCGAGAATCTCCTTAACTTTGGCGACATTCTCCTCACCAATACTCTTTGTCAGGTTCTCGTTGAACACGATACCTACGGCGTTGTCCTTAAGGCCGTAAGTTACGGTCGTTCCGAACGGTACCTTGGAAGGATCTTCCACATAGTCGGAGCAGATTTTAAATAATGCGTTGTCAAGAAGCTTTAAGCTGGATGTAATAACGGATGCCTGTAAGTTGGAGCCTTCCAGGGTTCTGTACTGATCACTGTCCACACCGATAGCCATCACGCCGTCTTTCTCAGCCGCAGCTTCGATTACACCGTTGCCTGCACCGCCTGCAACCTGGAAAACGATGTCGGCGCCTTCGGAAATCTGTGCGTTGGCAAGATCCTTTGCCTTGGCCGTATCCATGAAGTCGCCTACATAAGCTGTCAGGATCTTTGTCTCAGGGTCCACATATTTAGCGCCCTCTGCATAACCTACAAGGAAGTTGTTAACCGTCGTGCTCTCCGTTCCGCCTACGAAACCGATTGTCTTATCGGTGTTGGCAGCATTCTCGCCTGTTGTGTAGTATGCTGCAACAGCGCCTGCAAGGAAACCGGACTGGTTGGAATCAAATAATACGGTTAAAACGTTGCCTAAATCGCCTGAGCTGTAGTCAACATCCTGGTCAAAGAGGATGAACTTGGTATCCGGATACTCTAACGGGATTGTCTCAAAGTTCTCTTTGTTCTGGAAACCGGTTCCAACAATGATGTCCGCGCCGCTGTCCGCCGCGTCGTAGAAAGCTGCCTGCCACTTGGTCGTGTCGTCGCCCATCTCAACCACATTGACTTCAAACTTGTCGCCCATCTCCTCCTGCACTCTCATGGCGCCTTCATAGGCTGACTGCTGGAAGGAAAGGTCGTTCTTACGGCCGATGCAGAGTGTCATTTTCAGTTTCTCGCCGTTGCCTGCATTCTCTGCCGCTTTTGTCTCGCCGTCTGCTGCCGGCTCTGCAGCTTCACTGCCTGCTTCCGCTTTTGTCTCTTCCGCCGCTTTGCCGCCGCCGCATGCAGTCATGGACAATGCCATAGCCGCAGTCAGAACGATGGCTGCTGCTTTTTTGAATGATTTTCTCATAATGTTCCTCCTTAGATCGTATAAATAAATGGTTTTCTATATCTAAAGGGAGACAGCTCCCAAGAGATAACGAACAATAGTTAAAACAGGAAATTCCTTCTTCCGTAATCGGGCTTTTCTGCGCCTACAGGGAATCCTCCGTCTTTCTCCTGACCTTGTAATAAAGGCTGAACAAAACATAGAAGACAATGATGGATGCGTATGGAATAATCGTAATCAGGTACGGATCCACATTGTTATTCTGAAGATAGATGGAGATACCGCTGCCGAAACCGTACAGGATAGAGCTGACCATTCCCATCAGCGCATTGCCGGCCGCCATCGCGTTGGTTGCAAGTGCAATATAGCCGCGTCCCGCCACCATACCTGATGTAAAGCGGTTCACATATCCCATGGACAGATACATTCCGCCAAGGGATGCCAGAGTGCCGCTGATCAGCATAGCCTGGTAACGCACACGTTTCACATTGATACCGACGGAGCGTGCTGCCTCCTCCGACTCGCCCACGGCCCTGATATGAACGCCGAAGGACGTCTTTTTCAGCATAATGAACATGACGATTGTAACAATAAATGCGACATAAGTCAAACTGTTATGTCCGGATAATACATCTCCCAGACCCGGTATATCCTTAATGACCGGAATCTGTACGGCCGGGAATGCCGACGAAGCCAGAGAGTTGCTGGCATTCTTGTCTCCCGTTATGGAATACAGGCAGAAAACAGAGCCCCCGCTGGCCGCCAGATTGAGGGCCACACCGGAGATTACCTGATTTGCCTTAAGGTGCTGGACAAAGTAGGCCAGAAGCATGGTAAAACCGATTCCGGCCGCAAGGCCGCAGACAGCGCCGACAAGAAGGCTCCCGGTAAAGCCGCTTCCCAATACTCCGCAGAGCGCTGCAATTGTCATCGCTCCTTCCAGTCCCAGGTTGAGCATGCCGGAACGGCTGGCGATGAGCGCAGCCATCGTGGCAAAGAGAACCGGCGTCGTAGCTCGGAGAACGGTAAACCAAAAATCAAGATTTGTTAAAAAGTCCATTTTTCCCCCTCCTTAGTTCGCGCCTTCTGCTTCCACCGTCTGGTTCTGCAGCGCTTCTCTTTCTTCTTTATTCTTCTTCATCTTATACAGGAACCGTTCGGAGGCAATCAGCATGATCATGATGCCCTGGATGATGGATACAATCTCTGAGTCCACATCCCCGCCTCTGGACATTACAAGGGCGCCGATTCGGATATAGGAAATGAAAAAGGCGGAAACCGGAATCATAAGCGGCTTTGTGCCTGCCAGCAGGTTGATCAGAATACCGTCCCATACGTACGTCTGAGCCGTAATCCACTGGAACTTTTTGTACATGCCGATCATCTCGACGCCGCCGCCAAGTCCGGCCAGCATTCCGCCGATTAACTGGGAGCCGATTACGACTCCGCCAATCTTGATACCTGCATATTTTGCAAAGTTTTCATTGGAGCCTGTAATTTTCAGTTCACGGCCGAATTTCGATTTATCCATCAGAATCCACATGATAATGACAGCAGCGATCATGATGAGCAGACCATAGTGTGTATTGGTCCCTTTCAGCATCTTGCCCAGTGTCGCCGTCGGCTGGAAACCGATGGAGAACGAGCCGTTGGACGTATCCAGGAAAAATTTCCGGATCAGCCAGTAACCGAAATTAAAGAAAATATAGTTCATCATCAGAGAGATAACGAGTTCGTTGGCTCCCGTCTTTCTCTTAATCAGAACCGGAATAATGCCAATCACGCCTCCCACTGCCATGGCAACAGCCAGGATTACGATCTGATGCAGGATATTCGGCATCGGACATGCGATTGCCAGCGTCGCCGCCATGACGCCCGCAAAATAGAAGGAGCTGTCGGCCACCATGGAGAACAGGCCGCTCTTATGCATGACGTTGATGGCAAGTCCGCAGAATACCAGCGGTATCATTGTTTCAATTACATTAAAGAAGTTTCTTTTTGTCGAAAATGGTCCCAGCAGGAATCTGTAAAGCGCTGTCCCGGGATCGTCCGCCACTGCAAAAATAATCGCCGCCGCAATCAGAAGAGCGATCAGAATGGCCGCCGTCACGCGGATCACTCCATACCATTCAAACTTTTTCTTCCTGTTCATCTTACGCCTCCTTAAGCTTCTCTTCGGAATCAGACTTAAGTCCCAGCATATATAAACCAAGTTCTTCTTCCGTCGTATTGGGGACATCGTCAAGGACACCCGCAATCGTTCCCTGATGGAATACAATAATGCGATCGCTCAGTGCCTTTAACTCTGCCAGGTCGGCGCTTACTAAAATCAGGGATTTCTTTTCATCCCGCATTTCCAGTATCTTCTTGTGAATAAACTCCATGGCTCCGACGTCCACGCCCCGTGTCGGCTGGTTCAGGATGATGATGTCGGCGCCTGCCGTAAATTCCCTGGCCACAATGGCCTTCTGGATATTTCCTCCCGAGAGGCTCTTGATGCTGATATCGAGGCTGGATGTCTTAACCCTGAAGTCTTCGACACAGGCCTCGCAATAGTCCTCAATCGCTTTCCTGTCGAGAATCGTTCCTTTGGACAGCTTGTCGAGACTTGCGGCAATTAAGTTATCACGCACGCTCATCTCCGGCGCGCTGCCGTTTAAGTTGCGGTCTTCCGGCACATGGGCGATTCCCATCCTTCTGTTTTCCCGGATAGTCTTACGGCAGAGATCTTCCCCGCGGTAATGAATGGCGCCGCTCTCCGCCTTCATATTGCCGGTCAGGATCTCCATGGCCTCTTTCTGGCCGTTGCCTTCGATACCGGCAATTCCCAGCACTTCTCCCTGTTTCAGGGAGAAATTCAGGTTGTCCAGTTTTTTCGTGCCGAATTTATCGGTATAGCACAGGTTTTCCACCGTCAATATCTTATTGCCGAATTGCTGCGGCGTCTTATCATACTCCAGTTTGACGTCGCGCCCCACCATCAGGCGTGAAATTTCTTCCGGCGTCACATCCTCCACCTTATAAGTTCCGATGGACCGGCCGTCCTTAAGCACGGTCAGCCTGTCACAGAGATATTTGACCTCATGGAGCTTATGGGAGATGAAAATGATCGTATAGCCTTCTTTCTTGAGGTTCAGAAGCTGTTCAAACAGTTCCTCCGTCTCCTGCGGCGCCAGAACGGCGGTCGGCTCGTCCAGGATTATAATCTTTGCCCCGCGGTACATGGTTTTTAATATCTCCAGCTTCTGCTTCATACCGATGGAGATGTCACGGACTCTCCTTGTGGCATCCACATGAAGATTATATTTCTTTGATATTTTCTCTGTCTCTTCCACTGCTTTCTTCTGATCCAGGAACATTCCCTTTTTCTGCTCGATTCCCAGTACCAGATTCTCCGCAACGGTCAGCGAAGGCACCAGCATCATATGCTGATGGACCATTCCGATTCCGTGTTCGATTGCATCCTTACTGGAATGAAAATGCATTTCCTGTCCATGAAGGAATACTTTGCCGCTTGTAATTTCCTCAATTCCAAACAGCATCTTCATCAGAGTGGACTTTCCGGCTCCGTTTTCACCTACCAGCGCATGGATTTCTCCTTTGTCTACGCTGAAATTAATATTATAGTTGGCCAGAACGCCGCCCGGATAAATTTTAGTCAGGTCTTCCACCCGTAAAATTTCCTCTGCCATAGTCATTCCCCTTATTCTTTCGCTGTAAAGTGCCGCCGTCTGTCCGGCACTCCTAATATCACTTATGCAAGTTCCAGAGCAACTTCCATCATGCTGGTAAATGAGGTCTGCCGCTCCTCGGCGGTCGTAGCCTCGCCTGTCACCGCGGAATCTGATACAGTCAGGATACAGAGAGCATTGACGCCTGCGTATGCCGCGTTGCTGTAAAGGGCCGCAGCCTCCATTTCTACCGCCAGCACGCCCATCTTATCCCAGGTGGTTCCCACCGGAGGAAGCTCCGGATTATAGAACATATCTGAGCTTAAGATATTGCCGACGTGATAATGAAGTCCTTTCTCCTCCGCTGCTTTTACCGCTTTTGCAAGAAGCTCGTAGCTGCAGATGCAGGAATAATCGCCCGGAAGGCGGAACTGTTTCACAAAATTGGATGTGGTGCAGGCTCCCATGCCGAATACCATGTCGCGGACCTTCACCTCCGGACGGAGCGCGCCCGCCGTGCCGACGCGGATCAGGTTCTTGCATCCGTAAAAATGAATCAGTTCATAGGAATAGATGCCGATAGACGGACACCCCATACCCGTTCCCATGACTGATACGCGTTTCCCCTTATAAGAGCCTGTGTAACCAAACATATTTCTGGTGGCATTAAACTGTTTAACATCGGTCAGAAAATTATCTGCAATATATTTTGCCCGAAGCGGATCTCCCGGTAAAAGGATTGTCTCCGCAATTTCTCCTGCCTGTGCTGCAATATGCGGTGTTGGTATGTTGTGTTCTGACATAGTCACTTCCTCCTGATATTTAGAATATAATCATATTTATTGTAGAAAACGCGTTTCAGATGAAACGGTCCCGCCCTTACTGTCCGGTCTGCCGTAAGCTGATATTCTGAACGCCGTTTTTTCTGGATTAATGCTACTGTTCATAACAGTTCAGGCAACATGAACTGTTACTCCTGTTCTTTGTATAACCAGTTTTTCAAATAAAACTCTTTTCTTTCAGAAAAATCTTTATTTTTAACCTGAAGCTGCGGACAGGACAGCAAATCATATACTGTTTTCATGACTATCTTTGCTGTGTGGAGATAGACATTCTCTTCATCTGTAATCTCAAATTCGCTGCTGTGAATCCGGCCCTTTATCCCTGAAAATCCAAACTGCACCGTCGGAAGCAGATAACCTAAATCCCCGACATCGCCGGACGCCCCCGAAACCACATTCTTCACAATCCTGTCGTCCGGGCAAATCTCCTGCATATGGCGGTAAATGATTTCGTTTATTTCACTTGACTGCTGAAGCGGCATATATCCCGTCTGGTTTTCAATCCGGCAGCCAAGGCCTAAGGCCCTGGCAGAGTGGACGGCACAGAGGTCAAACTTCTCTCCTGCCTCCAAAAGCTCCTCCAGCGTATTTGCCCTGACATAGCTCTCGAGAACCGCCTTATCGGGAATAATATTGACGCTGCCTCCGCACTGTGTGATAACCGGATGGATCTGGAGTCCGGCCTCCTTGGGAAACTGATCTTTCATATAGGCAATGGCATCCATGCAGAGACTGGCCCCATGGAGCGCATTTTTTCCCATATGGGCGGCAGCTCCGGAATGAGCGGCGGCTCCGGTAAAAACAGCCTTTTTCACCATGAATCCGGCCAATGTGGAGCCGACGTCGAACAATGTGCCGGTCTCCCCGTTCACATGCATGGAAATCACGCAGTCCACATCGTCAAATATCCCCTGTTCTATCATGTTCTGCTTTCCGGAGAAATACTTAATCTTCCCTTCCGCTCTCAGCTTCTGCCTGTATTCAAACTCAATAAACTCCTCGGCAGGCGCGGCGATGAAGGTGACCCGTCCTCCCGTCTCCCCGCAGAGCTTCATATCATTCAACATTTTCAGCACATAGGCCATGACGGCGGTTTGGATGCTGTGTCCGCAGGAATGGCAGGGGTAACGCTTCTCCCCGTCGTCCACAATCAGCGCGTCCATATCCGCCACCAGCGCAATGTGGTATCCTTCCCCATTCCCAATCTCCGCCCGAATCCCTGTCAGACAGATATCGGAGCGGCAGGAAATTCCATTCTCACGCAAAAAAGAAGTGAGAATCTTATTCGATTCCACTTCTTTAAAACCAGGCTCCGGGTGATTAAACAGCTCCCGTCCCAGCTCTGTCAATCCATCTTTATTCTTCTGAATTTCATTCTCAATTTTTATATAAATATCATGTTTATCCATTCTGTCACTTTCCGGCAGAAGCCAACAAATGTATTAACTATATTATTTAATAAATTTATCATGATTATGAAAAAAAGTCAATTACCGCATCAGCCCCGGTATCTGCCAAGGCGGTTTTAAAGCCGCACTTTACTCCCTTTCCCGTCTCTCTTTCCTATCTTCAAACGGTTCAGATGCACCTGTTTTTCTTTGTACATAACGGTCTGCTCACTGTCTGTACCCAGCAGATAAACCTGTTCCAGTTCTTCTCCGCGGCCCAGCTTAATTCCCCTGACGCCCTTGGAATTCTTCTTGAGTGTGGAAATTTCTTCCAGATCAAAGCGGAGGAATACGCCGTTTGTCGTCTGGAGAACGGCCTCCGTCCTGCCGTCTGTCAGCTGGATGCTGACAACCATGTCGCCGTCCTGGAGCTTTGTAGCGGCAACCATCCTGTTATTTGTCTCAAATTCTTCACCCGGAACCAGTTTGACCATAGCTCCCTTTGTTGCAAACAGCAGACGGCGTCCCACCAGGGCCGAAGCATTGATAATGAATATCGGGCGTTCCTTTGTCCCGTCAAATTTACAGAGGTTATCGACCGGTGTTCCTTTATCCCTCATTTTTCCAAATGGAATATCAGAAGCCTTCACCTGGTGAAGAAGTCCCGTGTCCGTAAAGAGACAGATTTTATCGGTATTCAGGCAGGGGATGACATGGGGATTCTCCCCTTCTATCGTCTCCTGGTTTCTGTCGTAGGTCGCCCTGTCCACCAGCTTGCCGTAACCAAACTTGTCCATGACAAAGACGACCTCCCGGATCTCAACCGCCGTCTCATCGTAGACAGCCTCCTTGCCGTCCTCAATCAGCGTTCTCCTCGGCGTGGCAAATTCCGCTTTAATCTCTTCCAGGTCTTTCTTGATCACATCGTCCATCGTCAACTTGCTGGACAGGATCTTTTCGTATTCCTTTATTTTCCTCAGAGTTTCCTTATATTCCTTCTCCAGGGCCAGAATTTCAAGTCCAATCAGCTTATAGAGACGCATCTCCAGAATCGCGGACGCCTGCTTTTCCGTGAAGCGCAGCTTCCTGGCGTCCTCGTCAAAGCCCGGCGTCTTGAAATGGATGTTGGAAATATCTCCCTCCATCAGGCAGGCCTTTGCGTCCTTTAAATTTTTGGAGCCTCTGAGTATGGCGATAATCAGGTCAATCACATCACAGGCCTTGATTAAACCTTCCCGGATCTCCTTCTTTTCCAGCTCTTTTTCCAGAAGCACATTGTATTTGCGCGTATTATTCTCATACTGGAAATCCAGGTAATTTTTAAGAATTCCTTTTAACGTAAGAGTCTCCGGGCGGCTGCCGGCAATTGCCAGCATATTGACGCCGAAGGTATCCTCCAGCTTCGTTTTTTTATAAAGGATATTTTTAATCTTTTCGATATCGGCATCTTTCTTTAATTCCAGAACAATGCGGATTCCCTCTTTGTTGGACTGGTTCGAGATATCCACCACATCGGTGAGTTTCTTCGACTCCACCAAATCCGCAATATCGACAAGACATTTATTAATGCCTGCACCTATCATCGTGTAAGGAATCTCCGATATGATCAGCTTGTCCTTGTCCACACGCCTCTTGCCTAATTCCACCTCCAGCTTGGCGCGCAGCTTGATCCGTCCGCTTCCCGTCTCATAAATATTCAGCAGATCGCTCTTGTTGGCGATAATCCCGCCTGTCGGGAAATCAGGGCCGTGGAGTATATCGAGCAGTTCTTTTGTCGTGCATTCCGGATTATCGATATAAGCCATAACCGTATCCACGACCTCCCCCAGATTGTGGGGCGGAATGCTGGTACTCATTCCTACCGCAATTCCCTCCGCGCCGTTGATCAGCAGGTTGGGCACGCGGACCGGCAGAACCTCCGGCTCCTTCTCCGTCTCATCATAATTCGGGACAAACGGTACGGTCTTGTCTAAATCCTTTAAATAGACTTCCTCCGCAAATTTCTCAAGCCTTGCTTCCGTGTACCGCATGGCGGCAGCCCCGTCCCCCTCAATGGAACCGAAGTTTCCGTGCCCGTTTACGAGAGGCATTCCTTTCTTAAAGACCTGGGACATGACGACCAGCGTCTCATAGATGGAACTGTCTCCGTGGGGATGATATTTACCCATCGTATCGCCGACAATACGGGCCGACTTTCTGTGGGGCTTGTCGGAACCGAGGCGCAGCTCGCTCATATCATAAAGCACACGGCGCTGCACGGGTTTAAGGCCGTCCCTGGCATCGGGAATCGCCCTGGCCGTAATGACGCTCATGGAATAATTCATGTAACTGCGCTGCATCTCTTCCGAGTATTCCGTTGTGATAATTTTCTCAGCCATTCTTTATTCTATCTCCTGCAATCTTAAGTTTCTGACTTGTTTCCTGCCGCGGGTAATATTTTGTGAGGCGTTTTCATGCGCCGGGTATCGTAAGGCGCAGCTTCCCGCAGGATGCTTATGCATCTATCTCCGCCTCATCGGCATGCTCATAGATAAACTGGCGTCTGGGCGGCACTTCGCTTCCCATCAGCATCTCCGTAATCTCCGAAGCCATCCTGGCATCCTCGATCTCCACCCGCTTCAAAATCCGGTTCTCCGGATTTAAGGTCGTCTCCCAGAGCTGTTCCGCATCCATCTCTCCAAGACCCTTGTATCTCTGGAGGGTGAAATCGCCGGTATGGTTCTTTCTGTACCTCTCCAGGGCTTTCTCATCGTAGAGGTACTCTTCCTTGCCCTTCTTCGGGATTACCTTAAACAGCGGGGGCATTGCGATATAAACATGTCCGTTGCTGATAAGCTCGGGCATAAAACGGTACAGGAAGGTGAGAAGCAGCGTATCAATATGGCTGCCGTCCACATCGGCATCCGTCATCAGTATGATTTTATTATAGCGGAGCTTCGTGATATCGAAGTCATTGCCGTATCCTTCGGAAAAGCCGCAGCCGAAGGTGTTGATCATCGTCTTAATCTCAGCGTTGGCCAGAACCTTGTCCATTGTGGCTTTCTCCACATTCAGAATCTTTCCGCGGATCGGAAGGATGGCCTGGTACTGCCGGTTTCTTCCCATCTTGGCGGAACCGCCGGCCGAATCTCCCTCGACGATGAAAATTTCGCATTTCTCCGCATCCCGGCTTTCGCAATTGGCCAGCTTGCCGTTGCTGTCAAAGGAAAATTTCGACTTTGTCAGCATATTTGTCTTGGCTTTTTCCTCCGCCTTCCTGATTTTAGCAGATTTTTCCGCACAGGCGATCACCGCCTTTAAGACCTCGACGTTCCGGTCAAAATAAAGCTGTAACTCCTCGCCTGTCACATTAAAGACAGCTTTCGTGCAGTCGGCGCTGGCCAGCTTTGTCTTTGTCTGGCCTTCAAAAATCGGATCAGGGTGTTTTACCGCAATCACGGCCGTCATTCCGTTTCTCGTGTCCGCACCCGTAAAGTTGGAATCCTTCTCCTTCAGGATTCCAAGCTCCCTGGCATAGCTGTTGATCATGGTTGTGAAGCGCGTCTTGAAGCCGACAAGGTGGGTTCCGCCCTCCTGTGTGAAAATATTGTTACAGAAGCCGAGTACATTTTCCTCGAAGGTATCGACGAACTGGAATGCTACCTCCACTTCGATATTCTCTGATGTCCCTTTAAAATAAAACGGCTCATGGACCGGCGTCTTCGTGCTGTTGAGCTCCTTCACATAGGCCAGTATCCCTTCCGGCTCGCTGTATGTGATTTTCTCCGCTTCTCCCGCTCTTTTGTTCTCGTAATGGATGGAAAGTCTGGGATTGAGGTAGGCTGTCTCATGGAGACGGCTCTTGAGCCATTCCGCCTTAAAACGCGTCTTTTCAAAGATCTCTCCGTCGGGCATAAAATTAATCTTCGTACCTGTCTCCCTGGTCTTTCCTATCACCGGAAGCAGTCCGTCCACCAGCTTTACGGTCGGGATCCCTCTCTCATATGCGTCATGGTGGATCTGGCCGTTCTTATAGACCGTCACATCCATATGCTCGGAAAGGGCGTTCACCACGGAAGAACCTACTCCGTGAAGACCGCCGCTTGTCTTGTAAGCATTATTGTCGAATTTCCCTCCTGCGTGCAGGGTAGAGAGTACAATTCTCTCTGCCGAGACCCCCTTTTTATGCATCTCCACCGGGATTCCCCTGCCGTTGTCGCGGACGGTACAGGAGCCGTCCGCTTCCAGCGTTACCCAGATGTCGTTGCACTCCCCGGCCAGATGTTCATCGACCGAGTTATCCACGATCTCGTATATTAAATGATTGAGGCCTTTTGTTCCCACACCTCCGATATACATACCGGGGCGTTTGCGGACCGCCTCCAGGCCTTCCAGGACGGTAATACTGTCCGCATCATACTGTGTTTTTGCCATATTATTCCTCCAGATCTGGTTATCATCTGTTTTATTATTGCATAAAAAAATGTGTTTTGCAAGATAGCTGTTCAGCAAGGCCCTCCGATCCCCTCTGTGTTGAGAACGGCCTCTCCTTCGTGGCCGGACAAACACAATTTTGTCCAGCCTGTTTTCGTGTGCTCACATGCAGAGCGCCCTTAGACTTTCACAAGATTCACTGTCGTATTTGGGTGAAGTGTAGTATAATAAAACGCAAAGAAAGCAATAAGCTGACAAGGCTTCAACAGAACAGAAACTATGTTGTTACGGCTTTGCGGCACAGGAAGGAATATACGATTATGCCACGAACCCGACAACTGAAACAGGATATCAAATATTACCCAAAGGCGCTGATGGAAAGGCTGGAGAATATCAAGTCTTATCCCATGACGCTTCTGGAAGCGGATTCCGGCTTCGGGAAATCAACCGCGCTCCAGCATTTTTTCGATACCCGCAACCCGGAAGCAATTCCGCTTCACCAGCATGAGTTCCACTCCGAAACCCCGGCGGAGGCATGGAAGGTTTTCTGCAGCCTGATTGCCGCCTTTGACAAGGAAAGCGCAGAGAAGCTTTTCGTCATCGGAATGCCTGATGAGGATACCATGCCGGAGATTGCCCGGACGATACAGGGTATTTCCTGCGGCCGTGAAACCTTTCTGCTTTTGGACAACTTTCAGCTATGGGAGCTGTACCGTCCCTGTGAATTTTTGAAATACCTGTCCGGCCACGGCGGAGAAAAGCTGCATATCGTTGTGGCGACCCACCCCTATTCCAAGGAGGAGCGGGGCGGTCTGATACGGAGCGGCCTCTTGTATCTCTTGCAGGAGGAGGCGTTTGCCTTTTCCAGGGAGGATACGGACGCCTATTACCGGGAGGCCGGGCTTCCACTCACGGGCGTCCAGCTTGAAGAAGTCATGCGCCTGACGGACGGCTGGGTCATGGCCCTGTATATCCAGATGGATGCCTTTGTCAGAACGGGAGAATTTGAACAGGGAGGCATGACGGCCCTTATGCAGAAAACATTCTGGGGCGGTCTTTCCGGGGACGAAAAAGACTTTCTGCTAAAAGTGTCTATCTTCCCGACGTTCACACTTTCCCAAGCGCAGGCTTTCTCCGGCTTAACGATGGAGGGGACGGAAAACCGTCTGCGGGAGAAGCGTTTCTTTATCCGTTATGACCGGGAAAATTCCTGCTACACCATGCACACCCAGCTCCAAAAGATGCTGGAGGAAAAATTCACCCACCTGCCCGAAGAACGGCAGAAGGAAATCTACTTAAAGGGCGGCGGCCTGGCCGAAAAAGCGGGCGACCGGATGAATACCCTGCGCTTCTATTACCACGCGGGAGCATGGGAACGGCTGTATGCCATGCCGCTCACCAGCTATGACATCGCGGACGCCATCGACGAAACCACCACGCCGATGATTCTGGATATTATGGAGCACACCACCCATGAGATGAAAGTCCGCTACCCAAAATCGCTGGTGCCGCTGGCCTTTACCCTCTTTTTCCTTGGGCAGAATGAGGAACTGCTCCGCCAGAAGGACGAGATTGAAAGCGTCATTGCGGAATGCTCCGTTTCGGAGGAAGAAAAGGACGCCATGCGGGGTGAGCTGGAACTTCTGCTGTCCTTTCTGGAGTATAACCGCATCGACGCCATGAGCGGACGCCACCGCAGGGCGCTTAAGCTGCTGGGCGGTCCGGCCACACTCATCAACAGCAAAAGCACATGGACATTCGGTTCTCCCTCGGTGCTGTATATGTACTGGCGGGAAAGCGGAAAGCTTAACGAAGAAATAGAGCAGATGGACGAGTGTATGCCGTATTACTACCGGCTGTCCAGAGGGCACGGCACCGGGGCTGAACTGATTATGCGCGCAGAGGCACATCTGCACCGGGGCGAGACGGACGAGGCCGAAATTCTCTGTCACCGCGCCATCTTCACCGCCGACAGTAAGCGCCAGAACAGCATTGCCCAATGCGGCGTGTTCACGCTGGCAAGGCTTGCCCTGCTGCATGGGGACAGGGAGCTTTTGGAGGACAGCCTTGCGACCCTGCGAGACCGTTCTTACCGCAACACCGAGGATTTGTGCCGCTATACCTATGATCTGGCAAAGGGCTATCTCTCCCTGCTGCTGGGAAAACCGGAGGAAGTAGCACCATGGCTTGCGGAGGGGAAAATAGACGACAGACGGCTGGTTATCATGTCCCAGCCTTTCGCCCACATCATCTATGGGCGGATGCTGCTGGAAAAAAAGGAATACAAAAAACTGCTGGGCATGGGCGGCTATGTGATGGGGATTTCCTCCATCTTCCCCAATCTCCTGCCGCAGGTGTATATGAAAATCTACATGGCGCAGGCATTGGACGCCGGAGTCAAACGCGTGGAGGCGGCGCAGCTTTTGGCCGAAGCGCTTGAAATGGCGCTGCCGGATCGGATGTATCTGCCCTTTGCGGAAAACTACGAGAGGATTAAAAAGCTGCTGCCCGACTGCTGTGAGCAGGAGGCGCGGGGGAAAATAGCGGAGCTGGCGCATAGAGTGCGAGAAGGTATTGCGGCTGTCAGTGCAAAAACAGAGGAATTGACCCCACGCGAGAAGGATGTCCTCAAATTGTTGGTGGTTGGCAAAACAAACCCGGAGATTATGGATGCACTTCATCTTTCGCTTTCGACCGTAAAAAAAGATGTGAGTGCGATTTTAAGAAAGTTTGGCATTGCGTCCCGTGAGCTTGTGAAAGGCAAAGATTTTGATGAACTCATAAAATAAATGGCCACCGGCCCATATAAAAAATTTATTCCGCACCTTACAATGAAACTGTAAGGTGCGGATTTTTTATACCTGAAACAAAAAAATCACAAGCGATGAACAGGGAAAGGAGGATTTTTGTGGCCTACGGAGCAAAAGAGCAACAGCTACCAGAGATCAGACAGGTGACGCCGCTGCCGGACTACCGGCTGAAGCTGGAATTTACCTCCGGCAGTCTGCTGATTCTGAACATGGCGGATATCGTGGGCAGTATACGGTACTTTCCGCTGACGGATGTTGGTATTTTCAATTCTGTCACCACCGATGGCTGGACGCTGTTTTTTGACACAGGCAATGAAGCGGAGAAGGTGTCCATTTATTCGGACGCGGCGGTTCGGCTGGCGCTTCGCATACCGTCTCCTATGATATTTCGGATTGAACGGGGCGAGGCGATTGTGCAGCCGTCCGGCATGACCGTCTGAGAAAGGAGGTATTTTATGGCGCGTCGTTACAAGGGAAAAAAGATACCGGAGATTATACGGGTGACGCCGCTGCCAGACTACCGGCTGAAGCTGGAGCTTACCTCCGGCAGCCTGCTGATTCTGAATATGGCGGAACAGCTCAATCAGGTACGGTATGCGCCGCTGAAGGATGTGGACATTTTCAACTCCGTCACAACCGACGGCTGGACGCTGACCTTTGATACCTACCCAAGATTTTCCATCAATCCCCATGAGTTTGAGGGAGTTGAATTGGTGCTGCGGGTTCCCTACCAGACGAAAGTGAGGATAGAGCATGAGCAAAGAGCAAAAGAAAACACTGTATAGCGGCACGCTGGTGGCGCTGGCACAGGAAATCGAAGAATTTCACGGCGTTGTAGCCCTGCGCCTGCATAAGACCGGGCGCAGCTATCCCATGGTGCTGTTTGGGGATGCGTGTTACACCCAATTCGGCCCCAAGTGCGTAGGTAAAAAAATTGTGTGGGCAAGAGAAGTCACCAAGGCGGAGCTTCGGACGGAGTACCCTGAGACATGGCTGGTCTATCAAAACAGCCGCGCGATGGCGGAGGACTTTTCACCGCATCTTGCCAAAAAACTGACGAAAGCCATGGACGAATACCGTCTGCTGGTGCTGCACCATATGAATGACGGCAGCGAATATCTGGTGCAGGCAAAATCCGTGGAGGTATTGAAGAAACCGCCGGAGCTGAAAGACGCATGGGAATATACTGTCGTACCGGAGGCGGAACAGGTTGAGTAAAAAAGGGAATAAAGGAAAAAAGGCATGGCGCTTTCCGACAGTTCTGGCGGTGGCTGCCGTCTTAACAATCATTGTGCTTGCGTTATATATGGCAGGAAATGAATTTATGACGCTGACAGCAGTTTGTAAGTACCTGACGATGCTTGCCTTTATTGCAGCAATATGTGGAACTTTCGCAATGGAGATTGAGCGGGAGAAGAAAGATGAAACGAATCACGAGGAGGGTTTGAGATGAAAAGAAAATGGAAACGGACGCTATCCATACTTTTGTCCGTCGCCATGCTGTTCAGCATGACGGGGATGAACACGGTGTTTGCGACAGAGGGCGGCCAGACTATCGGCGCGTCCGGCCCGTGCGAGCATCACGAGGCGCACACCGATGAGTGCGGCTACATCGAGGGGACGCCGGAAACGCCCTGCACCCATGAGCACACGGACGACTGCTACAAGGAAGTGACGGAGTGCGTCCACGAGCATTCGGACGAGTGCTATCCGGCAGAGGACAGCGTATCGGATAACGATGCCACGCCGTCTGACGCTACGCCGAAAAAACCGACCGAATGCACTCATATGTGCAGCGAGGAAAGCGGCTGCATTACTAAGGAGCTGGACTGCCAGCACAAGGTGAATGACGGCGAAGCCGGCAGAGAAGGCCCCCTGGGTGAGCATGACGAGAACTGCGGCTATATCCCGGCTGTGACCGGGACGCCCTGCGCCTTTGTGTGCGGGGAATGCGCAAAGGACAGCGGCGAACAGAACCCGCCGCCTGCGGACAACGGCCTTGTGCAGCTCATCACCGGCTTTGCGGGATTTGACGGCTCTGCGCCCCTTGACACCATCGAGGTGACGGAGAAATCCACCGTGGCGGCCATCGGCCTGCCGGGGACGCTGGCGGTAACCATCGACGGCGTGGACGGCGAAGCGGCCATCCCCGTGACGTGGGAACCCGCCGACGGCAGTGACTACGAGAACACGGAATACGAAACCTATGATTTTATTCCCGTATGGGATGCCGAGGCGTATGCGCTGGCGGACGGCCTGACCGATTGGGACGTGCCGTTCATCACGGTGAACATCGCCGGAATGGAGAATCCCAATACGAAAAACGTTACCACAGCCGAGGAACTCAAAACGGCGCTGGAGGCCGCCGATGCCGCCACCATCAATGTGACGGAGGACATCTCCCTGACGAACCTCGGCGCCATCACGGTGGGCGCGAGCCACACCGTAAGCGTCGCATCGGGGAAAACCGTCACCATTGCGGGCAGCACCAATATCAACGTGGATACCCACACCCTGACCATTCAGGGCGCGGGCAAGGAGAACAGCAACCTTGTGTGCAATCGGTCCAGCGGCTTTGCACTATATGGTTTATCTGGCACACTGCGCCTGGAGGACATCACTGTGGAGGTGATCGGCGGACTTGGGCTCCAGATGGGGAATGCCGATATCGACAGCGGCGCAAGGCTTGTGCTGAACGTGCCCGGCGAGGATAACCTGGTGGTCGTCGGCACCTCCTTCGATGTTTCCGGGGAGGTGGACATCCAGGACTTCGACAGTGTCGCAATTTCTCTTCAAGGAGGATCCATGACCATCAAAAACGGCGGCACGGTCAAGGTGGGGAAAGGAAGCCAAAAGAATGTGGGCATTGAAGTGCGCGTCAACACCGAACTCGTGGTCGAAAGCGGCGGCACGCTGACAGATGGCGCGGGAGCCGGCGGGATTGAGCTGTTGCACAACGGCTTCACCGGCACTGAAGTCACAGGCGTGTCGGGCAAGTTCATCGACCGGGGGCAGACACTCACGGAAGACGGCCAGGTGACCGTGGCGGCGGCCACGGAGCCTGCGTCCGCAACGGGCTTGACGGCGGGAATTTATACTTGGAACGGCAATGGCGCCTTTGAAAAATATGACATTGCCAGCATCGCAGTCTCCGCAGGCGGGCAGACCGAAAATTTCAGCGTGACCAAGGGCGGCACCCTGCAATTTGCCGCCGTGGTGAAGAACGCAAACGCAGCGGAAGTGGCTGAGACCCTGCGAGACGTAGAATGGATGCTTTGGGGCGCTACCTATGCGTCCGGCACCACCATCAGCGACGCAGGGCTGCTCACGGTTGCACAGGATGAGACGGAAAACAGCGTTTACGTGAAGGCAAGCTCTGTCAAAAATCCGGCTGTCGTTAACACCTCCATTGCCGTCAGCGTGACAGACGGCGGCTCCGGCGCGGCGCACACATGGGACGGCGACGGCGCATCCCTTGCGGCCAGCGACGGCGATGTCATTACCATAACAAACACCTCCAGCGGTACCCTCGCCATTCCCGACGGCGCGACGGTGACGATCGTCGGCACCGTTACAGGCGCGGGACAGGTTCTGCTGGACCTTGGCGCGGGGGCAAAGGTAAACTGGGCGGCAAGCTATACCGGCAGACATGACAATGGCTCGTTGGTTCAAATTAGCGGTACCATGATCGGCGAACCCGGCACAATCGAAATCACCGGCTCGATTATCAATACCGGAACTACATACGCTACGGGGATTTCAGCTTCCGGCGACGTCATCGTCACAGGCGGTACGGCCAGCGGGCAACAACATGGTGTTTCAGCGGTAAATGTCACCATCCATTCCGGCAGTACGGTCACAAGTACAAGCGATGCGGCTGTTTATGCTAACGATGATGTCATCATCAACGGCGGCACGATCACCGGCGGCGCTGCGGGACAGTTCGGCAATCCTGCGGTGGCTACGATTTACGGCAATATAACGCTTGCCGGCGGCACGATCACCGCCCATCCCGGCGCAAGGGCTGTTTCCACTTATGGCACCGTTACCGTTACGGGCGACGTCGCCATAAGCGGCAATGTGGGCGTCGCCGACGTCGATGCCGGAGCAACCACCATAACCGTGAATGCGGGCGGCACCCTTACCGTTCCTCAAGGCGGCACGCTTACCGTCACCAATACCGGGACAATCGTAAACAACGGCGCGATCGTAAACGAAGGTGCGATCGTGAACAACGGCACCATTACCAACCATGCGGGCAGCTCCTATATGGGAGCAAACCCGACGGGGAACGGTTCCTTCACGCCGCCGCCCTCCGGCACCTACGCCCTGACCGTCACAAACGGCACAGGCGGCGGCAGCTATGCTGAGGGCGCGACCGTCACCATCACGGCGAACGCGGCTTCCAGCGGCCAGCGGTTCAAGGAGTGGACGGTTACTCCCGCCGTCACCTTTGTGGACGGCACCAGCAAAAGCAGTGCCCAAGCCAAGTTTACCATGCCGGGGCAGGCGGTGAGCGCAACGGCTGCCTATGAGAGCATCCCGATAGGCGCAACGGCGGTCACCGGGGTAACACTGAATAGGTCGAGCCTTTCCCTCTACAGCAACACCACACCAAACACCGCTCCCCTCACTGCCACGGTTTCTCCGGCAGACGCCACCGACAAGACAATGACGTGGGCAAGCGGCAACACGGCTGTGGCAACCGTTGACCAGAGCGGCAAGGTTACGGCAGTGGGCAACGGAACAGCTACCATCACAGTCACTACCACGGACGGCGGCTATACCGCCAGCTGCACCGTAAGCGTTTCTACCTATTCCAGCGGCGGCGGTTCTGGCGGCGGTGGGGGCGGTTCGTCCTCGGGCGGCAGCACCACGACGCCCACTGTTACCCCTCCCGCCCCCGGCAAGCCGGATACGGCCACCAACGCGGAAACCAAGGTGACGCCTACTGTCAATGCAAACGGCAGCGCCATCGTCACCGTGCCTGAAAAATCCGTCACCGACGCCATCAAAGCGGCGCAGGACGCGGCGAAAAAGGCAGGAACAGAGAAAAACGGCGTCTCCGTTACCATTGACGCCACCACAACCAAGGGCGCAAGCGACATTACGGCGACCCTGACCGAACAATCGGTGGATGCCCTTATCAAAGCGGGCGTTACCGAGGTGCGGATCAAAGGCGACGCAGCGACCATCACTCTCGACCTCGCCGCGCTGAAAGCGGCGCAGGCTGTGGCAGGCGGCGCGATTACCGTTTCCGCAAAGCCGGTGGCGGCGAATATCCTGTCGGCGGCAGCGCAGAACGCCATCGGCAATCGTCCGGTGTTCAGCTTTACGCTGCAAAGCGGCGGCAAGCCGGTCACCAGCTTCGGCGGCGGCTCGGCATCCATCGCCATCCCTTACACCCCGCAAAAGGGCGAGGACACCGGGAAGCTCTGCGTGGTCTATGTGGATGATAACGGCGGCGTGACCTACCTGACCGATTCCAGCTATGACCCGAACACAAAAGCCCTGATTGCCAGAACCGGGCATTTCTCGGTCTACGGCGTGGGCTACAAGGCCGATGCGCCGATATTTACCGACACCGCAAACCATTGGGCGAAAGCCGACATCGACTTCGTGGCGGCCCGTGGCCTGCTCTCCGGCACCGGGAACAACCAGTTCAGTCCCAATATCGGCATGACCCGTGGGATGTTCGTCACGGCGCTGGGCAGGCTGGCCGGTATCGACCCGGCAAGTTACAAGACAGGTAAATTCACCGATGTAAAAGCGGACGCCTACTACGCGCCCTATGTGAATTGGGCGGCGGAAAAGGGCATCGTCAGCGGCACCACCGCTACCACCTTCGCCCCGGACAGCGCCGTGACCCGTCAGGAGATGGCGGTCATCATGGCAAACTATGCTAAGGCGCTGGGCTACAATGTTCCGAAAACCCGCGAGGCCGTGACCTTTGCGGACAACGCCAACATCGCAAGCTGGGCGAAAGATGCCGTGAAAACCATGCAGATGGCAGGAATTATCAACGGCAAGGATAGCAACAAATTTGACCCCACCGGCACCGCCACCCGTGCCGAGGCCGCCGCAGTCCTCCACCGTTATGTGGAGCTGGCCATCGACTTGGCCACGGCCCAGGGCTGGACGCAGAACGACGCGGGCCAATGGTTATATTACGAGAACGGCAAGCCTGTCACCGGCTGGAAGCAGGTGGCCGGCAAGTGGTACTATCTCTACGCGGACGGCTCTATGGCGATCAATACAAAGATTGACGGCTATGAGGTCGGACCAGACGGGGCATGGAAAGAATCTTGATTTTTCATTATACCTAAACATCAGTTATTAAGGAAAACCGCCATCAGGCGACGGCGGTTTTCCTGCATACATCTTGGAAAGGAGGCAGCTATGAAAAGATGGGGACTGGCGGTAGGCTGTGATAATGATAAATTCAATGACGCGCAGCGGGAATGTTTGAAATATAACGTTTTTATCCGTTTGACATCTGACATACCGGAAGCATTAGTGGAATTGTACAAAGAACATAATTATCTGCTGGCGGCCAATCCTGGCCGAGTGATTACACAGGAACAGCTTTACCAACAGATTTGGGGCTACGATTACGTTCCAATGGAAAACAGTCTATGGAATTTAGAAAAGCCAGGCTGAACGCTATGTCCCTGGCACAGGGGGACGACGTTGCAGTGAACAGAGGGAAATATATCCCTTACATGCTGCAAACTTCGTCCAGCTGCGCCCGCTTCGATTACACAAACCACCCAATTAAGTTATTGGGTAAAAACCCCTGAAATTATTTCAAGCCTTCAAAATATATGCGGTTCTGTTTGACTGCCTCCGAATCCGGTTTGTAATAGGAAGCCAGTTCATTATATCTGGCTGCCTCCACGTATTTCCCCTGACGATCCAGGCAGACAGCCAGTTGTATTGCCGGAATAAACTCTCTGTACTCCGGTTCCACAAAAGCCCCGGGGATTGGTTCATACGATGTCTGCATTGCCTGACGGTACCAGAACTCCGCCTCCTTTAAGCGATTTTCATCCAGGAAATGTTTTCCGATATCGCAGCATATCTGAGGCCGCGGCACATCATAAGAGAACGTCCAAAACAGCTTTTCAAGCGCCTCCTCCCTTTTCCCCATCCTGTAAAAGCACAGTGCGCAGAACCGGCAGGCATCTACCAGATTTTCAAGCCAGGCCCCCTTTTCCCGGTCCCTAAGAAAAGTTTCAAAGACTCTGACCGCATCCTCATTCCTCCCGTGATAATAAAGCTCACGGCCGTAATAGAACTGGTGGCGCGGTTCCAGTTCTTCCCCCTCTTCTATCATTCTTTCATAGATTCTTAAATTTCTGTCTGAGTATTCCTTCTTTATGGAGTGGTGTTCAATCACCGCATCTGAATAGAGTACCTTTCCCCTCACCGCAACCGCCTCATGCACGCGGCCTCCCCACAGATAGCCGTCTCCGTTCTTAAGCAGCCTCTCCCTGTCAAAAAGGAACGCCGGTTTTCCTGTGTCATCAAAAGCAGTTACATACTTCATCATGACCGCGGAAACATCCGGCGTCAGTTGTTCTTTCAGTTTCTTTATCTTTTGCTGTTCGCGTTCCGGTATCACGTCATCCGCGTCCAGCCACATGCAGTAATCCTTCGTTGCCTTTCTGAATGATTCGTTTCTCGCTGCAGAAAAATCGTCGTTCCACTTGAAATCATAGATTTTCTCTGTATATTCTGCCGCTATCTCCTTTGTACGGTCGGTGGAGCCTGTATCTACAATGATTATCTCGTCTGCTATCTCTTTTGCAGAGTCCAGACAGCGTCCCAGCACCTTTTCCTCATTTTTTACTATCATACAGAGACTGACCGTTGCCATGGCAGTCCTCCGGTTCTTTTCTTACTTTACTTTATGATGCCCGCGTGATTCTGATACGTTACTCTTCACAAGTTATCCAAGGGCCACATCCAGGATCATCATAATTACAAATCCGGCGGCGAAACCAATCGTCCCCATATTAGAGTGTTCTCCCTCGGCCGATTCCGGTATCAGTTCCTCGACGACGACATAAATCATGGCGCCTGCCGCAAAGGCCAGCAGATAGGGAAGAGCCGGTACAATGACACGGTACATGGCTATTGTCAGGAGCGCGCCTATCGGCTCCACAATGCCCGAGAGCATCCCGAGAAAGAAAGCCTTCGGGCGGCTGCTTCCTCCTTCGCTTTTCAGGGGCAGCGAAATAATGGCTCCCTCCGGAAAGTTTTGTATCGCGATACCGATTGACAATGCCAGGGCACCCGCCAGCGTAACACCGCTGTTTTCAGCCAGCAGGCCTGCAAATACGACACCAACGGCCATTCCTTCCGGTATGTTATGAAGCGTCACAGCCAAAACCAGCATTGTGGTCTTCTGCAAACTGCTCTTAGTTCCTTCCGGTTTCTCGCTGTTCAGGTGCAGATGAGGAATCAGTTTGTCCATTGTCAGCAAAAATGCAATACCAAACAGAAAGCCGACTGCAGACGGAACGAAAGCGAGTCTCCCCATCCCTTCCGACATGTTCATAGCCGGTATCAGCAGCGACCACACCGAAGCCGCCACCATCACGCCGGATGCAAAACCAAGCAGTGTTTTCTGCACCACCGGCCTGAGCTGATCCTTTAGAAAAAACACGCAGGCTGCCCCCGCCGTGGTACCGATAAACGGGATTAAAATCCCGGTCAGTATATTCATTCTTTATCCTCCTATAATTGACTTTGGATGTAATCTATCGAACTTTCCTTATATTTAAAGACATTATAGCAGATAATAAGAATGTTTACTAGTATTATTTTTCATTTATTGGAGATTTAGTTAAGCAGATGAGGACGCCGCCGGTACGGCCAGCGGACGGGGTGGTGGGGTGGTTTTATGAGTCTTTCGTCCCAGAGGAAGATTGTCGTTGTTTGGGGCTGCGGGCGAAGATAAAGTCTGCGGAGCACGCTCCCGCTCTGTGAAATGCATCGCGCTGCTAAGCTCGACAGGACCTCGCTAATCAGCGATGGATTTAGGCGGCATCCGCAGACT
>Ga0129309_1000175_pt1 | contig 57379 bp, 41 predicted proteins | sample L1105metagenome_FD_94439 | JGI IMG/M metagenome (GOLD analysis project Ga0129309, IMG submission 94439) | Ring-tailed lemur group fecal microbial communities from Wisconsin, USA - L1105 metagenome | ecosystem: Host-associated > Mammals > Digestive system > Large intestine > Fecal | place: USA...
GCGGAGGGGACATGGGAGTCCGCCGGTGCTTAGCGAGGTCCCTCACGAGCTTAGCATTCCGATGCGCACTCCAAAGAGTGCAAACGGTCCCCGCAGCAATTCATTCCGGCCGGATTCCCCCTCCACAACTAACCTCCCACGGGGACGGAAGACTCAGCCAGCCCCCTCACCACACCGGACATGGTCCGTTCCGGACGCGTCCTCCCAACCTCAGTTAAATCTCTATTTGCCACACCCCCCAATATATGATAAAATAAAAAAACTTATAGAAAAAAAGGAGTACACAAATGAAAAGAGAGCATTTGTTTTCCCTGGATTTTGTACGGGTGCTTGCGGCCGTGATGATCGTTATTTTCCATTACAATGCGGTTACTCTTATGATCCCGGAAGTCAATAAACCGATACTTTTATTTGTCCACTATGCCAACGGAAGTATGGGACATATCGGTGTTTCCCTGTTCTTTATTCTGGCGGGAGCGTCCCTGATGTATTCTTCGATGGAGAAACTCGATTTAAAACAGTATTTTAAAAAACGTTTTCTCGCTATATTCCCAATTTACTGGACGGTTTATTCGGCTTTTTTTGTATATAATTATCTGATTAAAAGAGTATTCACCTTCGATAAGCCGTTATGGAGGCTGCTGCTCAGCGTAATTGGTATGGATGGGTATCTGAATTACCTGATTCCCAACTATTATCTTTTGGGAGAATGGTTTATCGGCTGTATTCTCCTGATTTACCTGATGTTTCCTTTCCTTCGCAAATGTATGCTCAGATGGCCGGTGCTTACCCCTGTGGCAGTCGGTATGATCTATGTTCCGCTCACGCTGTTTTATCCGTTTCAGATGGATATCCAGTTCTTTTTCCTTCTCAGGGTACCGGAAGTGCTGTTCGGGATGTATTTTATAAAATATTTGTATGGAACGAAACAGCAGAGGGAAAAATATAACTGGAAATGGGGCTTGTGTTCGTTTGCGGCCGTTTGTACGGTAATGACGATTAAGACGTCAATTCCGGTGCCGTTTAAAATCCTCTGGACCGGGATACCTATTTTCCTTTTCCTTGTCTGGGCCGGCCAGCTAATCCGGAATGCGGTTGTAAGGAAGGGGATTTCAATTTTTGCATCATATACGTTCGCCATATATCTGGTTCACCATATCCTGGTGGGAAAATTTGTGTTTCCTCTTGCGGGCAGGCCGGTGGGGCGTCTGGAGAATTACCTGGTTTTTGGAAAATATTTTTTGTTTATCAGCGTGGTCGGCCTGGTATTTTACTGGCTGAGCCGGATTTTAACACAGGTTGTGACCCTTTTCATCCGGGTTTTAAGGAATCCTTCTTGACAAAAAGGAGCGAAACCGCTAGACTAAACCTATGTTGGAAAATCAAGCATAGAACTGTATAATACAAAGGCTGTGAAGAGAAGAGTACGCAGAAAGAATGATTACAGAGAGTCCGGATGGGTGGAAACGGATGTCAGGAGAACTGCCGAAGATGGTCTCGGAGCTGCACTGCCGAAGTATGAACGGGATTGAAGCATGGCCTGCAGGCCGCCTGTTCATTTTAAGCAGTGACGGAAATAAGGTCCGTTAACACCGCAGGCTGTGAATACGCAGTGCATCGCCAGGAGCAGAGCCGGGATGCAGATTGCTGGAGACAGCCGCTGAGGCATCCGCTGTGAGGCGGCATGCAAATTAAAGTGGTAACACGGGAAAATAAGTCTCGTCTTTAACGGTGAATTAATCACCTTTAAAGACGATTTTTTTATTTAACAGGAGAACTTTCCTGTTAAATAAAAACCGCTCCGCGGAGGAGCGCACTGCGGCGGCAGAGAAATATGTAAAATTATAATCATTACAGGAGGAACAAATCTATGTGCCGGAATTGCAAAAAACCATATTATATAACAACGGCAATCGCCTATACGTCGGGCAAGCCGCATATCGGCAATACCTATGAAATTGTCCTGGCAGACAGTATTGCCAGATATAAAAGGGAGCAGGGCTTTGACGTCCGTTTCCAGACTGGTACGGACGAACACGGTCAGAAAATAGAACTGAAGGCTGAGGAAGCCGGAGTTACGCCGCAGGAATTTGTTGACGGTGTGGCTGCCCAGATTAAGTCAATCTGGGATTTGATGAATACGTCTTATGACAAATTTATCCGTACTACAGACAAAGAGCATGAGGAACAGGTACAGAAAATCTTTAAAAAGCTCTATGACAAAGGTGATATTTATAAAGGACATTATGAGGGACTTTACTGTACGCCGTGTGAATCCTTCTGGACGTCGTCCCAGGTAACGGACGGCAAATGTCCGGACTGCGGACGCCCGGTCGTTCCGGCCAAGGAAGAGGCATATTTCTTTAAAATGAGTAAATACGCCCAGCAGTTAATTGATCATATCAATGAGCATCCGGAGTTTATACAGCCGGTATCCCGTAAAAATGAGATGATGAACAACTTCCTGCTTCCGGGACTTCAGGATCTCTGTGTATCCCGTACTTCATTTAAGTGGGGAATTCCTGTATCCTTTGACCCGAAGCATGTTACCTATGTATGGCTGGATGCGCTTACGAACTATATCACAGGTTTGGGATACGATTGTGACGGTAACCACGGAGAATTATTTGGAAAATACTGGCCGGCGGATTTACATCTGATCGGCAAGGATATCATCCGTTTCCACACAATTTACTGGCCGATCTTCCTGATGGCTCTGGAGCTTCCGCTTCCCAAGCAGGTATTCGGCCATCCATGGCTTTTACAGGGCGACGGCAAGATGAGCAAATCCAAAGGCAATGTGCTTTATGCCGATACGCTGGTAGACTTTTTCGGAGTGGATGCCGTTCGCTATTTTGTTCTCCATGAGATGCCGTTTGAGAACGACGGAGTTATCTCCTGGGAACTCATGGTAGAGCGTATGAATTCCGATCTGGCAAACATCCTTGGAAATCTGGTGAACAGAACGATATCCATGAGCAATAAATACTTTGGAGGCGAAGTGGCGGATAAAGGAGCCGCGGGTGAGGCAGATGCAGACCTGAAGGCGACTGTTCTGGAAGCGGTGAAGCGGGTGGATGAGAAGATGGATAAGCTGCGTGTGGCGGATGCCATCACGGAAATCTTCGGAATCTTCAGAAGAAGCAATAAATATATCGATGAGACCATGCCCTGGACACTGGCTAAGGATGAGGCTCAGAAAGACCGCCTTGCCACGGTGCTTTATAATCTGACGGAGGCGATTACAATCGGAGCTTCCCTGCTATATTCGTTTATGCCGGAGACGGCAGAGAAGATTCTGGCGCAGTTAAATACGCAGAAGAGAACGCTGGAGGAGATGGGGACATTCGGTCTTTACCCTTCAGGCGGTAAAGTGACGGATAAACCTGAAATTCTTTTTGCACGTATGGACGTAAAAGAGGTTTTGGAAAAGGTAGAGGCCATGAGAGCTGCCGAAGAGGTACCGGCAGAGGAAGAGGCAAAAGAGGATGAGAATGTGATTGATCTGGAAGCAAAACCTGAGATCACATATGATGATTTTGCAAAGCTCCAGTTCCAGATAGGTGAAATTATTGCCTGCGAAGCCGTTCCGAAATCGAAGAAACTGTTATGCTCCCAGGTCAGGGTGGGCAGCCGGGTAAGACAGATATTAAGCGGTATCAAGGCAAACTACACACCGGAAGAGATGGTCGGGAAGAAGGTCATGGTTGTGACTAATTTAAAACCGGCTAAGCTGGCGGGAATGCTGTCGGAGGGAATGCTGCTCTGTGCAGAAGACAGCGAGGGTAATCTTGCACTGATGAGGCCGGAGAAGGATATGCCGTCCGGAGCCGAAATCTGTTAAGAAACCGGATATGGATTTTTGCAGGAATTGCAATCGGCTGGTGATTTGCCCCGCCCGGAGATATGGTTTCCGGACGGGGCCTTGCTCTATCCGGAAACTGGCCGGACAGGAGAGGAGACGGTTAAATGGCGGAGAAAAAGACAGCCCTTGAAAAGGAATGGGAATCGTTTCTGAGACGCGAGAAGAAACTGCTCAGAAAATATGGCAGAAGAAAAGAGCCTCTATTGGAACGAAAATTGCAGAAAGCAGTTCCGGACAGCCTGAGCGAAAAACTGGAAGCCGCGTTTTACCGGGCATTCTGCATGATTTTGGAAAATGGAACGGCGGCAATTGAGAAGACTTTTCCCAAAGACAGGCTGGAAGCGGAATATAAGACGAGGGAATATGCCGGAACGGTTTATCCGGTGAGAAAAAACCTGGCGGCGGGCCGGAAACTGGCGGCCAGGAATGCGGCTGCCGGGGTGGCTGGAGCCTGTGCAGAGGGGGCGGTGCTGGGCCTTCTGGGGATTGGCCTTCCCGATATTCCTATTTTTCTGGCCGCGCTGCTCAGAAGCCTGTATACCCAGGCCCTCCATTTTGGCGTGGATTATGGAAAGGCGGAAGAGCAGGTGTTTTTGCTGGAGCTTCTGGCCCTGTCTCTCTATAACGGAGACGATTTTATGGAGCGGGAGGCCGAAATGAACCGAAAAATTTACCGCATGGCCTGTGAAGATGACAGTCAGACAAAGCGTGAAACGAATCTCAAACAGGCTGCGCTCAAAGCATCCGGCGCCCTGTCCGGGGAATTGCTGTACATGAAGTTTTTGCAGGGGATCCCGGTTGCCGGGTTAATCGGCGGCCTGTATGACGGCATTTATATGAAAAAGGTAACGGATTATGCGGCGGTCAAATTAGAAAGAAGGTATCTATTGACAAAATCAGAGGCAGATCACAGATAGAAACAGTTACTATTCACGGCCCATATTCCGCGAGGTGTTTTCGTGCGTATTTTAAACGGAAATCCCGAGTTTTACGGCGCGAAACGGCGTTTTTTGCCGTTTCTGTGCATCGCGGGGCATGTTACTGTTCGCGGAGCTGCGCTTTTTCAGTAGGGCCGTGAATAGTAACTAGAAACAGCCCGAAACGGAAGAAAACCCCGATAATCGTTGTTTTTTAACGGAAGATTGGCTATAATGGTGCATGAATACAAAAACGGAGAAGAAAGCCGGAGGAAACAAATGATTTTTGATACACATGCCCACTATGACGATGAGGCATTTGACGAAGACAGAGAAGCATTGCTTGAGGGCCTCACAGAGCATGGGATCGAGGCCGTAGTAAATATAGGAAACGATATGCTCAGCACAGAGCATACACTGGAGCTTACCAAGCGTTATCCGCAGGTGTACGGCGCTGCCGGGGTGCATCCCAGCAGCAGTGCGGAGCTTGACGAGGAGAAATTCAGCCTTCTGCGGACAGCGGCCATGGATCCCCAGATTGTGGCGGTGGGTGAGACCGGTCTTGACTATTACTGGGACGAGCCGGACCGCGGGATACAGAAGTACTGGTTTGGCCGCCAGCTGGAGCTTGCCAGAGAGGTGAGAAGGCCAGTTGTCATCCACAGCAGGGATGCAGCCAAAGATACATTTGATATTATGAAGGAACACCGCGCGGAAGAGATTGGAGGGGTTATCCACTGTTTCTCTTATGGCAGGGATATGGCCAGAGAATTCCTGAACCTGGGATTCTACCTCGGAATCGGCGGGGTCCTTACGTTTGGCAATGCAAAAAAGCTGAAAGAGGTGGTGGAATACGCTCCGCTTGACCGTCTGGTCCTGGAGACCGATTGCCCCTATCTGGCGCCTGTTCCCAACAGGGGAAAGAGGAATTCGTCTTATAATCTTCCTTACGTAGCGGATGCGATGGCGGAAATTAAGGGCCTCAGCCGGGAGGAGATTATCAGAGCGACGAACAGGAATGCCAAGCAGCTCTATCGTCTGGCTCCGGGAAAAGCAGAAAGGAACTGATATGCGCATAGATTTGGGAAATCCAAAGAACACGATAGAGATAATACAGAAGTACAATTTCGCTTTCCAGAAAAAGTTCGGACAGAACTTTCTCATCGATACACACGTTCTTTCCAAAATAATCACGGCTGCCGGGGTCACGAAGGACGACATGGTGCTTGAGATAGGGCCGGGGATAGGAACGATGACACAGTATCTGGCAGAGAATGCGGGCAGAGTGGTGGCTGTTGAAATCGACAGCAATCTGATCCCGATTCTGGAAGAGACGCTGAAAGACTATGATAACATAACCGTCATAAACGAAGATATTCTCAAGCTTGACATAAATAAGCTGGCGCAGGAATATAACGGAGGAAGGCCGATCAAGGTGGTGGCCAATCTTCCCTATTATATTACCACCCCGATTATTATGGGACTTTTTGAGAGCGGGGTCCCCATCGATAATATTACCGTTATGGTGCAGAAGGAAGTGGCCGACCGGATGCAGGTGGGACCGGGAACAAAAGACTACGGTGCTCTCTCTCTGGCAGTCCAGTACTACGCCGAGCCGTATATAGTGGCGAATGTGCCCCCCAACTGTTTTATCCCGCGTCCGAATGTAGGCTCCGCGGTTATACGCCTGACGCGCCACAGGACGCCTCCGGTGGAGGTGGACGACAGGGAGCTGATGTTTAAGCTGATACGGGCATCTTTCAACCAGAGGCGCAAGACGCTGCTCAACGGTCTGAACAACTCACCGGAAATCAATATTTCGAAGGAGAAGATAGCGGAAGCGATTGAGGCGCTGGGAGTTTCGGCATCCGTCCGGGGAGAAGCCCTGGCGCTCAAACAATTCGCAGAGCTTGCCAATCTGCTTTCTGTCGAGAAAACGGAAATATAAAATGGAACCGGGATCCGGAGAGAGCCTTTTTATAAAGAGGGCGGTTTTCGGATCCCGGCAAAAAGAGGTCCGGCAAATTAATCTGGAAATAAGATAAAAAATCCTTGACAATATAAAGAAAATCGAGTAAAATTATTTACGTTGCTGGTAACACCAGTACGGTGAGAGTCAGTTGATTTCTCAGGAGGCCCAGATAGCTCAGTTGGTAGAGCAGAGGACTGAAAATCCTCGTGTCACTGGTTCGATTCCGGTTCTGGGCATTTGAAACATAATTTAACAGATTACATTATGCGGGTGTAGTTCAATGGTAGAACACTAGCCTTCCAAGCTAGATACGTGGGTTCGATTCCCATCACCCGCTTTTTTGTTGCTTAAAACCCGGAAAACCAAGCGTAAAGAGGTTTTCCGGGTTTTTGCGTATCTTGCGCCTAATCGGCGGTCTGATTATTCCATATCGAGTGGCATACTCTGATAAACTTCTTGAAATGAGGGGGAAGAAACGTATCTTTATGATAAACAATATAAAAATACCGCTTTAATTCCATATCAGATATCGTACAATACCTTAAATTTTTCAGCTTCACATCATTAATAAATAATTTTTTAGCCATGATTGAATATGCTTTGCTGTTGTTTACTTCAAACTTAATCGAGTCTATATTCCGATATACTTCTTTCAACTGGAATTTATATCCCCTGGCCGCTAAGGCATGTTCGAAATATTCCCGGGTAGAATTGCCTTTCTCCCGCATGATTAATGGATGTTCCGACAGATCCTTTAGAGAAATTGAGGACCTGTTGCAGAATTCACTGTGTTCATTGTAAATAAACACAAAATCATCTTCAGCAATTTTACTGCATACTAAATACTCGTGATCAAAAATTTCTTCCGTCAGTACGAAATCGATTTCTCCGTTCAACAGTTTATTCTTAAGAATATAATTATCGTCTACAATCATCTTTGTTTTTACATCGGGACAATGATAATGATAATCAGACCAGATCTCATTCAGGATGCTGGAAATGGTGATAAGAGTGGTGCCGATACGGATCACTTTGCCAAGTGAATTTTTAATGGCTTCTTCCATTTCCGTATACAGACCTATGATTTTTTTACTGTAATCGATGAATATTTTTCCCTGTTCCGTAATGACGAGTTTTTTGGACAGGCGTTCAAAAAGTTTTACATTATAAGCTTTTTCAATATCCAGTATCGTTTGGCTGACAGTGGACTGCGAAATGTACAGAGTTCTGCTTGCGGCGCTCATATTGTTGTATTTTGCAACCTCTAGCAATATTGTCATCTCTCTGATTGTCATTTAAGCCTCCCAACTATCGATTTTGCCTATGATGTTATCATATTTTACTGTTTTACCGAAAATATGTCAAGTGTTATAATCGAAAATATAAAACGGCCGGATTATAGATATTAATAAAAATAAAGGAGGAAGAGTATGCAAAATGCGCTTACAATATCTGGGAATAATTTGACATTGGATGATATTTACCAGGTAAGCCATAAGCACAGGCCTGTTGAAATCGAAGAGAAATCAATGGAACTGCTGGTTAACACCAGGAAACTGGTCTTTGAACTGTCCGACAGGGGAGTGCCGATCTATGGCTGTAATCGTGGAGTCGGCTGGAATAAGGACAAAAATGTAACCAGTGAAATGATTATCCGGTTTAACAGTAATATGATGCATTCCCACGCCGTGGGAGTGGGACCTTATGCTCCGCAGGAGGATGTGAGGGCAGCCATGCTGATCCGCCTGAATACTGTTTTATTGGGGTGTACGGGTCTGAGCCCGGAGATTGCCGTGCTTTTAAAGGAGATGCTGAACCGTGAAATCCATCCGTTAATTCCGGAGCGCGGTTCGGTGGGAGAAGCAGATATCGTAAATCTTTCATTCCTGGGTCTGGCCCTGATGGGAGAAGGTCTTGTGAATTACAGGGGAAAGGAGATAAAAGCAAAGGATGCTTTTAAAGCGGAGGGAATTGAACCTGTAACATTAAGGGAGAAGGATGGTCTTGCAGTCATCAGCTCCAACGCATTTTCAGCCGGACAGGCAGCCAGCGTACTATTTGAAACCGAACTGCTGCTTAAGACGGCAGACATTATTGCCTGCATGTCGCTGGAGGGATTGAGCGGGAATGTTTCATCCCTGCGGGAGGGGGTACATAATAAACGCCGGTATAACCGTCAGACGGAAACTGCTGCAGACATGAGGAAGTATCTAAAAGGCAGTTATTTGTATGAACCGTGTTCCGGCCGTCCGCTCCAGGATCCGCTGTCCTACAGATGCGTTCCGCAGGTTCACGGAGCTGTCAGAACGGCTATGGATTACGCCGCCTCCAATTTGACCATCCAGTGTAACTCTTCGGATGACAACCCATGCCTGCTTTATGAAGAAGGCGATATTGCCTCCAATGGAAACTTTGATCCTCTCTGCTGGGTTTTGGGCATGCAGAATCTGGGAATCGCGCTCTGCCACATATCCAGGCTGTCCTGCCTTAGAACAATTAAGCTGGCAAGTCCCGGTTTTACGGGATTATCCCGGCACCTGACACCGGATGAAGGCACAATCGCCTTTTCCACCATTCAAAAAAGCTTTGCCAATCTGGATGCAGAGATACGCATGCTTGCAAATCCAGTAACAATGAACACGTATTCCCTCTCCGGTGACATGGAGGATATCAGTACCAATGCGCCTCTTGTCATGCAGAAAGATAAAAAAATTATAGATAATTTGTTTTACATTCTGGCAATAGAACTTTTGCATGCAGGACAGGCTATGAGCCTGAGAAATGCAGGGAACTGCGGAAAAGGAACCGGGGCCGGATATAAGGCACTCAGGCGTGTGGTTGATTTTTACGATTCGGATAACAGAATTCTTTCAATTGATATCGATAAGGCGTATACGCTTTTAAAATCGGGTGACTTTTTAAAATCGGTGTTAAATGGTTTGGAAGACTAAAACAGTAAGGGGAAAGGGGAATGAAACAATGACAGATGGAAAAGTCAAAACGGGAGCCAAACACATTTTGCTGAGAAAAGGGGTTTTTTATCCGACTTTCATATTTATGCTCTGCGCTGTAATTACCGGTATTTTTAAAAATGAATGGCTTCAGGCGGCATGTAAGAGTGTCTTCCGGTTTTCTCTGCTAAAGTTTGGCTGGCTCTATCAGATTGTCGCAATGGTTTGTCTGATTTCAGTTGCGGCAGTCACTTTTTCAAAAATAGGCAGCCGCAGAATCGGGGGCAAGGATGCGCGGCCGGAGCATTCTTTTAAATCATGGTTTGCAATGTCACTGACCGGAGGCATATCAGTGGGTATCGTTAACTGGGGAATCAATGAACCCATGGTTTATTTTGGAAATGTTTACGGCGAATTGGATGCGCTCGGAATACAGCCCGGAACATTGGAGGCGGCAAGATTTGCTATTGGGAGATGCTTTTATAACTGGACATTCGTACCTTATTCATTTTATGGAATAACGGGCCTGCTGATCGCCTGGTTGTTTTTTAATAAGAAAGAAAAATTTTCGGTTGTAGCAACCCTGAAACCTCTTTTTGGAGACAAGGTCTACAATAATACAATAGCCAGTATTATTGATTCTCTCTGCACCATAGGTATAGTCCTCGGCATGGCAACCGGACTGGGGACCGGACTTTCCTTTGTCCTCTCAGGATTTAAGGTTGTATATGGAATTGATACGAGCATTATCGTATGGATTATCCTGGGTACGGCAGTCACCGCCCTGTTTACCGGCGCGGCCTGGCTGGGAATTGACAAGGGAATAAAGAAGCTGGCTACATTTAACAGTAAAATATTCTATTTCCTGCTCATCATACTGTTTGCGACAGGACCTGTTGTTGATATCTGCAAAGCCCTGCCGATCGGCCTCGGCGAATGGCTGACAAATTTCTGGGTCTGGGGCCTTGATCCGGTTGATATCGGAGGGGAAGCTCTCACGGTCTGGTGGACATTGTTTGACTGGACGGTCTGGATTGCCTATGCGCCTGTAATGGGATTATTTCTGGCTAAGATATCTTATGGAAGGACGATCCGCGAGTTTATGATTATCAACTGGATATTACCTTCTGTTTTCGGCCTTGTCTGGTTTTCCGTATGGGGTGGAACGGCCCTGAACTGGCAGATGAACGGTGTTGTGGATTTGGTCACAATTTTGAAGGAAAATAACGCTACCGCCGCCGTATGGGGATTTTTGCAGCATCTTCCATTCCGTATGGGAATCGTCCTGATACCGGTAGTAATGGTCACTTTGATTCTTTCGTTCTGTACCGCGGCAGATTCGATTACACATACGCTGGCATCCCTCTGTGTTTCACAGGAAAGAAACAACGATGAGGCTCCTGCTTCTCTGAAACTGGTATGGGGAGTGATCATAGGTTCCGTTTCAGTTATTATGGGAGCGCTTGCCGGAGGTGTGAGGGGCGTTGACGGCCTGAGGCAGCTTTCATCGGTGGGGGCGTTTATCGTACTGGGGGTTTTCATACTACAGCTTATATCATTTATTAAAACATTTTTTATGAGCGGTGAATTAAAGGAGTAAAGGATTTTAGAGAACAATCAGGAAGAAAGAGGAGCATATGGAAATTTTATATTTGAATTCTAAGGATATTGAAGAAATTAATCTTACCAACGATGAAATTATAAATGCGGTGGAAGACAGCTTAAAAGCACAGGGGGAAGGAAAAACCTCCATTGAGCCGCGGGTTCATATCCATCCGAATCCGGAATACCACGGACATTTTAATGTGCTGCGAGGCTATATTGAGCCTAAGCATGCGGTGGGAGTCAAGATTGTGGGTGACTATGTCTTTAACTATGAAAAAAATCTTCCTTCTGAAATGTCACTGCTGAACTTGTTTGACCCGGAAACGGGAGCGCCTTATGCCGTAATCGACGCAACTGCGATTACCACCATGAGGACAGGGGCAATAACCGCGGTTGGGGCTAAAAACCTTGCCAAAAAGAAGAATAAGATCCTGGGCCATTTAGGCTGCCGCGGAACGGCGTTCTGGAATGTTGTTTTGCTTGACCATCTCTATGATTTTGAAGAGATAAGAATAAACAGCAGAAGACGTGAATCAATGGAATCTTTCGCAAAGAGCCTGGAAGAACGGTTACACAAAAAGATAACGATTACGGAAAACAGCCGGGAATGCCTGGAGGGCGCTGATATTATGGTGGAGGCCACCCGCCTGATGGAACCTATGCCTCTGCTGAAGACGGAATGGATCCGGCCGGGAAATTTTGTAGTTCCTTACGGAACTATTTGCGCCAATGAGATAACCCTGACGGATGTCATGGATAAAATTGTTGTTGATGACTGGGGGCAGTGCAGGGAAGGCGGCAGGCTGGGAAGCCTCAGTCCGCATGTGAGAGCTGGCAAGCTGACCGGTGAAACGCTGTACGCGGAGCTGGGAGATATTGTGGCGGGAAGAAAAGCAGGAAGGGAAAGTGATGAAGAAAAAATCCTGTTTTGGCACAGAGGTCTTTCCATCAACGATATCGCGCTGGGACAGTTGTACTATGAGAAAGCGCTCGCTTCGAATATCGGAACAAAGCTGTTTTACAGATAAAAACTAAAAGACCCGTCCGGAACGTAACAGTACCGGACGGGTTTTTAGTGATGGCGGCGGCCTGTGCGCAGAGCGTGCAGGTTAACGTTGCCTGAGAAATCCTATTTTGCAAAATCTTCCTTCCTGAACAGGGAGCGGAGCAAAACTATCCAGCCCCAGGAGAGGGAAAAGGACGGCATGCAGGCCAGCAGGACTGCCTTTACAGGAGGAATGGCCGAAAAGCAGATGGGACCGAAAAAAATAACGAAAGTGGCTACCAGCATGACCAGCAGCGTGATTTTTTCTTTTCTGGTATTTGGGGGAGTAAGAAAAATTTTTGTTAAATCCATTTCCACCTGTCTTTTTTCCATGCTTTTCATCTGCACATTTCTCCTTTTTTAATTGATAGATAGTTATATATAACGATTTGATAGTATGAATCAGTTTAACGTACCCGTTATGGATTCGACAATCCGGATCAGGTGTCCGGAATGAATCAGTTCCCTGAGGTATTCGATGTAAGGATGGAGGAACATATCCTGTTCCATGATGGGGACATGTCTGCCGATTTCCTTCATAACAGCTTCTGTGGCCGCACTCCTTTTAACGTCGGTATCCAGGAACTGCTGCGTCTCATAGGCGGAAAGCAGCTCGATGGCCAGGATATACTCCAGCTTTTCGGCTGCAGAGCCCGCTTTTTTGCAGGCGTTGTATCCCATAGCCACATAGTCCTCCTGGTTTCCGCAGGTAGGCGTGTTGTCGATGGTTGCGGGGGTAGCCAGAATCCGCATCTCATTCAGCAGGCCGGCCTGCGTATACTGAGGGATCATCAGGCCCGAATTAAGGCCCGGCGTCTTGATGCAGAACCACGGATTTCCGGACAGGCTTTCGTCAATCAGACGGTTATTTCTGCGCTCCGACATCTTGGCAAGGGCAGCGGCGGCAATGCAGGCGCTGTCCATTTCGATTCCCACATAGGAGGAGTCCGCATTGCAGGCTGAGATGACATCCTCATTGCCCTGTCCGGGCCAGATGATTGGATTGTCACAGCAGGAATTCATCTCAATCTCAATGACTTCCTTTGCATCCTTCAGTGTTTTTTTAGAAGCGCCGTGAAGCTGCGGAATGCAGCGCAGGGACAGGGCGTCCTGTACGCGGCTGCCTTTATATTTTTCTATAATACCGGAGCCGTTTAAAATCGTTCTCACATTTTCTGCTGTTTTAGCCTGTTCACTGTGGGGGCGGACAGACATAACACGTTCGTCGAAGGCGTTCATCACGCCTTTGCATGCCTCCAGTGTGGCGGAGCCGATGATGTCGGCTGCTTTGGCCGCGTTTAGAAGGTCGTAAATCGCCAGGGCAGCCATAGCGGTGGGGGAGGTGGTTCCCGATACAAGGGCAAGCCCCTCCTTGGAGCTTAGCTCTAACGGTCTCATTCCCGCTCTCTTAAGCGCCTCGCCGCCCTCCAGCAGTTCACCTTCATACCAGGCCTTACCCCTGCCAAGCAGCACAAGGGCCATATGGGCTTCCGGCGCCAGATATCCGACGCTTCCGTCTCCCGGTGTCCAGGGGGTGATGCCTTTATTCAAAAAGTCTTTATAATATTCTAAAATGGTCAGGCGGACTCCGGAATAACCCTGGCCCAGATTTTGGAGCACCATAAGCATGATTCCCCTGACCCGCTCAATAGACAACGGTTCCCCGACGGATACGGAGTGTGAGAGGATGATGTTCTCCTGGAGTTTGGCCGTTTCATCTTTACCGATTGCTTTGGTGCAGAGAGCGCCGAAACCGGTGGTGACTCCATACATGACTTTCTCTTCGGAAACCCATTGTTCTACCAGTTCCCGGGATTTTTCCACTCGTCTGCAATATTCCTCCGAGAATTCAACGGCTGCGCCATATCTGGCAACTGCAATGAAATCGTCCAGTGTGATAGGAGCGCCTAACACGATATTGTTTATATTGTTGGCTGTATTTATACTATTTTCCATATTGATTTGATTTTACCTTCATAGAGAGTTACTCTGTCTGCGTGTTACTCTGCCCGGATATTACTTCAGGCTTCCCCGGTTTTGACAGTTCCGGCCTGAATGTTTTTATCCGTATATTCGGCGCATTCTTCAATGTCCTTTTTCGTCTGCGGGTCAAAGAAGAACACTTTGATGGAAGCGATTACCTGGAGGATAAAGATAGCCAGTACGACGAAACCGCCGCAGGCCGCCAGGTATTTAACTCCGTCCACACCCTGGGAACCGCCGCCGAATGCAACCATGATGCAGGCGATGAGTCCGATGGAGACACCCCAGACTACTTTCTGCCAGAGAGCCGGCTCTTCATCGTGGCGGGCGCCTTCCGTACAGAGGGCCGCAATCGTGGTTGACATGGTATCGGCCGTTGTTGAGAACGCGGCTATCAAGGTGATGATGATAACAGGAATCAGGATTGCTCCCAACGGTACATGCTTTAAGAACTCCCAGATGCCGGATACGGCTCCGCCTTCATTGATGGCAGCGATGATATCGGCTTTGCCGCTGATCTGCCAGTTAAGAGCTGTGCTGCCCCATACGGAGAACCATACGAAACCGAAAGATGCCGGGAGAATCCAGTTGATAATCAGGAACTGCCGGATTGTTCTGCCATAGGCAATGATTGCAAAGAAGATACCCATTAAAGGAGCATAAGCGATCCAGATTGCCCAGTCATACATCGTCCACCAGGTAACAAGCGCTTCTCCGCCTACTGTGTAAGGGTCGAATCCCCACATCCAGAAGCGGTCGAGCCAGTAGCCGAGTCCTACATTTGCCATGTTGAGGATGTAAACGGTCGGCCCGATGATGAAGAGAAGGATTAAAAGCACATAGAAAATTTTTGATGTCATGCCTGCCAGCCACTTGATGCCTTTATCAATACCGGCTACGGATGCTGCCGTGAAAGTTACTGTGATGATTGCCGTAAGGATGAACCATACGACAGGACCCTGCGCGATGCCGTAGGCTGCGGAAAGTCCCGTACCAATCAGTGCAAGTCCTGCGCCGAGGGAGGCTGCCAGACCGAGTGCAATTGCCAGTACGGATAATACGTCAACCAGTGCTTTCCAGAAGCCCTTCGTCACCTTCTCGCCAAACAGCGGTGTCAGTGAAGCGGAAACGGATAATTCCTGTTTGCGGTTGAAATACATGTAGGCGATGATAACGCCGGAAAGTGCATACATGGCATAAGGAATAACGGTCCAGTTATAGAAGCTGCGGCCCATTGCGAAATAGGCTGCCTCATTGGAATAGGCCTGAACTCCGTAGCCGTCCAGTTCCCCGTATACATTGCCGAAATAAATCAGAACCTCATTAACGCCGTACGTAATCAGTCCGGTTGCAATACCTCCCGTCAGGGTCATGGCAAACCAGGAGCCGAATGAATACTTTGCTTTTGCCTCAGGTCCGCCCAGCTTAATCGTACCGATTTTTGAAAAGCACAGAAGACTTACCAGAATCAGAGTTACAACTGCAATTACCTGATAGAGCCAGCCGAAGTTACCCAGAGACCATGTGAAAATTGCCTTGGTGACTTCAGTGAGCCATGCATTGTTCACGATACCGAGAATGGCGGCCCCGCCTACGATTAAAAAGCAGGGAATAAATACGCTCCACCGGATCGGCTTAGAATTTGAATTTTTTTCACTCATGTTTTTTGTTGTATAGAGTTTCCCCCATGGAACTCCATACTCTCCTTTCCGTTTTTCTGATATTATATAAAGCAAAAACCGTGCCAACTTTTTTTGTTTTTGCCGGAGTGGTAAAAAATATATTATAGTAATACACAATTTTCGTTGTATTTAACAGTATTTTGAAAGAAATTAAAAAATAAACAAATTTGCGGCTGTCTGCTTTGGAAAAAAACAGAGTGACATATGGAAGCGTTTTCTGTAAAGAATGAGTCGATTTGCGCCAAACTATTTTGCTTAATGCCAAATGATTTGGCATCTAAACTTGACGGAAGAATCTTTTTAGTGGTACTATGTTTCGTAAAAGATACGTGCTGAGATGAGGGAACGGGATGAAAATTTATGATTTTTACTTTGTACTGGACAAAAATCAGGTGATGCTGAGAACGGAATGGGGGAATCCACGGTCGGAGGATATGTACCGGCTGCTGTTTTCAAACTGGATACTGAGGGGTGAAAAACCTTCGGGTGTATTTCCGATGGCGGACGAGGACCAGGATGGGGAGCTGTTCTGGGATGAAGATCATTTTACTTTTGAAAAGATAAAGGTGTCAAAGGAGAGATATTACCTCTTTTTCAAAAAAAGGAATGATCAGGAGTATCTGTTTGCCAAGACGCTGGATCATATTTCAGACGGGATCCAGATTTATGATAAGAACGCCTGTGCCGTATTCTTTAATAAAGCCAGCCGGGAAATTGCCCATATACCTTCGGATGTCTCCATTGAGGGAAGATATCTGCTGGACATGTATAATCTGGATGAAAATATAAGCACGATTATGACATGCCTCCGGACCCAGTCTCCGGTAATCAACAGGGTGGATCATTATAAGTCCAGTGACGGGATATCGATTGCCACGGCGAACACGGCCTATCCGATCCGGAAAGGAAAGGAGATTTTAGGCTCCGTTGTATTTGAGCAGACCAGCGATATCGTGAAGAGATATAATAAAAAGATGCAGGAGATTGAACAGGCGCTGAAGCTCTATGAGGAGCATTCCCATTATACACGGTTTACAGGATACACCTTTGAACATATAATCGGCCACGGAGTAAAATTAAAAGAGGCGGTCGGCATAGCCAGAAAGGTGGCGTCCCAGAACAGCTCGATTCTTCTGGTGGGGGAGACCGGAACAGGCAAGGAAATTTTCGCGCAGAGTATTCACCGGGCCAGCGGCCGTAAGGATAAAAGGTTCGTCGCCCTCAATTGTGCGGCCATTCCCGATTCCCTGATTGAGAGCCTTCTCTTCGGCACGCAAAAGGGAAGTTTCACTGGCAGCGAGAATAAGCCGGGTTACTTTGAGGAGGCCGAAGGCGGAACGCTCTTTCTGGATGAGCTGAATTCCATGAGCCTGAGTATGCAGTCCAAGATACTCAGAGCGATCCAGGAAAATACATTCCGCAGAGTGGGAGGACAGAAGGACATAAGAATGGATGTACGTATTATTTCCTCCTGCAATGAAGATCCCTTCCGTGCAATTGCTGATAATCAGTTCCGCAAGGATCTGTTTTACCGGTTATCGACGGTGATGATAGAACTGCCGCCTCTCAGGGAGCATAAGGAGGACTTGGAGGAGCTGATCCGTTACAGGCTGGACGCCACGGCCTTTCAATACGTTCACTCGTTTTCCGGAATTTCTCCCGAGGTTATGGAAATCTTCCGGTCCTATTCATGGCCGGGCAATGTCAGGGAACTGTTCCATGTGCTGGATTACGCCCAGAATGTGGCGGACGGAGAGACGCTCCGGCGGGAGCACCTTCCAGGCTATCTGAGAAAATTCGGTGAGGAGAGCCGGGGTGTGCAGACTTTCCAGCCGGCAGGGGAAGACAAAGCTTCGGGGTTTATGCCGGGAGTGGAGCTTCAGAGTATCATGGATGCTTATGAACACAAGGTTCTGCAGAAGGCACTGGAGCATTATGGATATAATATCACGAAGACGGCGGACGCGCTGGGGTTGAGGCGGCAGAGCCTGCAGTACCGGATTAAGAAGTATGGAATTATAATATAAGGGGCGCCGGACCGGAATAAAAAATAAAAAAATTGCAAAAAAGTGCTTGCCATTGAGCGTGAATTATGATAGAATACTTCTCGTTGACAGGTTTGTTAATTGAACCTGAGAGACATATAATATTATGCGCGAGTGGCTCAGTGGTGGAGTATCGCCTTGCCAAGGCGAGGGTCGCGGGTTCGAATCCCGTCTCGCGCTCTTATAAAAGAAAGTATCATGCGGTTTCCTTTCGGAAGCCGTATTTTTTTGTGCAGAAAGTCTACCCATACGTCCTGATTAATCCCAAATAGCATATATCTGAAACAACAGATGAAAATTTTGTAAAAATTTGCGCTTTTCTGAATTTTTGAAATAAATAAATATTTTTGTATAAACATCCAATTATTTCCTATATACCCTCTTGATTTATGTTGATACAATATGAATGTCGTAATAATATCGGTATAATTCACCGTCATTATGACTGAAGCGGCGAGCGTTTTTTTACATATGGCCGCAGGTGTAAGACGGAGTGGATTATTAACCGAAGAAATGTGGAGGGGATTTATATGAAGAAACGGAAAGCGACGCTTTGTCTTGCTCTGGCCGCTGTGTTTGGCATTTCATCAGTGGCGGGGTGTTCAAAGACTCCGAATAACAGTGGGCAGGATGAAAAGGCTGCCGAAAGCCAGGCAGGCAGCACTGTAGGGGGAGCAGACGGCTCCGGAGACGGTTCGGGAAGCTCCGGCGAATCAACCGCCATCAAAGAAGCGGGGCCAGATCCTAATGCGTCCGTATTTGCAGGAGAGGAATGGTTTGATCAGAGGGGAACGTTTGAGGTGAACCGGGAAAAGGCTCATACCAGCTTTATTTCCTTTGCATCTGAGGAAGATGCCAGGGTAAGGGAGAAGGAGAAGTCACCTTTTTACCAGTCTTTAAACGGAATTTGGAAGTTCCAACTGGTTGACAGCCCTCATCAGAGGAACACAGAATTTTACAGGACGGACTACGATGTCAGCGGATGGGACAATATCGATGTACCTTCCAACTGGCAGACGGAAGGTTTTGATTATCCGAAATACACAGATACCAGGCTGCCCTGGGAAGGAGTGGAAATTCCGGAACTGGGCGTGTCCCCGACTTTGTATAACCCGGTAGGCTCCTACCGCAGGGACTTTAAAACGCCTGAGAACTGGGACGGCAAGGAGGTTTTTGTCTCCTTCCAGGGAGTGGAATCCGCTTTTTATGTATGGGTGAACGGTGAATATGCAGGCTACAGTGAGGACAGCTACACAGCCGCAGAATTTAACATCAGCCCGTATTTAAATGCAGCCGGTGAAAATAACACGATTGCGGTGCAGGTATACCGCTGGTCTGACGGAAGTTATCTGGAGGATCAGGATTTTATTCGCTTAAGCGGTATTTTCAGAGATGTATTTTTATACAGCAAAGACCGCGGCGCTTCCATTTTTGACTTTAATTACACCACGGATCTGGATGACAGCTACGTGGATGCAGTGATGAATATTGAGGCGGTGCTGCGCCGTTTCGACGAGTCTGCCGGGGGCGGACATACTTTGGAAACTGCGCTGCTTGATAAGGACGGGAAAGAGGTGTTCAGGAAAACGCTTCCTGTCACATTTGATGGAGAGGAGGCAGTGATCTCTGAACAGGTTTCCGTAAGCAATCCTGCAAAATGGTCGGCGGAGGAACCAAATCTTTATCAGATGGTGCTGACTTTAAAGGACAGCGGCGGCTCAATTCTGGAAAGCGCCGGCTGCAACGTGGGATTCCGGGAGGTTTCCATTATCAATAACGGGACTAACCAGGCTCAGGTCGTGATTAACGGTCAGCCAATCATGTTCAAGGGAGTTAACCGCCATGAGACGGAACCGCAGGGGGGAAGGCATATCACGGAGGAAAGCATGATTCAGGATATTCTTCTGATGAAACAGCACAATATTAATTCCGTGAGAAATTCCCATTACCCCAACGAGCCAAGGTGGTATGAGCTGTGCGACGAATATGGCCTTTATATGATTGACGAGGCTAATATTGAGTCCCACGGGCTGAATGATTATATACCCCAGAGCGATCCTGAGTGGATGAAAGCATGCCGGGACAGGATGACCAGCACCATTGAGCGCAGTAAGACTCACCCAAGCATTCTTTTGTGGTCCCTGGGAAATGAATCCTATAACGGTGATACCTGGGCTGATTTGGGACGTCTCTGCAAGGAACTGGATCCGTCACGTCTGGTACATTACGAGGGGGACCGGGATATACCGGAGGTTGACGTCTGGTCCCGTATGTACCGCCGCGTTAACAAGCCGGATGTGATGGACAAGACTGCCAACCCCCTGGTCTGGTGGGGCAATTACGGTACCAAGCCGGCTCTCCAGTGCGAATATGCCCACGCAATGGGCAACGGCATTGGAAACTTGAAAGAATACTGGGATATTTATGAGAAATATCCGATTTTACAGGGCGGTTTTATCTGGGACTGGGTGGATCAGACCGTGGAGATGCCGGTTTCGGCGGAAAAACGCCTTAAGAATGACGCTGGAGATCTGGCAATTACTTTAAAAGGCAGCCTGGAGGATGGCGGAAATGAAGGAAAGGCAATGAAGGGCTATGCTGTCTGCTACAATGACAAAGCGCTGGCCTTTTCCGGAAAGATGCCGTTTACCCTGGAGGCATATGTATATCCTGAGGATACGGTGGCTTCAACACCAATTATCACCAAAGGAAATGATGAGTGGAAGTGTACCGAATCCTACGGCTTACAGAGAAAAGTATTCTTTAATCAGGAGACAGGAGATCCGGTGGAGGATTATCTTGAATTTTATATCTACAACACAGAGTGGAACGAAGACGACGGTGTTTATACCAAGGTATCGGCCTCCATTCCCACACCTGATAACTGGGCCGGACAGTGGCACCGGATTGCGGGAACATTTGACGGAGAGAACCTGAAGCTGTACCTGGATGGAAAAGAGGTTGCCGCGGCGAAGGATTCCCACGGAATCGCCAGGGGAGGCAATGCGGTCGGCATCGGCGCGGATGTAACCTATGACGCACAGAATCCAAACGTTCCGCCGGTCTTTAAAGGATTGATTGACAATGTACGTATCTACAATAAGGCGCTGACGCCGGATGAGATTAAAAAAACCTCCCGCAAACCGGATGAGAACGCACTTGTATGGCTGGATTTTGAAGGGGCGGAGGATGTGACATATCCGCAGCCGACTTATTACAGCTTCGGCGGTGACTGGCAGGATATACCCGCAGGGAACCCTAATAATAAGAACTTCTGTGCTAATGGGCTTGTATCAGCTGACCGTACAGTACAGCCTGAGTTAGTGGAAGTAAAAAAACTGTATCAGAATATCGGTCTGGAAAACGGCGATGTGATGAACGGTAAAATACTCACAAAGAATAAATACTTATTTACAAACCTTAACCGGTTTAATGGGTCCTGGGAGCTGATGGAGGACGGAAAAGTAATACAATCCGGTATATTTGCGCCTGAGGAACTGAATATCGCTCCTTTGGAGGAAGGGATTCTTACCGCAGCCTTTACAACGCCTGAGTTCAAACCGGGGGCTGAATATTTCCTCAATGTAAGCTTTACCCTGAAGGAAGACACCTCTTGGGCAAAGGCAGGACATGAGGTTGCAAAGGAACAATTTTATCTGCCATTTAACGTACCGAAGGCTGATGCGTCGGAAGCGGAAATGGAACCGCTGACTGTGGAAGAGGCAGATGCTGCGGTCAATGTGGAAGGAAAAGACTTTGACCTGGTATTTAACAAGAAAACGGGCACCATAGATTCCTTCCGGTTTAACGGAATTGATTTGATAAAGAACGGCCCTGTTCCCAACTTCTGGCGCGCGCCTACGGACAGTGACCTGGGCTTTTATTCTCAGTTGGAGATGGCCGACTGGCGCTATGCAGGTGAAGACAGGACAGTGACGGACGTGACAGTGAAAAAAGAAACGGATCGTGTGACATTTACAGTGAGCGCAGAGCTTCCTACACGCACCACCTCCGGATACAATCAGGTATATACGGTATACGGAACAGGCGATGTGGAAATTACCAGCACATTAAAGCCAGGAAGCGCGGACCTGCCAATGATACCTGAAATAGGAAACATGCTGACGATTCCGAAAGATTTTTCCAATATTACCTGGTACGGACGAGGACCGGAAGAAAATTATATTGATCGTCAGACCGGTTACGGAGTTGGAGTCTACCGTAAGAATGTAGACGAATTCTTCATTGATTATATTAAGCCGCAGGAAACAGGGAACCGCACAGATGTCAGATGGGTGAGCCTGACCAATGATCAGGGCGCCGGGCTTCTGGTGAAGGCGGCAAAACCAATAGAATTTAATACTCTTACCTATACGCCGGAACAGCTTACCAATGCCCTTCATTCCTATATGCTGCCGGAAGGCCAGGATATTACACTGCGCATCAACATGCGTCAGATGGGGCTGGGAGGCGACAACTCCTGGGGAGCAAAGCCGCTGACTAAATATCTGAATCCCTCGGATCAGAATTATCAGTACACATATACGTTAAAGCCTGTTAAGACGGACAATGCGGATGAACTCATGAATGATTACCGCACACCGATTAAGTAGAAGCGACAGGCGGTATCTGCACCCGGGGCGTGTACGCTGCTGCGTAAATTTCAGCCGGAAATTTTGTGATATTACTGAAGTTGTAATAAAATAGTCGTAAAATATTAATTAAAAGGTAAATATAGTCAATTGTCTGACAGATGAAAAAATGCTATACTGTTGCTATGCTTATTCGGTAAAAGAAGGGCTGTACGGCAATAGCCGTTTAAAAGTGAGGAAAAAGGAGAAAAACAATGAAAAAGATGATCAAGACAGCAGCAGTCATCATGTCAACCATTATGGTATTTTCCATGACAGCATGCGCAAAGAAAGCAGATCCGAAAGAGGTATTTGACGCAGCAGTTAAGAAAAACTCGGAGCTGACATCCTTGGATATGGATACGACAATGAAAATGACCATGACCCAGGGCGAGGAGACCATGGACATCACGGTTGATATGAACATGAAGATGAGCAACATGAATGAGGACTCCATGCAGTACCTTGCCGACACAAAAACTTCCCTGATGGGCCAGAGCATGGATGCCAGGATTTTCTATAAAGACGGATATTATTACATGGACGGAATGGGCCAGAAGATTAAATATCCGATGGATTTGACCGAATTGATGGAATCTGTTAAACAGAGCACCGAGAGTACAAACCTGCAGTCCGAGCAGATGAAAGAGATTACCATGGCAAAAGAGGGGGACAGCACAATCCTTACTTTTACCGCTGACCCGGAAAAAATGAATGCTTATTTATCGGAAGTTATGGGCAGCATGAGCGGAATGGGCACAATGGACGGTATGGAGATGACCTTCAAAGAGGCCAGCGGAACCTATACTGTAAACAAAGACGGATTCTACACAGACATGACAATGAAGATGAGTGTGGATATGGCAATGGAAGGCGAGTCTATTTCCATGGTCCTGGATTTAACCGGTAAAGTGAATAACCCGGGACAGGATGTGACGGTAGAGCTTCCCGACACAGAAGGATATACCGAAGTGGAGATGCCGGCAGCCCAGTAACTGGCTGAAACGGCTGAAGCAGTCCAGACAATGTAATAAATCCCGTACGGCCTTTTATTCAGGCTGTACGGGATTTTTTGCCCCGGTTAATCGTTAATACCGGCCCTGTATGCGGAAAGTTCCTCCTGATAGGCAGCCGTCTTATGGTAACCGTAACGTTATGATTTTAGCATGCAGGCTGATAATCGGCAACCAGTTTCCCGGAAGATGTATACAAAAAACAAAGTACTTAAAAAAGAACTTGTGTTATGGCGGAAGGTGAGTGTAAGATTGGGATGGAACATATTTACAAATTTTTAACATTTATTATTTAATTACTTTTAAGGGGAGTTTTATTAGTATGAAAGAACTGAAACCACAATTGTTTCTATCCATGAAGGAGTATTCCGGAAAACAGCTGGCGGGGGATTTGACAGCGGGTGTTATCGTTGCCATCATTGCCCTTCCGCTGTCGATTGCTCTGGCGCTGGCCTCCGGTGTGACACCGGAACAGGGGCTCTATACGGCTATTATCGCCGGTTTCATTATTTCCTTTTTCGGCGGCAGCAAAGTACAGATCGCAGGCCCGACAGCCGCATTTGCCTCAATCGTGGCGGGTATTGTGGCCCGGAACGGAATGGACGGGCTGATTATTGCTACCGTACTGGCCGGAATTATCCTGGTTGCCATGGGACTTCTGCATCTTGGAAGCATGATTAAGTTTATTCCTTTTACAATTACCACCGGCTTTACGGCCGGGATTGCCGTGACTATCGTGATTGGGCAGATTAAAGATTTTATGGGGCTGGCCTTTGAAAAGGCGCCTGTGGAAACGATGGAGAAACTGGAGCAGGTAATTGCCTGTTTCGGGACGCTGAACGTCCAGGCGCTGGCAGTGGGGCTGATATCGCTCGCGATTCTTATCATATGGCCCAGATTCTTTAAGAAGATACCGCCGTCCCTGATTGCCGTTCTTGTGTCGGCCGTGCTGGTAAAGGCGGCAGGGCTGAATGTCAATACGATAGGGGATTTATATACGATTTCTTCCTCCCTCCCAGCTTTTCACCTGCCGGAGGTATCCTATGAACTGGTAAAAACCGTTTTGCCGGATGCATTTACCATCGCAATTCTGGCGGCGATTGAATCATTACTCTCCTGCGTGGTAGCCGACGGTATGATCGGCAGCAGGCATAATTCCAATATGGAGCTGGTTGCGCAGGGGCTGGGCAATGTGGGTTCTGCGCTGTTTGGCGGTATTCCGGCGACAGGGGCAATTGCCAGAACCGCGGCCAATATCAGGAATGGAGGAACCTCCCCTGTAGCCGGAATGGTCCATGCCGTCGTCCTTCTTCTGACGTTGCTGCTTTTGATGCCTTATGCGGCCTTGATTCCAATGCCGGCCATTGCGGCAATCCTGTTCATGGTGGCTTATAACATGAGCGGATGGCGCACGTTCGCAGAGATTATGAAGACATCACCGAAAAGTGATGTGACCGTACTGGTACTGACCTTTTCGTTAACCGTTATCTTTGATCTGGTTGTGGCTATCGCAGTGGGGCTGATTCTGGCTTCCCTGCTCTTCCTGAGCCGGATGGCTGATGTGGCGGATGTGCAGGAATGGGATTATCTGGACGATTATGAAGAGGGCAAGGACAACAGGAACCTGAAGCCGGTTCCCAGCCATACAACGGTATTTGAAATTACCGGACCAATGTTTTTCGCTGCCGCCGACAAGATTCTGGAAGTGCCTTTTCATGAAGAAAAGAAGGTGATGATCCTGAGAATGAGAAGTGTTCCGGCTATGGATATCACTGCGCTGAACAGCCTGAGAAAACTAAACAGTGTCTGCAGGGAGAAGGGAATCCGGCTGATGCTTTCACATGTCAATGAACAACCGATGAGGGTTATGAGGAAGGCCGGCTTCTGTCATGAGGCAGGGGAAGAAAATTTCTTTGGCTGTATTGACGAAGCGCTGGCAGAAGCGGAAAAGACGGCCGTATAAGGGTACGGCCGATAAATGAATACATGATAACACGGCAGAAAGCCAAAGTCAGCAGCATGAGTGATGACTTTGGCTTTTTTGGCGTCTCTGTAAAACTATTCCAATTGTACTTTTTTTAACGGGACAGATAAGCATAATATTGATGACGAATAAGGGTAAAACCTTTAATTATCAAGGCCTGACAGAGACAGCCGGAGCTGATTCGGTTATCTGAGGGATAAAGAAACGGATATAAGAATGAAATATTGTCAGAAATCTAACAAAATACTGTGCATTTGCGAAGAATACAGGGCGTGATGGAGGGTGTTTTCATCCTGATAAGATTATAATAAAAAGTTTTCAAATATCTTGACAAGGATTTTACAAAATGATAATATTTTTCTAAAGAGAATAACATATCTTGTAATGTTATATAATGAGCTGGCGCGGTGAAACAGCCATTTTTTATGCATCTACATATTATATAATGATACATAATAACATGCTAAATATTATACGCATTAAGCGCATATGCAAACAGGGCTGCTGAATCTGGCGGAAGAAACAGAGAGTAAAGAGAAGAGAGTGTGAGCGGATGGGAGAAGTTTTACTGAAAGTAGAGAATCTTAAGATGGTATTCCAGAATAAGAAGTCCTCATTTGCTGCGGTGGAGGGACTCAGTTTCACTGTTGAACAGGGAAAAACCCTCGGAATCGTAGGCGAGAGCGGGAGCGGAAAGACGATGGCGTCTCTCTCCGTACTGCGGCTGCTTCCGAATCAGGGAAGGGTGGCGGAAGGTGAGATTACGTTTAAGGGAAAAAATCTTCTGAAGCTGAGTGAAAAGGAGATGCAGGAATTAAGAGGCAACGAAATGTCGATGATTTTCCAGGATCCCGTCATGTCCTTGGATCAGATTTATACGGTCGGGGATCAGATTATTGAGGCGATTCTGACTCATGAGAAAATGCCGAAGGCCGATGCCAAAAAGAGGGCGTTATCCCTGCTTGGCGATGTGGGAATTCCCCATCCGGAACGCGTGTACCGCTCCTATCCCTTTGAGCTGTCGGGCGGTATGTGCCAGAGGGTCATGATAGCCATTGCGCTGAGCTGCAATCCGAAGCTGTTGTTTGCGGACGAGCCCACGACGGCCCTGGATGTGACGGTGCAGGCCCAGATTATGGAGCTGCTCAAGAAGATTCAGAAAGAATATAATATGGGGATTGTCCTGATTACGCATGATTTGGGAGTTGTGGCGGATGTGGCTGACGATATCGTGGTTATGTATGCGGGAAAATCGATGGAGATTGCACCAAAGGATACGATTTTTAATTCACCGTGCCATCCTTATACCCACGGGCTGATCCGATCCATCCCACAGCTCGATACAAAGGCGGAACGGCTCTACAGCATTCAGGGAACGGTTCCCGACATCAGGAATTTTCCTCCAGGCTGCCGTTTCTGTACGCGGTGTCCCTTTGTTCTTCCCGTATGCAAAGAGAAGGAGCCGCCGTTTGTAAAGCTAAATGAGAAACATTTCGTCAGATGCCACAGGGCGGAGGAAATTGCGAAGGGAGGCCTGATTGATGAGTGAAGTAATTCTGAAAGTGGATCATCTTAAAAAGTACTTCCCTGTCAAGGCAAAGATGTTTTCCGGTAGCAAAGGTACGGTCTATGCGGTGGATGACGTAAGCTTTGAGATAAGAAAAGGTGAGACATTCGGCCTGGTAGGGGAATCCGGCTGCGGCAAAAGCACCCTGTCCAGGACAATTTTAAACCTGGTGCCTGCCGATGGGGGAACCATAATATTCAATGGAGAAGATATCACGAACCTGAAGGGAAAGAAAATGGAAAAAATCCGCCGTAAGATGAGGATGATTTTCCAGAAGCCGTATGGCTCTCTGAACCCGAGGGAAAAGGTGAAGGAGATAATCGGGGCGCCTCTTAAAATCCATCATACGGTGCCGGAAAGCGGGCTGGAGGATGAGGTACTCAGGCTGATGGATATGGTAGGCTTGAACCGGGAGTGGCTAAACCGCTACCCCCACGAGTTTTCGGGAGGCCAGAGGCAGAGAATCGGAATTGCCAGGGCGCTGGCAGGAAACCCGGAGTTAATAATCTGCGATGAGCCGGTGTCGGCTCTGGATGTATCAATCCAGTCACAGGTTCTCAACCTTCTGAAGGATCTTCAGAAAGATTTTGAACTGACGTATCTGTTTATTTCACATAATTTATCCGTTGTGAAATTCATGGCGGACAGAATAGCGGTAATGTATCTCGGTGTGATCGTGGAGCTGGCCGACAGCGGGGAAATCTATGAAAATGCGTCCCATCCTTATACAAAAGCGCTTCTGTCTGCGATTCCGGAAGCAAAGACGACGCAGAAGAAAGAACGGATTATATTAAACGGCGATATACCAAGTCCGGTAAACCCTCCGGCCGGCTGCCGGTTCTGCACACGGTGTCCTTTTGCACAGGATCGCTGCCGGACGGAGAGGCCGGAGCTTGCGGAAATAAGGCCGGGTCATTTTGCCGCCTGCTTCCTGGCCGGGAAAGGGGGCAGCTGATATGGTGAAATTTATAGCAAAAAGACTTGCAATCTCAGTGGTATTACTCTTCATTGTGACAACTTTGGTATTCGCATTTGTACATATGATGCCCGGCGATCCGGTCCTTACGATGCTGGGCGTCGACAGCAACCCTGACCCGGTCACGGTGGAAAAGATCCGCACGGAGCTGGGACTGGATCAGCCGATTCTGGTACAGTATGGCAATTATCTGAAAGGAATTGTAAAGCTGGATCTGGGGAAATCCTATTCCGAGAAGATTCCGGTGGTACAGGCGATTGCATCACGTTTCCCGAGGACGCTGGAGCTGGCCTTCGTGTCCCTGGTGCTTGCCTGTCTGGCGGGGATTCCCCTGGGGATTATCGCTGCGGTTAGAAGAGGGAAACTTTCCGATTTGATGCTGACAACAGTGGCATCGGTGGGAACCTCGGTGCCGGTTTATGTTCTGGGGTATCTGCTCGTGGTGGTTTTTGCGCTCAATATATTCAATCTTCCCATTGCAAAGCTGCCGGCCAGCGGGTTCACCGCATTTTCCAAGGATCCGGCCATGCATATACAGAAGATTATCCTTCCTGCCGTCACACTGGCCCTTGGTGTGGCAGCATCCATCATGCGGACGACGCGCTCCTCAATGCTGGACGCGATGGCGGCGGAATCCATCCGGCCGCTGCGTGCAAAAGGGCTGTCGGGCGGCAAAGTCATCAGAAAGCATGTAATCCGCAATGCGATGATTCCCGTTATCACGATTATCGGCCTGCAGCTTGGAAATCTGATTGGAGGAACCGTACTCTGCGAGACGGTATTTAACTGGCCGGGAGTTGCCTCCCTTCTCGTAAAGGCCATCAATCACCGTGACTATCCGCTGATACAGGGATGTGTGCTGCTGATCTCGGTCGTTTACATTTTTACCAACATGATGGTCGACATAATATATGGAATTCTGGACCCAAGAGTGAGATAGGAGGGATAAAATGTTAAAGAAATGTTTCAGCAATAAGAAGTTTGTTGTTGGCTTTATCATACTGGTCCCTCTGATCATTGTTATGATATTTGGCAATTTCCTGGTTCCCAACGATCCGTATGCGCTTGATACGGTAAATATGCTGAAAAATTCATCGGCAAAATATCCTTTGGGAACGGACGAGTACGGGCGCTGTATCCTGACCCGTCTGATTCTGGGAATCAGGCCGTCCATGATGGTAGCCCTGGGAGGGACGGCCATTTCATTTGCGGGAGGCACTCTCCTGGGGGTGGCGGCAGGATATCTGGAGGGAAGGATCGGCGCCGTCATCATGAGGGGCATTGATATCATCCTCTGCTTCCCGCCCATCCTTCTGGCGATGATTATTGCGGGACTGTGGGGCGCCGGTGTAATTAACCTGATGCTTGTAATCGGGCTCCTTTACATTCCCCATTTTTCACGTGTCGCATATTCTTCCACACTGCAGGTCAGAAAAATGGAATATGTGGAGAGCGATTTATCGATTGGCGCGGCGCCGTCGGCTATTATGTGGAAGGCTATTTTCCCGAACATCATATCGGTTCTGATTGTTCAGGTGAGTACCACAATCTCAAACGCGATTCTGCTGGAATCGGGACTCAGCTTCCTGGGGCTGGGCGTTCAGCCGCCCACACCGTCCTGGGGGCAGATGATTGGCTCGGCAAGGGGATATCTGAATGTCAACGTCATGTATTTGTTCTGGCCGGCTGTCTGCCTGTGCCTGACGATTCTGGCGGTTAACCTGATGGGGGACGCAATCAGAGATATTCTGGATCCAAAGCTTAACAACAGTTTTTAAAAATAAAAGGAGGAAGATTCATGAAAAAAAGAAGTTTGAAAAAAGTTGCTCTGACACTGGCGGCGGCACTGGCGGCATCTGCTGTACTGACGGCCTGCAGCTCCAAGACAGGAAGCAGCGACACGCAGCCCGCATCAGCAGAGGCAGGGGGTGCCACGGGAACAGAGGGTACGGCCGGAGAAGAGGGCGGCAGCAAAAAGGATACGTTAAATGTGGGGATCAGCGCCGAACCGGCCACACTGGATCCTCATCTGCAATCGGGACAGGCCACGCGTCTGATTAAGCAGCAGATTTACAGGGGACTGATGACCTATACCGCTGATTCAAGCATTGAAACGGACGTGGCGGATTCTTACACGGTATCCGACGACGGGCTGACCTACACCTTTTTATTGAAGGATGCCACCTTCCACGACGGTTCCCCGGTAACCGCAGAGGATGTGAAATTTTCGATTGAGCGTGTGATGGATGAATCGGTAGCAGCCACCTTCGGAAGCGATTTCCGCTCTGTTGTGGATCATGTGAACGCACCGGATGAAAAAACGGTGGAAATTGTTTTAAAACAGCCGTGTGCGCCGTTCCTGGAATATCTCTGCCTGCCGGAGGCAGCCGTAGTGTCCAAGGCTTTCTGTGAGGCGAATAATAACGATTTAAGTACGATTGCCATGGGATGCGGTCCTTATAGCTTCGGAGGATGGGAAAACGGACTTTCCATCAGCGTCACCAAATATGACGGCTGGTACGGGACTCCGGTACAGACGCCTAATATCGATTTCTACTTCTATACGGACGAGACGACCAGGGCCAATGCGCTGCGGACGGGAGAGGTTGATATTATTGACTACGTTCCGTCGAAGGAGGTTATCGCATTTGAGGGCGCGGGAGACGCCAACGTAGATGTATCCGTAGCTCCTTTCATGTGCCTTCAGATTAACTGTACCGAGGGAAGTCCGCTGGCGGATCCGAAGGTAAGACAGGCCATCTCCTACGCAATCAAGAGGGATGATGTAATCAATGCAGCATTTATGGGACGGGGAGAACCGATTTTTGGGTTCCCGACCATCGTTGGACAGAACGGATACGACGGAAAATATGACAATTATTTTTCCTATGACCCTGAAAAGGCAAAAGAACTTCTGGCAGAAGCCGGTTATCCCGACGGATTCTCCTGCAAGCTGCTGTCCTCCTCCACTTATGCCATGCATGAGCAGACGGCGGTATGCGTACAGTCCAGTCTCGCTGAAATCGGAATCAAGGTGGAGCTTGAGCTTCCGGACTGGGCGACACGTATCGAGCGCTCCAATGTAGGCGACTACGATATGATGGTTTCCGGCACGACAGGAAACATCGTGGACATGGACTGGGCCACCAATTACTATGAGAGCGGCGATGTCCGCATGAACAGCTGTCCGGGCTTTGCAGACGACAAAATCGACGAACTGCTTCAGAAGGGCAGAACCACACTGGACGAAAAAGAGAGGGAAGAAATATATGATCAGTTCAGGGAGAGGGCGCTGGAGCTTTCACCGTTCGTGTTCATCAACTTCAGGGAGCAGGTATTTGCCACCTCTAAGAATGTCCATGGATTTAAGAATCTGGACGGCATCCTGACCTATCTTTCCGGCCTTACCTTACAGGATACCTATGTAGAAGAGTAATAAAGGTTACTGTTCACACCACGCTAAAATACAGCATGATGTAAACAATAACACGCTTCGCGATGCACAGAAACTGCAAAAAACGCAGTTTCGCGCCGTGTAACTCGGGATTTTCGTGCAGAAAACGCACGAAAACACCTCGCGGTATACAACCGTGTGAACAGTAACTAATAAATTTCAGTGCATGCATGAAAAAGGCGGAGGCGGTCATGGTAAGAGTAATTGGAATTGGCGATAACGTATGCGATAAATATGAACATTTAAAAACCATGTTTCCCGGGGGCCAGGCTCTGAATTTCTCGGTGTATGCGAAATTGCTGGGGGCAGACGCCTCCTATATGGGGGTATTCGGAACCGATGAGGTGGCGGTTCATGTAATAAAGACATTGGACGAGCTGGGGGTTGAACACGGCAGATGCAGGCAGTATGAGGGAGAAAACGGCTGCGCCAGGGTGACTCTTAAGGACGGGGACCGGATATTCCTGGGGAGCAACAAAGGGGGAGTTTCCAAAGAGCATCCCTTTGAACTGACGGAGGAAGACCTGGCATATATCAGCACCTTCTCTCTGGTCCATACCAGCAACAACAGCTACATGGACAGCCAGCTGGAAAAAATCCATAGAGCCGGGATTCCCATTTCCTATGATTTTTCCGGGCAGTGGATCGACGACGGACGCGTCTGCCGGGTTGCCCCCTATGCATCCTATGTCTTTCTGTCCTGCGGCTCCGTCACAGAGGAGGAGGGCAGGGAAATCTGTCACAGAATGCATGCAAGGGGGTGCCGGTTTATTGTCGCGACCAGAGGAAGCAAAGGCGCTCTGGTTTACGACGGGCATGATTTTTACAGCCAGCCTCCTCATTTGGTGGAGGCAATCGACACACTGGGAGCGGGAGACTCCTTTGCCACGGCCTTTCTGCTTTCTTTGACTCAAAGCAGAAAGGAATACCGGGAACGGATGGACAGCGACAGAAAGCTGTACCGGCAGCAGCTAAAAGAAGCGATGGAAAAAGGAGCTTCTTTTGCAGCGGCCACGTGTCTGGTACAGGGAGCATTTGGACATGGCAGAGCTTTTTAAATTAAGAACGAACTGAAGGACAAATAAAATGAGGTGACAATATGAGCTATATGATTGGCGTAGACGTAGGCGGTACGTTTACAGACTTCTCAATATTTAATACGGAGACAGGGAATTTAAAACATTTTAAGCACAGTTCCACACCGGATGACCCCTCAAGAGCGATTGTCAGCGGGATTCTCCACGTGCTTACGGAAGACTGCATCAAACCGGAGCAGGTCAGCTATCTGGCCCATGGAACGACCGTTGCAACGAATGCGCTGATAGAGAAGAAGGGAGCGCGCCTGGGCCTGATCACTACAAAAGGGTTCCGGGATCTGATGGAAATCGGCTGGCAGAAACGCCCCTCCCTCTACGATTTGTCAAAACAGAAGCCGGAGAGCCTGATACCGGACGGCATGAAGCGCGAGGTGGAGGAACGGATTCTTTATGACGGCACGGTTAAAACCGCCCTGAATGAAGACAGTGTCCGTGAGGCAGTGCGTTACCTGAAGGAACAGGGCGCGCAGACCATCGCCGTATGCACGCTGTTTTCCTTTATCAATCCAAAGCATGAGATCCGGATCCGTGAGATTATCAATGAAGAATATCCGGAGGTTTATGTATCCACCTCCCATGAACTGGTTCCCGAATTCCGCGAATATTCGAGAATGAGTACAACCGTACTCAATGCCTATCTTGGACCGGTCATGGAAAAATACGTACATAATTTTGAAAAGTCCATTCTGGATTCCGGCATTACGGCAGCGCCCTACGTCACACAGTCCAACGGCTCCGTCATATCCATCGCCGAGACAATCGACTGTCCGATTAAGACAGCCGTATCCGGCCCCAGCGCGGGCGTTATCGGCGCTGTTTATATTGGAAAGCAGTGCGGCATTGACAAGGTTATCACCTTCGATATGGGCGGCACCAGCATTGATGTCAGCCTGATTGAAAACGGGAAGGCGTCGCTCTCCAATGAGAGACTCGTAGAAGGATATCCGGCCAGAATCCCGATGATTGATATCGTAACGGTAGGCGCAGGCGGCGGTTCCATTGCCAGGATCGATGCAGGAGGCGCGCTGAAGGTAGGCCCCGACAGCGCAGGCGCCACGCCGGGACCGGCCTGCTACATGAGGGGCGGAACCGAGGCCTGCGTGACCGATGCCAATATTGTCCTCGGCAAGCTGAACCAGACGAAAATACTGGGCGGCCGGATGGACGTGGATCTCGGGCTGGCTGAGAAGGCGATTAAAGAAAATATCTGTGATAAATCCTCCCTGGATTTAAAACAGGCCGCCGCCGGAATCATTTCCGTCGTAAATTCCAATATGACGAGGGCAATCCGCGTCGTATCCGTGGAGAGAGGATACGATGCCCGTGAATTTACCCTGATGGCGTTCGGAGGCGCCGGACCGCTCCACGCGTGTGAGGTGGCCAGGGATATGGGAATCACCTCCGTGCTCCTGCCGCCGTCCCCGGGAACGCTCTGTTCCCTCGGCCTTCTGATGGCCGATACGAAATTCGATATCAGCCGTTCCAATGTCATGCTGGCCGAGGAGGAGAACCTGCCGAAGGTGCAGAAAATATTTGACACGCTGACTGCGGAGGGGAATGAACTTCTGGATAAAGAGGGCGTAGCTGAAAAAGACAGAAGCTTCACTTATCTGATAGAGTGCCGCTATGAGAGGCAGAATTATGAGATCGGGATTGAAGTGAAGGGACAGTTCGGGAAAGAAGTCATGGAAGAAATGATTGAACGATTCCATCAGGAACACAACCGCTCCTATGGTTACTTCAACCGCAGCATGAAACTGCAGATGGTAAACTACCGCGTCAGCGCCATCGGCGACATCATCAAGCCGGATTTGGCGGAAATGCCGGCAGATCCGAATGCGGAGCCTCCAAAGCCTTTCACCACACGCGAAGTACTGTTTGACAGGGAAAAGGACTATATCACGACAAACATTTATAATCGGAATGATTTCAAACCGGGATGCACGATTATGGGACCAGCCATCATCGAGCAGATGGATTCTACTTCTGTTATTCCGCCGGACTGGAAGGCGTACACAGACGGATACCAGAACATTATTGTGACTTACGAGGGAGGTGCAAAATAATGAAAACCCAAGTTGATGCAGTAACCGTGGAAATTGTAGGGAACCTTCTTCTGTCGATTGCGGAAGAGATGGGCGTGGCGTTGATTAAGAGCGCCTATTCCACCAATATCAAGGAGCGCAGGGACATTTCCACAGCAGTATTTGACCCTGAGGGAAATATGGTTGCCCAGGCGGAACACGTTGCGATGCACCTCGGCTCCCTTCTCGGCATAATCAAAGAAGTGTACAAGAAGCACCCGGCCCAGGATATCAGGCCGGGGGATATGTTTATGGGAAACGACCCATATAACGGCGGCGGCACCCATCTTCCCGACATCACCGTGACACAGCCGGTCTTTGTCGGTGACAAGCTGATTGGCTGGGTTGCGAACCTGGCCCATCACAGCGACGTGGGCGGTAAAGTGGCCGGTTCCACATCCGGAGATGCGGTCAGCATTTTCCAGGAAGGACTTAAGATTCCTCTCGTCAGGATATGCGAAAAGGATGAGGTAAATGAGGATATCATCAGTTTCCTGATGGCCAACAGCCGCATTCCGGGAGAGCGCTACGGCGATCTTCAGGCGCAGATTGCCTCGAACCGCGTCGGTGCAAAACGTCTGACGGAAAGCTTTGACCGCTATGGCGATCTGCTGGTGGACAGTATGCATGAGCTTCAGAATTATGCGGAGAGAAGACTGCGGGCAGGGATCCGTGAGCTGCCGGACGGCGAGTATGAGTTTACGGATTATATGGATGACGCGGGAGTCGGGCATCCGAGGCCGATCAAGATCCAGGTAAAGGTTACAATCAGAGGCGATAATATGCATCTTGATTTTGCCGGAACCGATCCCCAGGTCAACGGACCGAACAATGTCACGAAAAATGGGCTTCTCGCAACGGTATTTTACTCCTTAAAAGCGCTGATCGATCCCACCATCCCTTCCAATGCCGGTATTTACAGGGCATTCAGCGTCGAGGCGGAACCGGGGACGATCATCAACGCGACGAATCCGGCGCCCGTGGGCGCGCGTATCGACACCTGTATGAGGGTGGCCGACGTTATTTTCGGAGCGCTCGGCCCGGCTGTTCCGGAACGCGCCCTGGCCGGCTGCAACTCATCCTGTACCTCCGCAATCTTCAGCGGAACCGATCCCGCGGATCCGGACCATTTCTATGTGTATCTGGAGACGATTGCAGGCGGATCCGGAGCCCAGAGGGGGAATGACGGGCTGAGCGGGGTCCAGGTTCATATGACCAACACCTCCAATCTGCCGATTGAGGCCCTTGAGATGGAATTTCCGCTTCTGATTGTCCATAAATACGGATTGATTGAAAACAGCGGCGGGGCCGGAGAATACAGGGGCGGACTGGGAATCGAGCGGATTTTTGAAGCGATGTACGATAATATCAATTATACCGGGCTGGGAGACAGGCAGGTGTACAAGCCATGGGGCCTTTACGGCGGCATGGAGGGAGCCGGAGGTGAATATTTCATCACTCGCACCGACGGCACGGTGGAAAAGCTGATGAGTAAGTGTACCGATGTGCCGCTCCACAAGGGGGACATTGTTACCGTCCACACACCGGGAGCCGGAGGTTACGGAGATCCGAAGAACCGAAAACCGGAAGCCGTCCTGTCCGATGTAATTGAACATAAGGTATCGATCGATAAGGCGGAAGAATTATACGGAGTAAAAATAGAGAAGGATGGCAGCAGCTTCAGGCTGGCCTGACAGGAGGAACATGATATGAGCGTTAAAGAAATTATCAGCGAGATTAAATGTAAAATAGATGCGGCGGGGGGATTGAAACATGTCTATTTTGTGGCCTGCGGCGGATCCAAGGCGGCGATTTTCCCCGGACTGTACCTGCTCCAGAGCGAGGCCAAAAGTTTTGGGGCAACCACCTATACAAGCAATGAATTTGTCCACGCGGCCCCCAAAGAGCTGGACAGCCGCTGCATCGCGGTAATCTGTTCCCTGAAGGCAACTCCTGAGACGGTGGAGGCTGTTAAGACCGCCAATGCGGCCGGCGCCGTAACTATTGCGATGACCGGTTCCACAGAGACTGGGATGGCTCAAGTGGGACAGTATGTAGTGACTTATTCCAACGGTGACGATCAGGTGTACAGCGATTCCAACCAGGCCAATGCGCTCAGAATCGGCTTTGAACTTCTGAACCAGTTTGAAGGCTATGAGAAGTATGAGACGGCGATGGAAGCATACCGGTACATCGATGAAATCGTTGCGGAGGGAAAAGAAAAGTGTCTGCCGGCTGCCAGAGAGTGGGCGGAAAAATATAAAGACGAGCCGGTATTCTATGTCCTTGCATCCGGGCCGAACTACGGCGTGGCATACTCCATGTGCTGCTGCCACTTCATGGAAATGCAGTGGAAGCATGGCGTCTGCCTGCACACGGGAGAATATTTCCACGGCCCGTTTGAGACAACGGACAAAGACCTTCCGATGGTTCTGCTGATGAGTGAGGGGCGCACCAGGGTCCTTGATGAAAGATGCCTCACCTTTCTGAAAAAGTATGCCGAAAAATATATTATTATCGATTTTAAGGAATTGAACGCAGGAAGGATCGCCCCCGAGATAGCGGAGTTCTTTAATCCTGTCGTCATGATTCCCGTGGAACGCTACTATGTGGCTCAGATGGCCGAGGTGAGGGGCCATTCCATGGATGACAGGCGTTATATGTGGAAGGTGGAATACTAGAGCTTGTTTGAAGTGAATGCAGAAAGCCCCGGATCTGTTTGTTTATAAGGATTCCGGGGCATTTTAATCCGGCGGTTCCGCAGACAGGGAACAATCGCTGGTGTTTGTGAGAAATTACATAAAAAGAGGCGATTTAATAAACTATAATATAAAAAATACACAAAGAAATCGGTTTTCTATCTTGACTCGACTGAAGGAAAATGCTATCCTTATACCATAACTAAAGATATTATATAACATTTTAGTATGAATGGCTGATTGGGAGGGGAGAATTTGTCAAATTATATACTCAGAAGGATAGGGCTGGCGATTGTTACTTTTTTTGGCATTACCGTTTTAGTATTTATGATTTCATCAATGGCTTCAGGCAGCCCGCTGGAGCTTTTACTCAGTAATCAAAACATATCTCCTGCGGAGGTGGAACGCCAGCGGATTAAGCTGGGACTGGACCAGCCTGTCTATATACAGTATTTTTCCTGGCTGAAGAACTTCCTGCAGGGTAATCTGGGCGAATCCTACCGGACCGGGCAGCCCGTAATGAAGATGATAATGGATGGCCTGGGGCCTACATTGCTTCTGACATTATCAGCGGTTATTGTGGCCTGTCTGATTTCTCTTCCATTGGGAATTCAGTCAGCCAGATTTCAGAATAAGGGGTGGGACAACGGTTCCTCCGTGTTTTCTTTTTTAGCTACATCTACGCCCAGTTTTTTCCTGGCATTGATTTTCCTGTATCTGTTTGCGGTAAAGCTGAAATGGCTGCCAATCGGGGGAATGTACGATTCCGGTAAACCGGAAACGCCAGCCTCTCTGTTAAGGCACCTGCTTATGCCGGCCGTAGTTCTGGGGATGCAGATGGTGGGGAGCCTGATTCAGTATACCCGGAGCAGCATGCTCGAAGTTATGCGTGAGGATTATGTGCGGACAGCCAGATCTAAGGGACTCAGGGAGCGTGTGGTTATTATAAAGCATGTTCTGAGAAATTCCCTGATACCCGTTGTCACCTATTTGGGAATGGAGATTCCGCTTTTAATCGGCGGAGCGGTTGTAACGGAACAGGTGTTTTCGTGGCCGGGAATCGGAAACCTGATGATAAAATCCATCGACAGCCGGGATTATCCGGTAGTAATGGGGATCACGGTTCTTGTTGCGGTCGCCGTTCTGATATTTAACATACTGACCGATTTGATATACGGAGTTCTGGATCCGAGAATCCGGTACGACTAGGGGGTGGTTGGATGAAAGGTAATAACGAAAGAAAAGAATCGGCGGCAGGAAGCTTTATCAGACGATACTGCAACAATAAACTGGCGGTGGCAGGATTCTTCGTACTGCTGACAATCGCGCTGATCGTGATATTAGTTCCGCCGTTTCTTCCGTTTTCAGAGGCAGAGATTGATGCACTTGCATTCAATGCACCGCCGGGTGGAAAACATATTTTAGGCGGAGATGATGTGGGACGCGATGTACTCAGCCGACTTCTGTATGGAGGCCGGGTTTCCCTCTTTGTGGGAATCATTTCCACGGCCGTCAGTGTGGTGATTGGTATTCCCCTCGGCATGATCGCCGCCTTCTACAGGGGCGTATTTGAGATAATCGTCATGCGTCTGTCGGATATCTTCATGTCATTTCCGGCAACGATCCTAATCCTGTTTCTGGTGTCAATGTTCGGCCCGTCCATTATCACGGTGACGGTGGTGATAGGCGTTCTGGGGTGGCCGAAATTTGCAAGACAGATTTACGGCAGCGTCCTCAGTGTCAGGGAGAAAGATTATATTGAAGGAGGCATTGCAATCGGGGCAAGGGACTCAAAAATCATTACCCGCTATATTCTGCCGAATGCAATCGCGCCGATATTCATTTCCATCACATTCAGAATTGCATCTGCGATTATATTGGAATCCTCACTGAGCTTTCTTGGAATGGGAGTTCAGCCACCTGCGGCTTCCTGGGGAAATATGCTGTATAATGCGCAGTCCATTACGATTTTGACGAGCCGGCCATGGATGTGGGTTCCGCCGGGGCTGGCGCTTGTAATCACGATTCTGTCAATTAACTTTATCGGCAACGGCATGAGGGATGCGCTGGATCCGAAGACAAAAATATAAGCAGTGAAATATTTACAATACACTAAAAGAAAGGGAGAGGAACGAATGAAAAAAAGGTTTGCATTGATTCTGGCAGCAGCACTGGCATCATCGGCAATATTAAGCGCCTGTGGAGGAAATCAGGCATCTGAGACCCAGGATCCGGCCCAGGAGACACAGACAGATGCGGGAGGCAAAAGCGAAGCGGGGGCGGAAAACACCTCCGGCCCCAAAGATGAGGTTGTGACAATGGCTATTATATCCTCCTGGGATACGCTGAATATCTATAATACCTCCGGAAACTACGGCAATGCTGTTGCGGATCATATGTTTGAACGACTCGTAACCAGAACGCATGATGGAGAGATCCTTCCAAGGCTTGCCACATCCTGGGAGATGTCCGAAGACAATAAGACGATGACATTCCATCTGGCAGACACGGCTTTATGGCATGACGGTGAGAAAGTCACGGCAAAAGATATCGTATTTACCTGCCGTGCAATGACAAGCGAACTTGTGGATAATTATTACCGCTCCGCATTTAACGTGCTGGAGGGTACAAATGACGACGGTATAGCAGAAAATCCGGAAAGCCTGGGAGTGGAGGCGGAAGGAGATTATACCGTTAAGTTTACCTTTAAGACAGAGAAAGACCCGGATTCAGTTTTAAATGCTTTTTTAAGCTTCCTGTATGTACTGCCGCAGCATATTCTTGATACGGGCGATTACGCATCCATCAACAGTTCTTCTTTCTGGTCGGCTCCGGTCGGCTGTGGGCCTTTTAAATACGTAAAGGATACGGCAGGGGAAAGTCTGGAGATGGAGGCATTTACAGATTACTATCAGGGCTGTCCTGATTTCAAAACTCTTGTAGTCAGAGTGGTTCCTGCTTCAAACCTGACGGCAGGCCTTCTGAACGGTGATATCGATGTTGTGGCAATGGGAAGCATCCCGCTGTCAGACTGGGAGACGATTAAAAATTCCGATCAGGTGGTGGCGGCATCCGTCGAGGACTACTCCTATCAGTATATGCAGTTCAATCTGTCAGACGGAAACCAGACATTCCAGGATCCGAAGGTAAGAAATGCCATTGATATGGCGATTAATAAGCAGATGATGGTAGATCAGCTGATGATGGGAGAGGGCCAGGTAGCGGTCGGCCCGATGCCGAAATATCATCCGTACTACAATGAAAACATTGTCGCCAATACATATGACCCGGATAAGGCAAAAGCGATGCTAGAAGAAGCCGGGTTTGACTTTGGGAAAGAGTATTTGATGCTTGTACCGAAGGGAAATCAGGTCAGAGAGCAGTCGGCTCTTCTGATCCAGCAGGATTTACAGAAGATCGGCGTAAAGGTCAAGATTGAAACATATGACTTTACCACTCTTCTTCAGATGCTGCGGGAAGGGAAAGAGGACTTCGGCCTGCTCGGCGGCGGCAGCAATATCGATCCGAATGAGAGCAGCGTTATTGTGAAACCGCACGATCCGAGGAACTATTCACTCCTTACGGATCCGAAGTGGTTTGAGCTGGCTGACGAAGGCGCGTCCAAGGTGACGAAGGAAGAGAGAAAAGAGTGGTATGACGCATACCAGATGGCGCTTGTGGAGGATCAGCCGTATATCTGGCTCTATCATCAGAATAACCTGTGGGCATACAGCAAGCGTTTGAAAGAAATCCCGATTGAAGATTTTGTATGGTTTAACTTTGAGAGCTGGAAGTGGAAACTGGCTGACTAAAGCTTGGCCAAAAGGAAGTAAAACTGAATATGGCTCCGGCAGGCTGCTAATGAGAAGAACAGTGAAGCTTGTCTGTCCGTCACGGCATCAGGCCGGAGCGGGAGGAAAACGATGGAGAAGGACATGATAGCGGATATCCTCGGGTATCTGGATGATAATTTCCAAGAAGATTTAGGAGAAGTGCAGAAATTCATGCGGCTGAAATCGATTTCGGCAACGGGGGAAGGGATCCGGGAAACAGCAGAAGCCGTAAAAGACATGATTATCCGGGCCGGAGGAACGTCTGAACTGCTGGAAACACTCGGAAATCCAATTATATATGGAAGAATGGATGAAGGCGCTGATTATACGCTTCTGATTTACAGTATGTATGACGTGCTTCCTGCCGAGGAAGAAGACTGGATATCGGATCCGTGGATGGCAAAAATCCATCCGTTCCGTGACTATGGAGACTGCATAATCGGGCGGGGCGCCGTTAATACCAAGGGACCGACGGCCGCATTTTTCCGGGCGCTGATGGCATACCGGAAGCTCAGAGAGAAGCTTCCTGTAAATCTGGTATTTCTGATAGAGGGGGAGGAAGAGCTGTCTTCTGAATCCCTGCAGGATTTTCTGGAAGAGAATAAAGAAAAATTTGCAGATTGCGATGCCATGTTTTTCCCGTCTTTCGGAGAAGAGAACCGGATTGCATCTATCTTTATGGGAGTAAAAGGAATCATCAGCTTCGAGCTGAGAGCAAAAGGCGGAACATGGGGAGGGCCGGTAGACAGAGGGATTCATGGAGCCTTTGCCGCCTGGGTTGCAAATCCGGCCTGGAGGCTTGTGAAAGCGCTGTCCACCATGATTGGAGAGAATGAAAACGATATCCGTATAGACGGATTTTATGATGGCATCCTGCCGCTGGATCCTGAAAAAGAGCATGCGCTGAGAGAGTCAGCCGATCTGCTGGACGAAGAGGAATGGAGAACGGCTTACGATGTCGATAAATTTAAATGGAAGCTTGAGGGACTGGAATTGTGGAAAAAGATGCTGACGGTTCCCACACTGAATATTGACGGCATCCGGGGAGGATATATCGGTGAAGGTTCGAAGACTCTTCTGCCCCATGAAGCGGCAGTCAAAATGGATATCCGTCTGGTGCCCGGAATGGATCCCAAAACCATGTTAGGCAAACTGCGAAGACATTTGGACAGCCATGGATATGAAGATATTGAGATTGTGGAATTCGGCAAGGCATATTACCCGTCCAGCGTACCTTATTATTCGACCTCGGTACAGACATTAAAGCGCATGTATGAGATGATGGGGGCCAGACCGCAGATATGGCCGTGGAACCCCGGCTCCGCTCCCTATTACCTGTTTGAGAGGATACTAGGAATTCCTTACGTCACCGGAGGAATGGGTCATGGCTCACGTCAGCATTCAAGCAACGAGTACTGTACGGTTAAGGGTGTTCTGGATTTCGAAAAATCGATGATATATTATCTTACATTGTTTCCGGAAATTGCGGATGAATTGAAGACGGCAGCTCACGATTAAGAAAAGAGGGATGGAATGAAAGAGGACGTTATTTTACAGGTGAACGGACTGAAGACATATTTTTTTGACAGAAAAGGGAAGGTGCCTGCAGTTGACGGTGTTGATTTCATGATCCGAAAAGGAGAGACATTGGGAATCGTGGGGGAGTCCGGATGCGGCAAGAGCGTAACCTCAATGTCGATTCTTAAACTCCTTCCTCCGGAGGGAAAGGTGGTAGAAGGTGAAATCCTGTTTAAAGGGCGGGATTTAACTAAGTGTACTTCCCGGGAGATGGAGAAGGTGAGGGGAAAAGAAATAGCAATGATTTTCCAGGAACCGATGACATCACTTAATCCGGTCTATACAGTGGGGAAGCAGATTGAAGAAATGCTCAGGAACCATCAGCAGATTTCAAAAAAAGAAGCCAGGGAAAAGGCGATTCACATGCTGGAGCTGGTAGGAATCCCATCACCGGAAAAACGGGTGGATGAGTATCCCCATGAATTGAGCGGGGGAATGCGGCAGCGGGTCATGATTGCCATGGCTCTCTCCTGCAATCCGGAGCTTCTGATAGCTGACGAACCTACGACAGCTCTCGATGTTACAATACAGGCTCAGATACTGGAACTGATGAAAGATTTGAAAAAGCAGATGAACACATCCATTATGATGATTACCCATGATCTCGGGGTAATTGCGGAGATGGCCGATTATGTACTTGTCATGTATGCCGGAATGGTAATGGAGTATTGCGATGTCAGGCTGCTGTTTAAAAACCCGCTGCATCCGTATACAAAAGGGCTGATTAATGCTCTGCCGAGTATTAGCGATGCAAAGGAGATGCTTTATGTAATCGAGGGCTCGGTTCCCAGTTTGTATGATATGCCGGCCGGCTGCCGTTTCTGGCCCAGATGTCCGTATGCAGAGGAACGCTGTAAAAATGAAGTGCCAAAGCTTACTGACTGCGGAGACAGAAAAGTCAGATGTTTTCTGCACGGGCAGGGAAAGCAGGGGGAAAAGTATGGCTGAAACATTATTGGAGATTAAAGACTTAAAAAAATACTATGAACTGAAATCAGGCTTTCTTGGCAGGGATAGGCGGGTGGTAAAAGCAGTTGACGGAATCACACTCGCTTTAAAAGAGGGAGAAATTCTCGGTGTGGTAGGAGAGAGCGGATGCGGTAAATCCACTCTTGGAAGAAGTATTCTCCGTCTGATTGAACCGACGGATGGGGAAATTCTGTTTGACGGAAAAAATATACGTGCGCTGAAAAAAGAGGAGCTTCGTCAGGAAAGAAGCAATATGCAGATTATTTTCCAGGATCCGGGAGCATCTTTAAATCCCCGTATGACGGTGGGAGAAATAATTGGGGAACCGATTGAGCTGTTTGGTACGGAGACAGGGGAAGCGAAAGAAGAGAAGATTTACAAATTAATGGATTTGGTCGGGATTAACCGTTCATATATCCATCGGTTCCCACACGAATTTTCCGGAGGGCAGAGACAGAGGATTGGAATTGCCAGAGCGCTGGCCGTCGATCCGAAGCTGATTATCTGCGATGAGCCGGTATCGGCCCTGGATGTGTCGGTCCGGGCCCAGGTGCTTAACCTGATGAGGGAGCTGAAGGAAAAATTAAATCTGACCTATATTTTTATTTCCCATGATCTCAGTGTCGTCCACCATATCTGTGATCGTGTGGCTGTAATGTATCTGGGAAGAATAGTGGAGATTGCATCAAAGCAACAGCTATACTCCAATCCTGTGCATCCCTATACAAAAGCGCTGCTGTCTGCCATACCGATCCCGGATCCGGAATTGAAAAGGGAGAGAATTATAATTCAGGGAGACGTGCCAAGCCCGGCCAATCCCCCGTCAGGCTGCCATTTCCATAAGCGGTGTCCATACGTCAGGCCGGAGTGTTCCGACGTGATACCCCCTTATGTGGAGGTGGAGGAGGGGCACCATGTTTTGTGCTGCTTAGCAGGAAAGGAAACGGTGGAGTAGGGTGAAGACGGATCAGGATATCAGGCGGTCAATCGAGGAAAAACGGCAGGATTATATTGATGCCGCGCTTTTTATATGGGAACATCCGGAGAATATATTTGAGGAATACCGTTCCTCCGCATGCCTTGCAGAGCTTTTAAAAAAGAACGGTTTCCGGCTCAGAGAGAAAGCCGCAGGCCTGGATACGGCCTTTGTGGCGGAGTGGGGAAGCGGCCGGCCGATCATCGGATATATGGGGGAATTTGACGCTCTGCCCGGTTTAAGCCAGGAGGCGGACTGCCTGACCAGAAAGCCGGTAACAGAGGGCGGTCCCGGACATGGATGCGGACATCATATACTTGGAACCGCCGCGGTGGCGGCTGCTGTTGCCAACAAAGAATTCATCGAGTCAAATAAAATAACCGGCACGGTCCGCTTCTATGGATGCCCTGCGGAGGAAGGCGGAGCCGGAAAGGTTCTGATGGCTCAGGCAGGTCTGTTTGATGACTGCGATGCCGCTGTCAGCTGGCATCCGACAGATGATAATGGGATTTGGTCAATTAATTTTCATGCACAGCAGAAGGTGGAATTTACTTTTACCGGTAATGAGAAAAAATCGGCCAATGCAAAAGAAGCCATGCAGTTATTTTATCTGGGCGCACAGAATCTGAGACATCATCTTGATAAATGTTTTGTAGTGCGCTCCGGAATTCTTAAAACGGGGGATGAAGAGGGCGGATATCCGCTGGAGTCTAAAGTCCTCTATGCATACAGGGCGCACGTAAGCACTCAGGTGGAGGCAGCCGTTGCCAGACTGCATCAGGTGGCGGAAGGAGCGGCCATGATTACAGGGTGTACCCTGAAGACAGAGTTCAAAACAGGGACAACAGAGCTGCTTCCCAACCGCACGCTGGAACGGCTGATGTATGATAAATATACGGCAACCGGCACTGTGGAAATGACGGCCCCGGATTGGGAGTATGCAGCCAGAATGCATCAGGCACTTCCTGAAAATGGAGAACGTGCCACGTTTGATTTGATGCGCCTTTTATACGCAGAACAGGCGGAAGAGATAATTGAACAGGTGAAGGGAAAAGCATATAATCCATATTTATATCCCTTCAGGGAAATTGAAATCCATAAACCTGGTTCGACGGATATCTGCGATGTCAGCTGGTTTACTCCGACAGCGCAGTGTGTATCTGCCTGTTATGTCAAGGACACATTAGGTCATTCGTGGCAGGAGGTGGCACAGGGGAAAAGCGGCATCTGCATGAAGGGCATGCTGGTTGCGGCTAAGGTAATGGCGCTGACCGGGGCGGAGCTGTTCAGAACGCCGGAGACGCTTAAGGCAGTGAGAGCGGAATTCTCAGAGAGAAGAGGTCAGAAAGAATACCGGCCCCTGCTGGCCGGAGCTGTAACTGAAAACCGGGAGGACACAACGTGCTGTGAGAACTTTTCTGAAATTCATTTTGTGGGAATTGAAGACGACGGACTTGCCTCACGGCATACCGGTTCTGCCGGAAACCTTGGCGGTAATGCACTGGAAGCAATGCAGGCTTTTGAAATGGCCATGCACGTGATGGGAAAATATTTATCCCCTCTTTGCAGAATCAGACAGAGAATATTGGAAACAGGCGACGAAGATATCGTCCGTGTTCCATGTCTGGCCAAACTGGAAATTTCAGTGGAGGGGGATGAGAGCGGAGGCAGATATATCAGACGGGCTGCCAAAGGCGCCGCCCTGATGACAGGCTGTAAAGCTGAGTTTTATTCAGGGGAATAAAAATTTGTTTTGCCTTTTACCTAATGATGTTATATAATGTTTCATAAGAGCATTATATAATGATCTATGCAGATCATAATAAAAATAAAAGGAATGATACAGATGTTGGATGGAAAGGCGGTAACGCCACTATATGTTCAATTGATGACTGAGATTGAAGCAAAAATTATGAAAGGCGTGTATCAGCCCGGAGAAAGGCTCCAGTCTGAGAGCGAGATGGCGAAAACATTCGGCGTCAGCATTATCACGGTGAGGAATGCTGTCAGCGCACTGGTCGACAAGGGACTGGTGGAGAAGAAACAGGGTAAGGGAACCTTCGTCTCAAAGCCAAAGTTTACAAAGGACATCAAGAAACTTCAGAGCTTTACCGAGATGTGCGAGCATATGGGGATGAAGTCCGGCGGACGTATGCTTGAGAATAAGCTGATAGTGGCGGACGAAAAGACAAGAAATCTTCTGGGGCTTGAAAAGGGCAGCCAGGTTGTCTATATTTCCAGGGTGCGTTATGCAGATAATGAACCGGTGGCGATAGAGAACAACTATTTTCCGCTGAAGTATGCATTTCTTCTCGGAGAAACCTTTGACAGCAACTCCCTGTTTGAGTTTATGAAGGATAAAGCAGGTGTTATGGTCGCTGTTTCGGAAAAATGGATAGAGCTGTGCAAGGCCACAACCCGGGAAGCGGAGCTGTTACAGCTTAACAAGGGTACCTCCCTGCTTTATATAAAGAGTGTTGCCTATACCCAGGAAAAAGAACCAATATATGTGGGCACTCAGATATTCAACGGGGACAGATGCTCCTTCTATGTATGTGAGTCAACAGGAATATAAGAAACAAAGAGTGATATGGGCGGCGTCCGGTAATTATTTACCGGGCGCCGTTTTGTAATTGAGGGCGGTGATCTGTTGTCAGAGATTTAACGGAGGTTGGGAGGACGCGTCCGGAACGGACCATGTCCGGTGTGGTGAGGAGGGCTGTCTGAGTCTTCCGTCCCCGATTGGAGGTTGTTGTGAGGGGGAATCCGGCCGGAATGAATTCTTACGGGGACCGTTTGCACTTCGAAGCGCATAGCCGTGCTAAATTCGAAAAAACCTCATTAAGCACGGATGGGCTTCCATGTCCCCTCCAGAATTGATTCCGCCTACTTCCCCGGGGCAGATTTTCGCCGGGGACCGAAGACTCAGGCGGAGGTTTTCGCACACCGGACATGGTCCGTTCCGGCCGCTGATTGTCTCCAACCTTAAATGGGGAGGGCCTTGTCGCGGCCACTACGTGTTTCAGGCAGGCTGATATCAAACCTTCCGCGATTCTTTCATAAAGGCGCATTGAACATATCGTGCTTCCCGCACACGGAAGCTCTTAGTGGCCGCGACAAGGTCCGCCCTCCGCACTTAACGCGTGAGACAGTCAGCGGCCGCAGCCCCACACCACGATAATACCCCCAGGACGAAAGACTCATATACACACCCCACCACCCCGTCCGCTGGCCGTACCGGCGGCGTCCTCACCTGCTTAACTAAATCTCCAATGATAGGTAAATGCATATTATTATTTGATTTCTGTCTGTTAAAGTGCTGAAATAGTTTTAAACAAATAGAAAAAAGTAGGGAAAACAGAGAGGGAGGATAAGAGAAAATAGCTTGAGATGAGTAAATGTATACAATAAACTTAGCAAAAAATAGAAAATATAATTTAATATTGACAAAAGGATTGTTCCGATCTATACTAAAACTAAATTTTATGAAACTTAATTTTTTGAAATAAAAAAATATGAAACAAAAATACAAAACAAAAATTCAGAACGAAAATGAGGACTGTAAGTATGGCGGAAATGAACAGGTTCTGCGCTCATCGCAGAAAAGCTGTGTGTTAAATTCCGCCGGAAACATGGTATAATGAAGCGGTTAAATATTGAATCCATTTATATTACAAAAGAAGAGGAAATGTATATGTCATCACCAGTATTAATTGAGATTAAAAGCCGCTATCCCCAAATGAATGAAGCTATGCGCAGAATTGCCGATTATGTAATATCGTCAGAGAGTGATATTATCTATCTGAAAGCCAGCGATTTTGCAGAAAAAAGCGGAGTCAGCACTGCATCGGTCAGCCGTTTCGTAAAACTTCTGGGATATAAGAATTTTAATGAATTCCGTTTGAAAATGGCAGTGACGGAAGAAAAGAATGTGAATGAAAAACCGGAAGAAAAGGACAGGCTGGTATATAACGGTGAAGCGATAGGAAAATCACCCTACGAAGTCAGCAAAACAATTTTTTCAAAAAGCATCCGGGAATTGGAAGACACCTGGAATATGATGGATTTTGACATTTTGGAGCCGGTTGCAAATTTAATTGACAGAGCAAACCGGATCGTGGCCATCGGAGTAGGCCGCTCCAAGATCACAACGGAGGCTCTGGTGTCGAGATTGTACCGTATTGGCTATTATATTGTGGATTTTTGTGATTCCCATGAGATTGTGAATATTACTTCTATTTTAAAAGAAGGGGATCTTTTAATCGCAGTCAGCAATTTTGGACAAAGCAAGTCTGTGGTGGAGGGCGTAAAGCGCGCCAAACGCAGAGGAGTTACCGTGGTGGGAATTACCAGTGTAAAGGATTCGCCGCTGGCTCAATATTCTGATTATGTGTTGTTCAGCGCCTATGATTACGCCTCGGACAAGATGGGGAAGCTTTACGAGCCATCCAGCGAAAATGTGGCACAGCTTGTTTTGGTGGATTGTCTTTATATGATGGTGGCCACAAAGCATGAGAAGGAAAATTTATCCCATTACAGGGCATTTTCAGAAGAGATCAGTACGGAGCATGTTAATAAATAGGAGGGAGCATGAAAATGAACCGATTGCTTAATAACCCGGAACAGGTAGTAGACGAGATGCTGGCAGGCTATATTGCAAGCTATCCGGATCGTTTTTGCAAGCTGGACGGATATCATGTGCTTCTCAATAAAAATGAGAAGGATAAGGTTTCAATCGTCATCGGAGCAGGAGGAGGAAACGAGCCGTGGCCCATCGGATACGTGGGAGAAGGACTGGCAGATGCATGCTCCCTGGGAAATGTTTTTGCTGCTCCCACGGCAAAATCAATTTTAAATGCAATCCGTTATGTTCCGAATGAAAAAGGCGTTTTATGTATTGCCACAAACCATGCCGGAGATGTGCTTAATTTTGAGCTTGTTGCAGGTTTGGCAGAGATGGAGGGAATCCATACGAGACAGATTTACGTATCAGATGACATCACATCGGCAGAAAAAACACAGCGGGAAGAGCGCAGGGGAATCGCAGGCGTCTCCCTGATAGTGAAGATCGCCGCCGCCGCTTCTGAGGCAGGTCTTAGCCTTGAAGAGGTGTATGAAATCGCCAGTATGGCAAACAAGAATATTTATACGGTCAGCGTCACAACCTCACCGGCCTATATTCTGGAGACAGGACAGCCGGCTTACGAGCTTCCAGACGGCGAAATGGAGTATGGTATGGGCTTTAACGGGGAGAAAGGAATAGAACGAACTGCTCTCTCCACAGCGGATGAGGTAATGGAGCGGATGGTTCAGATGCTTTGGGAAGATATGAATCTGGAACCAGGAGAGGAAATAGCCGTATTTTTAAATCCGTATAAGGCCACTACAGTCCTGGAATCCTACACATTAATGAGAAAGTGCCTTGAACTATTAGAGGAAAAGGGAATAAAGGTCTATGATTCCTATGTGGATTCTCTCTTTCCGACCCAGGGGGCGGGCGGTTTTTCACTGACCTTTTTAAGAATGGATGAAGCATACAGAAGGTATTATGACCAGCCGGCTGATTCTCCGCTTTTTAAGAAGGGAAAGGCAGTACATAAAACAGAAGCTGGCCGGACAGGCACAAAGAGCTTTTATGGCAGTACAAAGAGGCCGGATGCGGCAGAGGCTGAAGGGAAGCCGGCAGTGCAGCGCCGGGAGAACCAAAATGTGGAAGGACAGAAGACGGACAGCCATACCTTAAATAGAGAAGAGTTAAAATCCATGATGCTCTATGTAGCAGAAAAAATTGTAGAGAATGAGCCGTATTTAACGGAGATCGATTTAAAAATCGGAGATGGGGATCATGGAACAGGCATGAAGCGCGGATTCTGCGAGGTGGCAAAAGCGCTTCCCGGGTTTGAACCGGTTTTTGCAGAGGATGTGCTGCAGTTCGTGGGAACTACGCTGCTGGATACCATGGGCGGTGCGTCGGGAGTTCTGTTCGGAACGGTATTTCTCAGCGGACTGACCAGGCGGGAGCATCATGAAGCAGTCGGAATAACTGATTTTTATGAGATCTTTTCCCAAGCGTTAGAGGCGCTGAAACAGAGAGGCCGCGCCAGGGTCGGAGACAAGACCATGGTGGATGCATTAGAGCCGGCGGTAAATGGACTAAAGGCAGCGGCAGAAGCCGGGGATACGATGAAAGAGGGACTTAGGAAGGCGGAGCAGGGAGCCAGGGACGGTGTTGAATATACAAAGACAGTAAAGGCCCGGTTCGGCAGAGCCAGATATTTTGGAGAAAAAGCCATAGGCTTACAGGATGCGGGGGCAACCTCCGTCTGGATCATATTCCGCTCTATGCATGAGTGGATTTGTGAGAATAAATAAAATATATAAAAGCCGGAACAACCGGCGACGGCGTTTTCCGAACGCTGCAGGAGGAAAGAATGGTTATAACTGTAACTTTAAACCCTTGTGTGGACAGAACCATTGAAGTTGAAAAATTTCAATATGGCGGGACTAATAAGGTACTGATGACGAGAAACGATATTTCCGGCAAGGGAATCAACGTAAATCTTGTTTTACAGCACCTGGGAATTGAAAATCTGGCTACCGGCTTTGATTATCAGGAGGACACAAAGAAGCTGACCGGATTTTTAGACCGGCTTGGCTGCCGTTATAAGCTGGAGCCAGTGGAGGGAAGCTTAAGAGTCAATGTTAAAATCTTTGATTGCGCCACCTCTGTTATGAGCGAGTTTAATGAGCGGGGCTCGGCAGTAACAGCGGAGAATGTGGACAGCTTTTTGAAGCTTTTATATACCCAGATGGATCTGGCGTCAGTGATTGTGGTGGATGGTTCTGTTCCTCCGGGCGTTCCAGAAGATATCTATGAAAGAATCATAGAAGAGGCAGGAAAAAAGGGACTGAAAACTATTCTGGATGCGTCCGGAGAGCTTCTTAAAAAGGGGATTAAGGCAAAGCCGTTCCTGATCAAACCTAATCAGGACGAGTTGGGCGCCACCTACGGGGTGGCGGTACAGAATCTGGATGACATTATCCGGACGGCCAGGAAGGTGATAGAGGAAGGAGTAACCTATGTCTGTGTCTCAAGAGGCAGCCAAGGCGCAGTGCTTGTAAGCAGAGAGCATGTCTATGTGGCAGAACCGCTCACAGTAGATATTAAAGGAATACAGGGAGCCGGAGATTCTATGGTGGCAGGCTTTTGTTATGCAATTGAAAAGGGAATGAATGAGACAGATCTTTTGCGCCATGCAGTGGCCTGCGCCACAGGTTCCCTTTTGCATCCGGGGACACAGCTTTGTGAAAAAGAGGATATGGAGGCCATGCTTTCCAGAGTCCGTATTGTAGAGGTTTGACAGGAGGAAATAAAAATGGCATTGATGACAACGAAAGAAATGCTTCTGAAGGCGCAGCGGGAAGGTTATGCAGTGGGCGCCTTTAATGCAGAAAATATGGAGATGGTTCAGGCTGTGATTGAGGCGGCTGAGGAGATGAAGGCGCCTGTTATCATCCAGACCACGCCAGGGACTTTAAATTATGCAGATCCCGAGATGTTCTATGGGATGTGCGCCGCAGCGGCCCAAAAGGCTTCTGTCCCGGTTGCACTTCACCTGGATCACGGCAACAGCTTTGAAATGGCAGCAAGGGCATTAAAAGCCGGATACACCTCTGTCATGATCGATGGCTCTAAAGAGGAATTTGAAGCCAATGTAACACTTTCCCGAAGAGTGGCCGAGATGGCCCATGCTATGGGAATCCCGGTAGAGGGAGAGTTGGGAACCGTGGGCGGCAAGGAAGATAACCACGAGGTAAAGGACAGCGAAAAGGCATATACAGATCCTGAACAGGCCGGAGAATTTGCAGAGCGGACAGGTGTGGATTCATTGGCGGTGGGGATCGGTAATGCCCATGGATTTTATAAAGGTGATCCAAAGCTGCGGTTTGATATATTGGAAGAGACAAGAAAAAGAGTTTCAATTCCCATCGTGCTTCACGGGGCATCCGGTATTCCGGACGAAGACGTAAAGAGGGCAACAGGACTTGGAATTTGCAAGGTGAATTTTGCAACAGAGCTGAGAGACGCTTTCTCCAAAGGCGTAAAGGCGTACTTAAAGGAGAATCCGGATACCTATGATCCAAAGAAATATGGGGCAGCCGGCAGAGAGGCTGTAAAGAAGCTGGTGCTTCACAAGCTTGAGGTGTTAAACTGCCAGGGAAGAGAAGGATAAGAGCAGTGGGCGTAATCCGGGGGAAAAGCTCCGGGTTCACATAATAACTATATTAATGCAATCAAGGAGGAAAAAAAACAATGAGAAAAATGATGGCACTTGCTATGGCAGCTATGATGGCGGTATCGCTGACAGCCTGCTCCGGCGGAAGTAAGACAGCAGAAACAACGAAGGCAGCAGAAACAACCAAAGCAGCAGAAGCAGAGGCAGCAGAAGCTACAGGCGGGGCTGAAGCAAAGACGGCAGAAGATATCACAGTTGGTGTCAGCCTGTTAAACAGCACACATGTATTTTTTAACAATATCCAGGCAGCCATGGAAGAGCAGGCGGCTGAGTACGGATGGACTCTGGATGTGCAGGATGCTGCCGGAGATGCCAACAAACAGTTAAGCCAGGTTCAGGATTTTATTACCAAGGGTGTTGATGCCATTGTAATTGCGCCAACCAATTCAGCCGGTTCCAAATCCATGATTGAGCTGGCAGAGGCTCAGAACATTCCTGTATTTACCATGGATATTAAATCTGACGGTCAGGCAGTAAGCCATATTGCAACCGATAATAAAAAGGGCGGCGAGCTGGCAGCACAGTACCTGGTTGAAAAGATTCTGACAGAGAAAAAAGGAACAGCAGCAGTCATTACTTATTCTGAGATTGAGAGCTGTGTGGATCGTGAAACAGGATTTACCGGTTATCTGGAGGCCAATGCACCGGATATCCAGGTAGTGGATATTCAGAATTATTCCGGCGACCAGCAGAAAGCGGCCGACGTAATGCAGAATATGCTGTTAAAGCATGATCAGCTTGATGTTGTTTTCTGTGTAGGCGATCCGGCAGCCATCGGAGCATTATCTTCCATCACGGCAGCAGGCGCAGATACAAAGATCATTGGTTACGACGGAAATCCGGAAGGCATTGCTGAAATAAAAAAAGGCGGCAGCTGGGTGGCTGATGTTGCTCAGGATCCGGTAGCAATTGGAAAGACCACACTGAGCACTGTAAAATCATATCTGGAAGGAGCAACACCGGAGGCAGAAATCCTCATCTCCCCTTATATGATCGATGCTGAGAATGCACAATAATTAAAACAGACAGAAAGCATTGTCTGATTGCCGGGGGGCGCCGACTTTGACTGGTGACAGCCATGGAGGCGCCCTCTGATAAGAAAGGGGAACGAATGATGCAGGGAGTCCAGGAAACACCGTTTGTTGAATTAAAACATATCAGCAAATCATTTCCGGGTGTGAAGGTTCTGGAGGATATTTCCATCCCTTTTTACCGCGGGAAGGTTCATGTCCTGCTTGGAGAAAACGGAGCAGGAAAATCAACGATCATTAAAATGATTTCAGGCATTTACCAGCCGGATGAGGGCGAGGTATTAATAGAGGGGAAAAACGAGCATCTGACCAATATCAGGCAGGCCCGGAAGTTCGGAATCAGCGTCATCCATCAGGAATTAAGCGTGATTGATGATCTGAGGGTTTATGAGAATGTCTTTTTGGGACGGGAGTTAAAGAGCGGCGGGTTTGTCGATGCAGCCCGTATGATCCGTGAGACAAAGGAACTGATGGAAGCTATTGAAATTGATATTGATCCAAAGGCATATATCAGGGACTTAAATAACGGGGCAAAGCAGATGGTGGAAATCGTCCGGGCGGTATCCCAGAACAGCAGGATGGTTATTATGGACGAGCCGACCAGTTCCCTCTCCGATCATGAGGTACAGGCGCTTTTCAAGGTAATGAGAAAGCTGAAAAGCGAGAATGTAGCTATCATTTATATTTCCCACCGGTTAAAAGAAATTTTGGAGATGGGAGACACGCTGACGGTTCTTCGCGACGGAACGCTGGTGGATACCGTACCGGTCAGTGAGGTGACAGAGGATAAAATGGTGGCAATGATGGTGGGACGCGAGATTTCCAACTATTATTTTAAACCGGAGCCGCCAAAAACAAAGGAAATCGTATTTGAAGTCCGGAACTTAACGAGAGCCGGAATGTTTAACAATGTGTCATTTAAGCTCTATAAGGGAGAAATCCTGGGAGTGGCCGGTCTGATTGGCGCAGGGCGCACAGAGGTCATGCGGGCTGCCTTTGGAGCGGATCCTTATGACAGCGGGGAGTGCCTGATGGATGGAAAGCCATACAAGGCGAAAACGCCCAAGGATACAATTAAAAAAGGACTTGGCCTAATCCCTGAAGACAGAAGGGGGCAGGGCCTTTTACTGGAGAAAAATGTAAAGGAAAACACATCACTGGCATCGCTTTTTGCCAACTCCAACCATGGGTTTATCAACTTTGGCTGGGAAAAGCAGGAGTCAGTGTCATATATAGAAAAGCTGAGGATTAAGACACCGTCGGAGCTGGCGCTGCTTAAGAATCTTTCGGGAGGAAACCAGCAGAAGGTGGTCATTGCCAAATGGCTGCTGGCCAAGTCACGGATTCTAATCATGGATGAGCCGACCAGGGGAATTGATGTCAATGCAAAATCGGAGATTTACGCTTTGATGAAGGAGTTTGTTGAAAACGGGGGAAGTATCATTCTTGTATCCTCGGAGCTTCCTGAAATTATTGGATGCTCAAACCGCATTATGGTTATGCGGGAAGGAGTGGTAACCGGATTCCTCGAGCAGGATGAAGCTACGGAAGAACGGGTTATGCAGTTTGCCAGCAAGGGAACGAATCAGGAGGAAAAGTAAATGAGCAGTCAAGTAACACAAAGCAAAGTGAAAGCGTTTGCTGTTAATAATACAATGTTATTTTTTGCAGTAATTCTGTTTGCTGCCTGTATGATCGGGGTGCCTCGGTTCGCCACAGGCGGCAATCTGATGAATATTTTGATTCAGGTGTCAATTAATGCCCTGATTGCCTGCGGTATGACATTTGTCATCCTCTCAGACGGAATTGACCTTTCCGTAGGCTCTGTGGCAGCAATCGCAGGTGTGGCCGGAGCCAGCCTGATTAAGCAGATGCCGGATGCCGGTATTGCGGCATGTATTGCTGTGATACTGGTAACAGCAGTTGTGGTCGGAACAATCTGCGGTTCTATCAACGGTTTTTGTATTGCCAAGTTGAACGTTCCGCCTTTTATTGCCACACTGGCCATGATGAATGCAGCCAGGGGACTTGCTTACGTATTTACCGATGCCAAACCAGTGTTTGGCCTGCCGGACAGCTTCGGATGGGTGGGACTTCGCAGCATCGGAGTTATTCCCGTATCAATTGTATTAATGGTTATTGTAATTGGGCTCTCCTATCTGGTGCTCTCTAAAACATGCTTCGGCCGTTATATTTATGCAGTGGGAAGCAATAAGGAGGTTGCGAAGCTGACCGGTATCAATGTAACCATGACCCGGTTTTCTGTTTACGTGATTTCCGGTATTCTGGCAGCCTTAGCAGGACTTGTGCTGGCCTCCAAGCTTCAAAACGGACAGGCGACAGCGGCAACAGGCTATGAGCTAAATGCCATTGCGGCCGTAGCCATGGGAGGAACCAGCATGTCCGGCGGACGCGGCGGAATCCCTCAGACCGTGGTCGGTCTGTTTGTAATCGGTATTATCAACAATGCCCTCAGCTTACTGGGCGTTTCTTCATACTGGCAGACGGTGGCAATGGGCGCTATCATCCTGGTTGCTGTCATTATTGACCAGTTCAGAAAGTAATGTTTTGATAAACGGCTCTGGGATTTGCATCCCAGAGCCGCTTTGTCTATAGTCTGCGGCGTCCGGTAATTATTTACCGGGCGCCGTTTTGTAATTGAAGGCGGAGGTTAGGAGGACGCGTCCGGAACGGACCATGTCCGGTGTGGTGAGGGGGCGGGCTGAGTCTTCCGTCCCCGTGGGCAGGTTGTCGTGGAGGGGGAATCCGGCCGGAATGAATTGCTGCGGGGACCGTTTGCACTCTTTGGAGTGCGCATCGGGATGCTAGGCTCGTGAGGGACCTCGCTAAGCACCGGCGGACTCCCATGTCCCCTCCGCAATTGATTCCGCCTACTTCCCCAGGTCAGGCTATTGTCGGGGACGGAAGACTCAGGCGAAGATTTTCGCACACCGGACATGGTCCGTTCCGGACGCTGATTGTCTCTAACCTTAAATGGGGATGACCCTGTCGCGGCCACTACGTGTTCCCGGCAGGCTGATATCAAATCCAGCGCAATTCTTTTATAAAGGCGCATTGTAGGCATATCGTATTTCCCGCACACGGAATCTCTTGGTGACCGCGAC